>SAMEA104315421__coassemble_767_pt1 | contig 28922 bp, 29 predicted proteins | sample SAMEA104315421__metabat2_low_PE_056 | metagenome-assembled genome bin SAMEA104315421 (sample SAMEA104315421) | gut metagenome | biome: Monkey gut; feature: monkey-associated habitat; material: faeces | place: China | collected 2013
CGAGAATATTATATTTATTCGACAGAGCGTTATTTATTTCTTCTTTATAATTTGGAAAAACACTTTCTATTTTTGTATCTAATTTTTCATATAATTCAAGAATTTTAGTTTGAGCCTCATAGCTTAATTCTTTAAAGGTTTTTCCTTTGATTGTTCCATCATAAAAGATGAAATCTGTTAATGTAATAAAAGTTTTTTTTAGAGATTGTTTAGTTTTTTCAGAAAGACTTTCTTCTTCACTTAATGTTTCAACCTCATTGGTAACATCTTCAATGTACTCGACAACTTCTTCATCAGTTGCAATTGTTGTTGTGTCTTGTTCAGTTACTAGAGTTATTTCTTTAGTTTCTATAGAATCTTTATTTGCTACAGTCTCTTCTTTCTTGGTAGTACAAGCAGTTACCGATAGTAATATACAAATAGTTAAAATAATAGCCTTTTTCATATAAAATTCCCCCTATCAACTCGTTATCAAATTATAGCATATTCAGGTGTTTTTTTCAATGTCCTCAATAATATAATACTAAATATTTTGAACTTTTCCGGCAATTTTTCGAAAAAAAATAAAAAACTAGGATACCCTAGTTAATCTAAATGTTTTTGTAAATCTTTTAAAGACATGATGAATTCATTTGTCTTTTTAATTTCTTCATCTAATTTTTCATAATTAGCAGTATTTTCTAACTCAAGATCGGTTTGTTGTGTAGTCTTTTCAATACCATAGATTGGAGAAATGATTGGAGATGGTTTATACTTGCATGTTTCTTGATAAACTGGTCTTTTTTCTGGTTCAACCTTAACAGTATTGAAGTCGTCTAAAATCATTTGTTGTTGTACTGGAGTTTCTACTACTTGTTCAGCAATTGTTTCCATAACTGGTTCTTGATACTCAACTGGTGTTGGTTCTATAGCTGCTACTTGTTTCATTTTGGCTTCTAAGTCAGCTAAACTGATTGGTTCATTACCTTCATCTTCATATTGAGTTAATTCATTATTAGCATACATTTCTTTAGATTTTTTTAGTAATTCATCTAAACTAATGATTGCATCTCTTTCTTGAGCTTCTTCATAACTAGTTAAATCAATATTTCTAGTTTCTTCTTCAGCCTTTTCTAACTCTTCAGTTAATTTTCTTAACTCCTCTTGAGCTTGTTCTGGATTTGGTTCGATTGCGGTATAAGTTATTTCTGGCTCAGGAGTAGATTCCATACTATCTAAAACTAATTCTTCAATACTTGAAGTAACTTCCTCTTCTTCTGTTTTTTCAATTATTACTGGTTCTGTTTTTTCTACTTCTTTTACTTCTTCTATTTTTTCTTCTTGAGTTACGATTGGTTCAACCTGAATAGTTGGTTCTACTGGAGTAATAGCAGGAACTTCTTCTTTTACTAAAACAGGTTCTACGTAAACGAATGGTTCTTTCTTTTCTTCTTCAATTGTAACAGGTTCTAAATTTTTTGTTTCTTCGGCTATATGAGCATTTATATCTTCAACTAGACGATTTAATTCTCTAGTATTTTGTTTTTGTCTCCTCTTATGATAACTTTTATCTATTAAGTAAATTATAAAGTATAGAAAACAGGCAACGGCAGCAACAATATAAACTATTATTATTTCTTGCGATGTTAATAATTTGATTAAATCGTTCATTTACGTCCACCTCTTATTTAAAGAATATCACATGTAATATTTAAAGGGAAGATAAGAATTGTTTTTTGCAAAAATTTTACAATAGCTTTTACGTTTTCTCACGTTTGTTCGATTTACATAATTTACATGCATGTTTGTTGTCAACTTATTGTTAAGAGTTATTTTATTTTTAGCTTTTTCATATAACTTACTATGAAAGAAAAATTTATTAAATCAACGTTAATATTATTAATTGGAGGATTCTTTACTAAGCTACTTGGAATGTTAATTAAAATAATAATGAGTAGACTTATTGGGACTGAAGGTTTAGGTCTTTATATGTTAATCTTGCCTACTTTTTCTCTTTTTATTGGACTAAGTCAGTTAGGTATGCCAGTTGCTTTAGCAAAGTTAATTGCAGAAGATACTAAGAATAATAAGAAACTATTTTTTTCGGTGTTACCAGTTGTTCTTTTAGTAAATATTATTCTTATTGTTATTATTTTATTATTCGCCCCTATTCTATCTAATAATTTACTTAATAATAGTAAGACTTATTATGGTATTTTAGCTATTGCTTTAGTTATTCCTTTTACTAGTATTTCGAGTATTTCGAGAAGTTATTTTTTTGGTAAAGAGCGAATGGGCCCACATGTTGTTTCTAATTTATTAGAAGATGTTGTGCGTTTGATTTTAATGATTGTAGGTATTCCTTTTGTTATTGATAAGGGATTAGAATATGCGGTTTGTTATATCATTCTTTCTAATATTATTAGTGAAGGAGCTTCGATTGTTGTTTTATTTTTATTTTTACCTAAAGGAACTATTATTAAAAGAAGTGATTTAAGGCCAAGCAGAAGCTATGTAAGAGAATGTTTATCTATTGGAATACCAAATACTACGGGAAGATTAATTGGAAGTGTAGGATACTTTTTGGAGCCAATTATACTTAGTTTGGTCTTACTTAGTGTAGGATATAGTAATGGCTATATTGCTAGAGAATATGGAGTATTATCAGGATATGTTATGCCTTTAATATTACTACCATCGTTTTTTACTCTAGCAATTTCTCAGGCACTTTTACCGGTAGTTTCTAAAGAGTTTACCAGAGGTAGAAAGGATAGTGTTAGGAAGAAAATAAAACTAGCAATAAGTTTTTCCTTGGCTATAGGTCTACCAGCAACAATTCTTTTTGTTTTGTTTCCAGAGTTTTTCTTAAGAATAATCTATCATACAACAGAAGGAGTTAGTTATATGCAAATACTTGCTCCTATATGTTTACTGCAATATATACAAAGTCCATTAGCCTCGGCCCTTGATGCGATGGGTAAAAGCAAAGACGCTATGGTAGCAACAACTCTTGGAATGATTACTAGAATAGGATTATTATTTATACTTTCCTATTTAAAGATTGGAATTTATGGCTTAATAATTGCGATTAGTATAAATGTTTTGGTAGTAACAATATATGAACTATATAAAGTATGGAGTTATCTAAAAGAAAAAGATGCATAAAGCTTAGCATCTTAGTTATAAATATATAATTCATGTTGACATCTAGTACAAGCAACATATAGTAAGTTTCTCTCGTTTTTGCGATATGAATTGTTACGATCGTTATAGATAATTACACTATCGAACTCTAATCCTTTTGCGATATAGGCTGGTATAACAATTAAATTCTTCTGGAACCTTTTTGTATTAGCATCAATTAAAGATAAGTTGATATTATCCTTTAATAAGTCATATATTTCCTCAGCCTCCTTGTAATCTTTGGTTATAATTGCCGTACTTTTATATTCACTTTGAAGAGTACTTATGTCGGTTAGAAGAGACTCTTTTAAGTTAGAGATATTTTTTCTAAAGATTACAGGTTTATTATTATCTTTACGGATAGCGTTAACATGTTTTAAATTAAGGATTTTATTTGTATATTCAATTATTTCAGGAGAAGAACGATAGGTTTTTAATAGTTCTAAGTACTTTGTATCACCTTTAAATAAAGGACTTAAATCCTCTAGAGTTTTATAACTATAGTATGGATTAATATTTTGATTGATGTCTCCTAAAATAGTAAAATCAGCTTTTCTAAATATTTTGCTTATTATTATGTATTGAAGCATGTTATAATCTTGGGCTTCATCGATTACTACTTGTTTAATATTTGCTTCGTATGGGAAACTTTGAAGGATACCTTTTATGTATGAGAAAAGCAAGGCATCCTCATAATTAATAATATCTTTCTTGACAAAGGAATTGATTATACTATCAGAAAGAGGCATTTTACAGAAAGGACTACGCCAGAAGTCAGCATATATTTTCTTATAATCTTTTTCAAAATTAGAAGCTTCTTTTAGTAGTTTACCAAATGTTTTTACTTTTTTATTACTACCTTTATAAAATTGTTGAGATAGTTTCTTAGACATTTCTTCTACTCTTTCAAATAATGGAAAACGATCATATTTATAAGTTAACATTTCATTTAATTCTTCTTTTAGAACGACATTAAATTCATTTTCAATGATATCTTCAGTAAATTTACATTTAGCAATATAGTCTTTTAAGTAAGCATCTAGATCAGCAATAATTTCATCACTTTGTTTATATTTTACTAATTCTGGATCTTTTTCACTATAAGTATAATATCTTGAGACAAAGTCAGAGAAGGTTTCGACATTTTTATATTCAGTTATAAAGTATGATAGATAATCATTAAAAGTAGTTTGAAGAGTATTACTTTCTCCAAGTGATGGTAAGACATCAGAAATGTATTCTGTAAAGACATTATTGGGAGAGAAAATTAAGATATTATTACTGGTTAAGTTTTTTAAACGATATAATAAGAAAGCAATTCGATGAAGGGCAACAGTTGTTTTACCAGAACCAGCTATTCCTTGAACTATTAAGTTATTGTCTTCTAAGTTTCTTATTACTTTATTTTGTTCTTGTTGGATAGTATTAACAACATTTTTCATCTTATCACTAGACTCAGTCGCAAGTACTTCTTGTAAAACTTCATCATCAATATTTAAGGAATTGTCAAAGACACCTACTAGTTTGTTATTTTCTATTTTATATTGTCTTTTACGTTTTAATTCACCTTCATATATACCACCAGGGGCTTTGTAAGAACATGGTCCTACTTCATAGTCGTAGAAAAGGCTGCAGACAGGACTACGCCAGTCGTATAAAATATTATTTAGATTATCATCTTTTAAATAAGTTAGAGAAATATAAATGTTATGAATTTTTCCTTCGTCATCTTTAAAAATTATGGATGCAAAGTAAGGTTTGTTTTTAATTTGACATAGTTTTTTGAAATAGGATTGTTTTTGAAGAGCTCGTTCTGCTTCTCCAGCTGTTGCGGCCATTACTTGTTGCATTTCTGCTTCATCGAAACTAGTGGAGTCTTCCCACATCATCTTTTTGAATTCTTTTAAGTTTTCTTCATCATCATATACTTCTTGTCCTAATGACGATAATGTGTCACCTAATAATTTTTGAACTTTCTTTAAAATTTTCTGTTCTGTCTTAAATTCTTGTTCACTAATTGCCATATATACCTCCTTAATTTATTCTTTAAAAACCAAAATACTACATTTATTCATGTAGTTATAATTTAAATATAGTATTTTCTCGCTAAACGTCTGTTTCAATATATCATAAGTTTTAAAATTAGACAAGAGTTTTTTTGCAAAGAAAAAATATTCCGAATGGGAATATTCTATTTATTTATAGTTAATACTATTACATTTATTTTCTTGTATATACTTTTGGTTTTTCACCTTTTGTATTATCTAATACTTTAACAGTCTTTTCTTCTTTACCTACAATTAGCATTACTTTTTTATTTATAGACTGCTCGATGCCTTCCGCATCAAAATAACTAACGTTTTGTGTAATAGTAATCATATCTGTTAGACAGTCGCCAAAATAGGCATCGAGATATATTATTTCATCAAGAGATGGGATTACGACATCGAGATAGCCACTTTTACACCTTTCATTTGAAAAATGATATTTACATTTAATGGTTGCATATTTGATTTGTTCCCTTCTTTTTTTATGTATCTATGTCCTTTTAATTATCTTGTTTTATTCAAAGAAAACGTGAAAGTTACCTTTAAATTTATCATTTTTTGTATAAGTTTTAGCGGTACTTTCTTCTTTTTCAGCTTCGGCAAAGTAATCAATAACATCACCTAAGAAGCCTATAGCCATAGCAGATAGATTTTTATAAACTTTGATATCATCTGTTTTAGGACAAATTTGTTTTTGACCAGATGGAGTTTGATAAACTATCATTTCTTTGTTGGGACATCTTTTATAGAAGCTTAAGGGATGTGGTATTCTATAAGGCTTGTATTCAACACTTAGGTACTTTTCTTGGCTTGCTGGTAGTTTTCTTTCTCTTAATGGTTGTTGGATAGCTTCAAGATAACCAAATGGACTAATTATAACTTCTGAAGCTTCGGCAATATTACCAATCATATAAGTTGTTACTTCTGCAGAAAGTACTCTGTCACCTTCAACTTCTTTTTTTACTACATCTACTTGAACTGGTCCTTTTAATTTTTCAATTGGCCATTCGATTTCATCTACATTTCCAACATTAGCGGTAAATGTAGTACAACTTCTTGGGCACTCATGATTACAGTGATAAAAAATATCTAATTTTTTCATTTTAAATTCTCCTCTTTATATTAAGTATAATTCTATTTATTGGAATTGTTGTCGAAATGACCTTTATATTTAGTATTTTTTGTGTAAGTTTTAGCAGGAGTTTCTGTTTTGTTGTTGGAACCTAAGTAGTCAATTGTATCACCTATAAAAGCCATCTTTAGGGCAGATAGTGTACTAAACACTTTAACTGAACTACTTTTAGCATAAACTTGTTTGTCTCCTGTTGGTGTTTTAAAGACTGCTACTTGTGGATATAAATAATCTTTATAAAGAACTGGATTGGTAGATAAAATTTGTTCTTTTAGAGCATTACTAGCATGTACTTTAGTGTCAGTTAACATTTTTGTTCTATATGGTGTTTTAACAATTCTACCTTCATCTTCTTTTATTTCTGTTAAGACTTTAGCAGTTTGTTCAAGACTACCAATTGTATATTTCATGGTAGAAGTAGAAGTTATTTCTTCGCCATCTAGACCTTCACTAGTTTCTGTTTTTACGACATCTATTTGAACTGGTATAAAGAATTTAGGATATTTAATGTCATCAGCACTTAAAACATTCTCAACACTAAAGAAACCATTTTCTTGACCTTTTGGTTTACAATGATAATAGATATCTAACTTTTTCATATTATATTCCCCCTCAATAGTGCACATATTATATCACATTTTTGGCTTTTTTGCAAATTTCACTTGGCTTGTTGGGCTATAAAAAATAACTAAAAAAAAGAAAAGCGTTCACTTTTCTTTATGGAGCCTTACTTTTTCTGATAAACTTTGGCTGAGGTTACTCTTTCAGCTATACTTTCATGGTATTTTTCTTTTTGTTCAAAATAAGCATTTAAATAGAATATGAAACCTTCTTTTAGAGCCTCTGTAGTTTTAAATGCTTTCACATCAGAATTTTTAGGTCTTGTATACCTTACTCCCGATGGGCTTGTATATACAACCATAGTATGATCCTGACAACTTCTATGGAAGGCATATGGATCACCTACTTTATGTTGGAAGATAGGAGAAAATACTTCATTAGAGTCTCGCTCTTCTCCAACTGTATAGGTAACTTGATTTTTAAAGTAGCTTGGTCTTAACTCGGCATCCAAGTACTCAACCTCATGGACTATTTCGATTACAACAGGTGTTTCATCTTCTGGAAAACCAATCTCTTCCAATTTACTGATGTTTCCTACATGTTTAGAAAACTTATTTGGTTTGTCTGGGTCACAATAATATATTACATCTAATCTTTCCATTTTATCTCCTTAATACTTTATTAGTAGTTTTTCCTTTTTATCTTTTTTTACTAAGTATTACTTAAAAAGCTTTAATATAGTGTTTGGAGCAATACTATTAATAATATTAGTTATGTATAGTTAAGACAGATTTATTACTTTTGATAAATTTTTGGTTCTTCTCGTTTTACGTTTTCACCTTCAAAAAATAGCAATTCAAAGTTTAGTAAGCCTTCTTTTAAGTCTTCTGGAGTTTTAAATACTCTTATTCTATCAGTTAATAGTTCTATATATCTTCTCTTTTTCTTTGGAGTTTTATAAACAGCAAATAAGGTATCATGATTACCAGGTGCAACATAACGATTTACGATTGGTAAGTCTCTTTCCATTCTTATTTTTGATGTTGCAGTTTGAATTATTTTTCTTGATGTTAAGACTTCCCCTACCATGTAAGTTATTTTTACCGGTATTTGTTTTTCTTCTAGATTGGCATCTAGATATGTTACAGGCTGATATATGTCAATTAGATATGGTACCTCTTTTGGATAAGATGTCTTAGAAATGGAGTCGACATTAAAAGCACGACTGGTTATTTGTGTTGGATTTTCACTATTACAATGATAATGTATTTCTAATTTTTTCATAATACTCCTTTATTATTTATTATATTCTTCGATTAGGCTGATAAACTCATTTTGCAATTTTTCTAGACGGTCTTCTGTTTTTGCTTCGAATCTAGCTGTTATATTAGGTCCTGTATTGGAAGCTCTTACTAGAGCCCAGCCATCAGCAAATAAAACTTTTACGCCATCAATGTCTAAGAATTTATAATCTTTACTTTTAGCATATTCAGCTACTTTATCAATAATAGCAAACTTCTTATCATCACTACTTTTGAATTTTAATTCTTCTGTTGAATAATAATTATTTATGCCTGCTAATAGTTCAGTTACAGTTTTATCAGTATGAGATAAGATTTCTAATAAACGAAGGCCCGCATATAAGCCTGAATCAAAGCCTGGCCATCTATCTCTAAAGTAAACATGTCCAGATAATTCACCACCAAATGGTAGATCATCTTCTCTAACTTTAGCTTTAGTGTATGAGTTTCCAGTACGATAGCATAGACCTTCTCCACCTAAGCGTTCTATTTCATCACTTAAAGATTTAGAACATTTTACATCATATAGGAATTTTTTCTTAGCAACCTTATTAATTATATCTCGAACGATAATAATCATATATTTATCTGTAGGTATAAAAGTTCCGTCTTCAGCAACAACACCTAATCTATCACCATCACCATCAAAGCCTAATCCAACATCAGCACCTAGTTCTTTTACTTTGGACTTTAATTGTGCTAAGTTATCTTCAACACATGGATCAGGATGGTGATTTGGGAATGTTCCATCACTTTCACCATTAATTACATGTAACTCCATTGGAAACATTTCATATAACTCTTTAGCAATAATACTAGTTGTACCATTTCCAGGGTCAATAACAACTTTTAGTTTTCTTGAACCAAAGTGTAGGTTTGTTTTGAACAAATCTAAGTATTCTTCTCTAATACTATAATTGGTCACAGTACCATTTCCAGTTTTAAAATTACCGACTTTGATATAAGCTAGAAAGTCTTGTATTTCCTGACCTTTACAATTTCCTTTTTCATCAAAAGCAAATTTTAAGCCATTATCATCTTTAGGATTATGGGAAGCAGTTACCATTACACCAGATGGAATACCTAGTTTTATACATGCATAATAATACATTGGAGTTGTACATAAACCAAGAGAAATTATATTTACACCGGTTTCAGTAATACCTTTAATTAAAGCGTTATATAGGCTTTCTCCTGACAAACGATTATCATGTCCAATTACACAAGTATTTTTACCAATGGTTTGGATATAACTACCAAAACCTAGGCCAACAGTATAGACAGTATCTTCATCTAATTCTGTAGGATAAATACCTCTAATGTCATAACCTCTAAAAATGTTTTCATTTATATTTTCTTTTATTTTCATTAAACATTACCCTCCTATTAAAAGTATAACATATTTTTTTTATTTTAGGAAAAAAAGCAACTTTTTAGAACAAAAGAAAAGAATGATACTAGTCATTCTTAATGCTTTGTAAACGTTATGTTTTTTTTAATTGTCTTTTGCACTTTTCTTAATCTACTTCACGATGAATCCAGGTCATTATAACTTTGACGATGTAAGCTATTTCTTGATCGTTTAGAATTTTAGTCTTTTTAATATGGTGAATTTTTTCAAGGCAAACTACGACAGCAAGTACCTGTTGCATGTTCAGCAATAAAGACTGGATGAGAATTAGCTCGCATAGGAGTTTGTTTACCATCATTTGGGAGAAGCACTTTTAATCGTTTGGTAATTAAATCATAGGCATCTTGTTCAATCTTGGGATAACCTTTATCTTTTACATATTGCTTCATATTATTATTCAAGTGAAATGAACCTCTAAATTTAGATTTTTCTAGGGAGTCTAGTTTGGAATTTATTAAATCATTCATATTTTCACCTCTTTTAAGTTAAAAGGAATGATATAATCACTCCTTCGTTTCATCTTTTTCAATAACTATAGCTTCGACATCTTTAAAACGATCGATGTTGGGATCATATGTTGGAGTTTCTTCTTCACTTATAGAAGGAGCGTTTTTAAAGATTTTGTCTAATTTAGCTTTTATTTGATCTTTACTAAATGGTTTAGGAATATAATCAGCAAATCCCTGTTCTAGGTATTTTTCTTCACTTCCATAAATTACATCGGCTGTTAAAGCAATGACTGGGGTTTTAAAATCAGGAAGTTTTTTTAATTCTTTTAGGGCTGTTTCTCCAGACATAATAGGCATTTGAATGTCCATTAAGATAAGATCATATTTTTTGCCTAGATTTATTTTATTAATACAATCTTGACCATTTTCAAGAGCTTCTATTTGAACTTTGAATGGTTCTAGGGCTCTTCTAGCTACTTTGATATTTAATTTATTATCATCGACAATTAGAACTTTTTTGTCACTATAATCATTATATGTTGTATCTTTGGAAAGTGTTTCAATATAGTCATTTTTCATTTTAGTACGATCTATTTTTTGAGGAAGTTGAACTATAAAGATTGAACCTTTTCCATAACTACTTTGGACATTAATCTTACCATTCATCATTTCAACAATTTTCTTAGTGATTGCTAGACCTAGTCCTGTTCCTTCAGTAGTAGAACTTTTTTCAATATCAAGTCGTTCAAATTTTGTGAATAATTTAGAAATATCTTCTTTTTTAATACCTCTACCAGTGTCTTTAACACTAATTATTAAAATAGTTTCATCATCTTTATTAATACATTTGGAAGTAAACTCAACGGTTCCTTCATTAGTATATTTAATAGCATTTGATAATAAGTTATTAATTATTTGTTTGACATGGATTCTATCGCCAATTAATTGCTCTGGAATGTCTTCAGCAATAGATACTTTTAGTTCTATTGGTCTATCTCCTATTCTAGTGGCATTTATTTTAGCAAGAATTTCTGCTTCTTTTTTATAGTTGTAAGTTGTTTCAATTATTTTTAGTTTGTCACTTTCGATTTTATTGATATCCATAATATTACCAACTATTTCTAGAAGGGTTCTTGATGCTTCTAAGATATCATTTAAATCCTCTTCCATCTCTTTTGGACAATTTCCTCTTTCAACCATATCTTCTGATAGACCAACGATGGCATTTAAAGGTGTTCTAATTTCATGTGACATACTAGATAAAAAGTCACTCTTAGCATGATTAGCTTTTTCAGCCTGGTCTTTCGCTAGGTTTAACTCAGCAATCATTTTAATATCTGGATTTTCTATAGTGAAGTACATGATGTAGCATAATAGAGCTGGGGCTAAATCATAGATAATCATACCTGGGAATAATAATGTTAAGGCAAAAATTATTCCTAAAACAATGATTATGCCAAATATGGCGATATGACGCTTATCAATTCTTTTGATATTTATTAAAGTTACCACTAAAGAAGCTAGTAAGAGAATGGCTACTACAGTGTAGCCAAGAATAATAGTTGGACCATTTACATTTATAACACTACTCATGTTAACTAAATTTATATGGGTAAATAATGTGCCAACAAAGAATAATATTTCAAGGATATACGATGCTTTTAAGAGTTTTGCGGCATTATTTTTGGCTTTATCATAAGTTATAATTATGGTGTAACATAACAAGGACATAAAAATCATGACAAACATAGTTGATAAAATTTTATTTAGAAAGTCAAAGAGAAGATAATATTTACTTTGAATAACTTCAAAGGAGTTAAAGGCACATATAAAATGAATTATAGTATTAATAATTATTTCTACTAAAGAACAAATTAGTATTTTTTCGTACATCTTATTTTCAAGTAAATTTACTTTTTTCTTGGAAAAATAAACAATGGCTAGTATTAAGACAAATACTAGTGATACTAATGGTAATTCAAATTCATATGTCATCTCTAAACACCTACCCTATAATTGTATTTTACATTATTTATTGTTTTTTTACAACTACAAAAAAGCATTTGTGTTGATATTAAAAAAGGAACAATTACTTGTTCCAATTTTTCTTCATATAAATTTTAAAATCATGTTTTTTATCTTCTTCATACTTAGTTAATATTGGAGCGATTAGATTGGCATTTTCTGGAGTAATGTTTACATCTTTTAAAGATTCTCTTACTTGAGCTGGTGTTGTGATAGATTTGCTTTGATAAACAGTTAACTCTTCATCCCAAACGTCTCTAGTCCATTTAACTTTTAAATATTCTTTTTTTCTATTTTCCATGTGTTGAAGATGAATATCTCCAGATAAATTAGCTCTTTCTAGTGGAATTGAATGTTTCTCGATTGAGTCATACATTTGACTAGCCATTGTATCTCTTAAAGTAGATAAGGCCTCTTCTTTTTCCATTTTCTTTAAATCAATTGGGTCAGATACTTGGATATGAATTTCTTTAGAATCTGGATCAGAAAAAGTTGAAATTGCAACTACTTTCTTTCCTGTTTGTTTTGCTAGTGTGTATGGTCCAGCAAATAAAGTTTGGCAAAGAAGATTTTCAGTATTGTTCCAACCACCTTCTGGAAACATTAAGATACTGGAACCATTATTTAGGATTCTTTCCATTTTCTTAACTGAGTCTTTTCTACTTTCTGTATTTAATCTATCAACGTATATTAAGCCATACAACCAGGCAGCATTCATTAATGGATTATTTTCAACTTGATCTGTTGTGCCTATTAGAACATAGGCTGGTCTATCTAAAGCTGCCATACCAGCAATGATATCTTCATTAAAGTAATGGGTTGAAGCAAAGATATATTGTTCATCTTTTTCCAATTCTGGATATCTATCTATTATTATTTTTTTACCAGTTGCTACTTTTAAAACTCCTTTTAAAGGTTTATTTATTATTCTACGCATTTTAATGCCCATATTAGAAGTAAAGTTTTCTGAATTTACTACTTGAACATTTTTTAAACCGAAACTAGACATTGTGAACCTCCCTTTTTATGTCGTTTATTATAACATTTTTTTGTGTAAAAGTAAAGTTTAGGATGTTTTTCATGGGTTTACAACTTCTAGAAATTAATTTTTATATAGAAAAAGAAAAATCTGAAATGACTTTTCTTATTAGTTTTTACTCTTCTCTTTTCTTTTTAATTCACGTAATTCCTTCATACGTTTAATGTATTCATTTCTAAGTTGTTTATAATGATCTCTTTTATCTTTAGCATTAGGGAAGGCTTTTACTAAACGATTTAGTAAGAAGTTGCGTTGTAGTTCTTCTAAGATTTTCTTTTTTACTTCTTGAGTATTATCAGCACTATATCTTTTAAAACTACTATTAAATTTTATAACTGTATGTAATGATAAAATAGTATCCGATACAAATATTATTGTAAGAATTATACTTAGGGTTACCATTAGGAAATTTGGAAGAAGTAATATTAAGTTTTCTATCCAAGTATTTACATACTTAACTATTAATACTCCGCCAATACCAAACAAAATTCCATTTTGAAGACAGATACGACCATTAATATTAAATAATTTATCTGAATAGTTCCACCAACGTAGTTTAAATATTTTTTCAGCAATTAGACTACATAAATATTCAATAGTTAGACAAACTACCATACTCATAATAAATAAGGCAACAATATCATCTTTATACTTTTGTAAAGTTAAAATCATGGTCATGGCACCAGTTCCAAAGATTGGAATGTATGGGCCTACTAAGAAGCCTCTGTTCCAGACTACTTTCTTTTCCATTAAACTTACAGATATTGATTCAACGATGTATCCTAAGAAAGAATAAATGAAAAATAGTAAAAATAAATTATAATAATTATACTCCATAAATTCTCCTTAAATTAATTGGGATAATAATAACAATATTATACCAATAGTTAGACCAATATAGGTTACTTTTTTATCCGCTGAGTTTTTCATTCTTGGTAGTAATTCGCTTATAGCGATAAATAGTAGCATACCTAGAGTTAGGGATAATAAGGTTCCTAATAATAGAGGACTGATAGCATTTAAATTTAAGAAGAACATTAGAAGACCTCCCAAGAATGTTGATAGAGATACTAGACCAATAATACTTAGGGTTTTCCAGATGTTTTCATTGCTTTGATAGAAAGTAGCAGCAATGACCATACCTAGAGGAATATTATGAAAACCTACTCCTAAGGCTACTCCCATTCCTAAATTATTATTTGTTAAGAATGTTGAATAGACGGCACTTCCTTCTATAATGTTATGTAAAACTAAGGCAAGTGAAGTAATAACACCTATATGAATTAAATTTTCTTTACGTTCTTTTCTATCCATTTTCTCTTCTTCATGATCAGGAATAAAGTGATCTAGAAGTTTTAAAAGAAAATAACCAATTACTGTACATATTATAAATATGTAGATATGGTTTAGTTTTAAATTTTCAATTATTTCTGGTAATAAATCAGTTACAATTAGCATACCAATTACGCCTAAGGCTAGGCCTATTGAGAAGTCAACGACCTTTTCTTTTTTCTTTATAACAAATGCTAGTAAAGCTCCAATTAGGATAAAAATTCCTAATAGAAGTGTTGCTAATAAACCTAATTTTGCTTTATCCATATTATTTTACTCCAATCATTATTAATACTATTATTGCTAAAATGATACGATAAATCATAAATACTTTGAAATTATGGTTATGTAGGTATTTTAATAAGTATTTTATACATAATAGACCCACTACGAATGATATTAATACTCCTAAGATAAATGTTCCTAGATTAGCAGCAATAACAGTCCAAGTGGCTTTCTTTAGAAGTTGTAGGACTAAGGCACCACAGACAACTGGAGCACTTAGGTAGAAAGAAAATTTAGCAGCATCTTCTCTATTAATACCTAGAATTCTTCCTGTTGCGATAGTGGTTCCAGATCTAGAAAAGCCTGGTATTAGGGCTAGTACTTGGCTACAACCAATAATTAAAGCATCTTTTATAGTCATTTTCTTTAAGTTATTACTTGATTTACTGTATTTGTCGGCAAAATAGATTATGACACCCATAACAGCAAGAGCAAGAGCTATTACAACATAATTTTTTCTAATGGTATTTTCGATGACTTCTTCAAATAAGACTCCAGCTATAGCAGCCGGTATAGTTGCAACAACTAAGTACCATAACATTTTACCTTGTTCATCTTTGATACCTTTAGTAAAGCCTTTAGAAATCATAGTAATAAAATCTTTAAAGAAATAAATTCCGATTGCTAAAAGAGTTCCAAAATGAAGGGCTAAGTCAAAAGTTAGGGCTAAATGAGCATCCATTCCTTGACCAATACCAAACAAATCTCTAAATATTATTAAATGTGCTGATGAGGAAATTGGCAAGAATTCAGCTATTCCTTGTACAAAGCCTAAAATAATTATTGATAAAAAATCCATTCTTTCATCTCCTAATTTTCAAATATTGCCATAATTATTGGGACAACGTGTTTTTTACGAGACACGCAGCCTGGTATGAAAGCACCTTCTGATATTGTTTCTTTTCCATATGCTAGAGCCACAGTATCACTACTACGAGTGTTAAAAATAACATAACTACCATTCTTTATAATATCAGTAACATATAAAGCAACTAAATTGTAATGGTTAGCTTCAGCAACTTCATCTAGAACATTGATATATTCATCCATATCTTTTTCTATTTCGTCGAAGTTCATGGTAAAGAATTGACCAATAGCGAACTTCTTATCATCAACTGTATATATTTTATAATCATTATATAAGACATCTTCTTTAGACATACCATCTAAGGAAGTTCCAGCTTTTAATAATTCCATACCATACTTTTTATAATCAATATTTAATATTTCTTGTAGATAATTAACGGCCTCAATATCTTTTTTAGTAGCAGTTGGACTCTTTAAGATTAGTGTATCTGATAAAATACCAGATAATAAGGCTCCGGCTACTGGAATTGGTGGAGTTATATTTCTTTCACGATACATTAAATAAATAATAGTACAAGTTGAACCTACAGCCATATTTCTAAAGTTAATAGGCGTATTTGTAGTGATACTACCTAAGTTATGATGGTCTATTATTTCTAATATTTCAGCTTCTTCTAGGCCTTCGACACTTTGTAATTTTTCATTATGATCAACTAAAATAACTTTTTTAGGATGTTTTTCTGCTAAGTCAGTTATTTTTAGTAAGCCTAAACATTTATTACGACGATCAACTATTGGATAGTTAGTATGTTTTAACTTATTATTGATATCAACAACATTATCAACGAATTCTGTTACTTCGAATTTAGTTGGATTATAACATCTGATCATAGTCTTAATATAATTAGTTAATGATACTAATCTAGTTATATGATATGTAGGATAAGGAGTTCTTATAATACTAACTTTATTTTGACGAGCTATTTCAATGTGCTTTTCTTTTATTTCAGAGTCTCCAGATAAGATTATTAATTTGACACCAGAATTTACAGCGTATTCAATAATACTATGACGGTCTCCAACAATTAGAATCATATCTTTTTCTAGTTTTACATTTTCTAGAATAGTAGTACTACGATAAGCCGCTACTAAGATACGACCAATTATTTCATCATCAAATCTTAAAATTTCTTCGCCCTTTAAAACATGAAGAATATTATCATAAGAAGTATATAATTCTTCTTTATCTTCATTGATAATAACATGAGAAAGATCTTTAATAGTAAGTAACCCTGTAAAATAGCCTTTATCATCAGTTATTGGTATTCCGGTTAGACCTTTTTCAAGCATTTTTTGGTAACCAGTATAGATTGAATCAGTCTCTTTCATTAAGAAATTCTTATGATAATCAATATCTTTTAATTGTAGTTTGACATCATTTAGATATTCTGGTTCTGTTATATCAAAATAATTTAGAGCAAACTTTGTTTCTTTGTTTACATCTCCTAATAATCTAGGTTCAGTATTTTCACCAAGTAAGTTTTTTAAATATGATAAACTTATGGCAGCCATTACTGAATCAGTATCGGGTTTTTTATGACCGAAAATATATGTTTTTTGCATATTCATTCCTTCTTTCTTTATAGACAAAAAGGGAAATACTCCCTTTACTTATTTTTTAATGATGAAACAATAAGACTAAAATAAATGTTCCAACAACCTTGGCTTGTCTTTTAATTACTCTACTCTGTTCAGCAATTGCTGATATATCATCAACAATATCGACAATCCAGCTTTCCATATATTTAGGAGGTGTAAAAGTAATTGGAAACATATGAGTCTTAATAATATCAATTTGTTTAGCATTTAAATCACAGATACGGCCGGCGTTTTCTACGGCATACTTAGGATGCTTACGCAGTCTAGCAATGAAGTTTTTATCACTGACTTCCTTTTGAAAAAAGTCATGTAATAGTGCTGCTTCGGTTGTATCTTTATAATCTAAATGTAGTAATTTTGTTACTTTATACGAATAGTAAGCTACTCTCAGAGAATGTTCATATCTAGTTATACCATGGTGTTTAATGTTTTTTAACTTTTGAAATTCTTCATTACTTTCAATGCTACTAATTATATTTTTGAATTCTATGTCTTGATATTTATTCATTTTTTGTACCTCTTACTATTCTATTCCTATCTTTACTATTTAATAATAACATAAGACCTTTATGAGATAAAATGTTTAAATAGTACGAGTTCTTTCTTTTGACAGGTTATTTACACTATTTTTCAAAGAGAATAGTATTATAGCACTACTTATTTTTTTAGACAAGTCCTTCTAATATTTCATCCATTTCTTTTATATCTTCGGCAGTTGCTTCAGTTTTATCCAACTGTTTATCAAACCAAATTGGTAAATTGTCTTTACTAGAAGTTTCCTTCTTAGTAGTTTCTTTAGGTTTAGATTTTTCAGCTAAACGTTTTAGTTTTTTATGCTCTTTTTCGGAAATATCCATAGCTTCTTCTACGGTTTCAATATTTAGTCTTTTCCATTGACCGGCAATTGTCTCAACATAACTTTTCTTTAGTTGTTGATTATTAGTCTTTAAAACATAAGATATTAGGACATTAACAACACCAGGATTTAATTTTTGATCAATTAAAAGGCTTTCGATTAATCTTTTATCTCTTTCTGTTGGTTCTGCGCCTTTATATTTGGCTTTTAGTAATTGATAAGGATTTATATTTTCAAAAGTATAAATTAATCTAGCTTTTTTAGAATTGTCTCCTTCAGGTTTTTTTAAATAATCTGGTTGCTTATTATAAATTAAAGTTGGCAAGCTTCCAGCAGTTTCAAACTGGTAGTAATCTCGACAACTTTTACGTAATCTTGTTTTATCTATTAGGCCTTTTTCATTGATAGAATCACTTACTAGACCTTTAATATCTAAAGTATTTAAATTATAAGTAAAGCTTAGGGCATTAATTAGTTCTTTAACATCCTTGGAAAAAGTCTTTTCATTGATTAGTTTGGAAGGAATACTAGAAATTAATAAATTAAAATCAATACCTTTATTAATTTGAATATTATTGGAGTCCCTTCTTGTAGTATCAGATTCTATTTCTAAAATATTTCCTTTTACAGAAGTGAAGACTTCATCGAAACTACTGGTTATATCTTCATATTCTTTTAGATTTACACGAGGTATTTTATAGTAGTTTAAAATTTTCTCATACTCTTTTTTTCCTAAATTATTATAAAGAACAACATTTAAAATAGGATGATTAAAAAATTCATGAGCAGTTATAGGAGAATATATTAAATAAACATATTGGTTTATACTGCCTTTTTTTACATAGCATTTTAAAAGTCCTGTCGCTTCTAATTTTTCTCTTGCGATAACTATATCTTCTAATTTTAATTGCATGGTACTCATTAGATGATGGTGAGTTAGATCATCACTCATTACTTCTAGTTTATCAAGGTCATCAATTAAAGTTAAATAAAGAGAAACTGCTGTATGACCAATTATTGGTTGGTACAACATACTTATTAATTTACGATCACTTTCATTTAAAACAGTCTTATTTACTACTGTGTAAGTGTCAGCTGGAAGTATAGTAATGTTTTTCATAGTTATCACCTAGATATATAGTACACTAATTGTAAAAAAAAAGAAAGTTTAACTTTCTAAACTTTCTTCTTTAAAAACCTAACCATGACATGATAGTTGTCGAGGTAATTTTAGTAAAGTAAATAAAGGTAAAAGCAATTAAAAGGAAAGGTCCAAAGGGAATAGCTTTTTCTTTATTTTTATTCATTAAATATAGGGACATAGGTAAGGCAAAAAGGCTTCCTAGGAAAATGGAAATGGTTCCAAGTAAAGGATCTAGTACAAGTCCAAATAAGAACATCATTTTAATATCTCCGCCACCTAGGCTTTCTTTTTTTAAGGCTTTATTACCAATTAGCATAATTAAATACATCATAGCAAATAATAAAATACCTGTTCCAATATGCATGAGAGTTTCTTTTAGCCCAATATTTAGTAATTGAATTATTATGAAATAAATACTAAAGAAGATTAATACTTCATCGGGTATTATTAAATAAGTAAGATCACTTACGACAATAATCATTAACATAGTAATAATACCAAGAGCAATTAATAATTCGTAGCTAAAACCGAAACTATAATAGGCAACAGAAAATAGAAGTCCAGAGAAAAATTCCATGTAAGGATAAAGAATATCTATTTTAGTGTTACAGTACCTGCAACGGCCATGTTGAATTATATATGATATTATAGGAATGGTGTCAGTTTTTTTTAATTCATGACTGCAATTATCACAATGAAGTTTGTTACCAAATATTTTCTCTTGTTTAGGTAAGCGGAGACCTAGAATTGTTGAGATAGTACCTATTCCACTCCCTAAAATAAAAAAGATAATTAGATATAGTTTTTCCATATAATTATCCTCCTTATTATTATTATTCGATTTGTGAGTAAATACTAAACATTGGTGTAACAATTGATAGTAAGATAACACCAACAATACCGGCTAGGAAAACAATCATTAAAGGTTCCATTAAACTCTTCATTTGATCGATGATTGATTTATGCATGGCTTGGAAGTGTTGTGATACTTTTTCCATCATTAGACCTAATTGTCCAGTATTTTCACCTGTAACAATCATTTCATAAGCAACTACTGGTATAGCCCATTGGCCACGGAAAGCTGCTGAAACGGGTTCACCTCGAGATAGATTTTCCAAGGTGTTATTAATTATTTCTTTAAAGACTTCATTATCAGTTATTTTTTGTAAGATTTCCATACTGTCTGTTATGAAGACACCATGGTTTAATAATGAAGCAAATGTTTTGGTAAAGTTTGCTATTTCGTTGTAAATAATAATCTTACTTACTACTGGTATATGCATTAATATTATTTGAACAGACTTTTTAAAGGATTGGACATGATTAAACATATATCTAAAGATGAAGATGACGGCGACTACAGAACCAATTAAGACTAAATAATAGTTCTGGATGAAATCACTGACTCCTAAGACTATTAAGGTAATAGCTGGAAGTTTTGCATCTTGGGATTCAAACATTGTAGCAAACTGTGGAACTAAGTAAACTAACATGAAGACTAAAACGCCTAAAGCGATTGATAATACGACAATCGGATAAGTCATGGCACTCTTCATTTGTTTTCTGGTTTGGTTCATAGATGTATAGTATTCAGCCATATCATCTAGGATTGAAGGTAAGTCACCAGTCATTTCTGATGTCTTTACCATGTTTATTAATAATGGTGGGAAAACTTTACCTTGACGAGCTAAGGCAATAGAGAAAGTCTCACCTTTTAATAATTCATATACTACTTGACCATAAATCTTTTTATGGGCTGGTTTTCTTGCTTGCTTTGCAAGGATTCTCATGGAATCAACAAGTGGGATACCAGATTTAATATAGGTAGATAACTGAGTTAGAGAGAATGATAAGTCTTCTGGTTTTAGTTTTGGCGGTCCAGTAATATCAATATCCATAGCAGATTTTGGTTTAATTTCTAGGATTTTGTAATCTTGCCCTTCCAAGAAAGCTCTTACGTCATCTTCTGTTTCAGCATCAAAATAACCTTTTTCTTTTTTATTATTAGAATTTATGACAGTATAACTATAACCATTTAATCTTTCAACTCTTTTTTCTTCGTTGAGAGATGATTTTTTGCGTTTAGTTACTGTCGGAGTTGGATTTTGTCCTTGTAATCCAGGTTGAGCCTGTTGGCTATTTACTGCATTGGGCTTTTGTTCTGGTGTTGCCAAGGAAGCACTAATTGGTTGATTTGTTATAGTCTGAGTAGTTGGTTGTTGTGCCTGTTGACTATTGCCTTGTACTGCTTGGGCATTTTTCACATTAGGAACTGCCGGTGGTGCTTGTTCTGGTTGTTGCGTTGGAGTAGTCACCTGTTGAGTTTGATTTACCTGAACATTTTGAGGTTGCTTGTCAGGAACAGGCGTTTGAGTTGGCAATGCTTGTTGTGCTGGTGCAGGCGTTGCTGCTACAGCATCTTTCTTTTTCTTATCAAATAGACCCATCTAATATCACCGAAGACCTTTCTTTTACACTTCTTATTCTTATACTATTGTAATTGTACCATAGTATTATATTTTTGAAAATAAATTATTTAACTTTTTGTGACTTTTGACATATATTATTGATGAAGAGGTGGACTATGTACAACTATCCTTATCCAAAAGTTGGCTTACTCAGTAAATTTGGAAATCTTGCGAAGGGTTTTAGTTTTAGTTCCTTCCTTGATGGGACACAAAAAACGTTAGGAGTTATTAATCAAGCTATTCCGATTGTATATCAAGTTAAACCGATTTTTAAAAATGCTAGAACAATGTTTAAGATAGCAGATGAATTAATTAAACCTAGTAGTGAAGAAGCAGTAGATGAAGTTGTTAGTACTAATTCTAATAATGAAGTAAGGAGTAATAAGCCAGTATTTTACATATAAAAAGAATAACAAAATTAGTTATTCTTTTTATATTTACTTATAAATTCTTCTCTATACTCTAAGATTCTATTTTCTTTAATAGCTTCTCTTAATTCTTCAGTTAATTTTATTAAAAATCTAATATTATGGATAGATAGTAGTCTACCACCTAACATTTCATCAGTAGTAATTAGGTGTCTAATATAAGCTTTGGTGTAGTTTTTACAAGTGTAACAATCGCAGCCTTCTTCCACAGAAGTAAAATCTTCTTTATATTTGGCGTTATTAAAATTTATTTTTCCTTCTCTAGTAAAAGCTTGACCATGTCTAGCAATTCTGGTTGGAAGAACACAATCGAAGATATCAATTCCTCTAATAGTACCTTCAATTATATCGATTGGGTCTCCTACTCCCATTAAGTAACGAACTTTATCGGTAGGTAGATACTTTACTCCATAATCGATCATTTTATACATAGTTGGTTTATCTTCACCTACAGAAGTACCACCGATACTATAACCATCAAAGTCCATTTTAACAGTTTCTTTACAGCTATACTCTCTTAAATCTTCAAACTCTCCGCCTTGAACGATTCCAAATAGTGATTGATTTTCATTAGCGTGAACTTTCTTACCACGAGCGGCCCATCTTAAAGTCCTTTCAACAGAGTTTTTCATATACTCGTAAGTTGAAGGATATGGAGGACATTCGTCAAAACTCATGGCTATATCACTATCTAATTTATTTTGGATTTGAATAGATTTTTCAGGAGTTAGAAATAATTTTGAACCATCAATATGACTTTTAAAAGTTACTCCTTCTTCCGTAATATCTTTTTCTTTGTTTTTTACTAATGAGAATACTTGGAAGCCACCAGAATCAGTAAGAATTGGACCATCATAGTTCATAAATTTATGGAGACCACCGGCTTTATCGATAATATCTTCACCAGGACGTAACCATAAGTGATATGTGTTTGATAAAATGATACCAGAATGAGCGGCTTTTAACTCTTCAGGGGAAAGAGATTTAACAGTTGCTTTAGTACCAACAGGCATAAACATAGGAGTTTCAAAAGTTCCATAGTTAGTCTCAAGTTTTCCGTATCTAGCATTTGAATTTTCATCTTTGTGTAATAATGTATATTTTATTTTCATAGTATTACTCCTTTTGCTCTTATAATTATATAGAATTTTTGACAAATTTACAATAAAAAAAGGGCTTACCCTTATTTTTCTTTTACTTTTAGAGCTTTATCTTTGCCAATAGTTAGAATTGTACCAGATATAGTACGGCTTTCATATGGAGAAGTTTTAACTTTATATGAGAAAGTTGCTCCTTCTTCTTTTCCAATAACACTTTGACCAAATGGACTTTCAATACTGAAATACTTTTTATGGTCTTCTAAACCAATTAGTCTTTCTACTAAGGTAAGTTCTTTTTTACTACCATTAGCAAATACTACTTCAAAAGTTGTTCCGACAGTAACACAGGTTTCATCAATAGCATCAACGATTTCAGCATCCCTAACTATTCTTTCTAACTCAGCTAAATTACGATGAGCTTTTTCTAGTTGCATTTCGGTAAAATCATCTTTACCATTTTGTCCAGAAAAAGCGTGTTTAATATCATTGTTAGCTTCAGCTAAGTAATCACCATAACTACTAATATTTTTCTTTAACTCTCTAATTCTTGCTTCTATACCTTCTAATTGCTCTGGAATTAATTTCATTCTTCTTCCTCCTTTTTAGTCGAACGTTTCATATTATACTACTTATTGATTAATAAAACAAGTTTTATTTTATAAGCATAGCATCTCCGAAGGAGAAAAAGCGATATTCTTCATTAACTGCTGTTTTATAAGCATTTAAGATATTTTCTCTTCCTGCTAAAGCAGATACTAACATTACTAAAGTAGACTTTGGTAAATGGAAATTAGTAATTAGAGCATCAATCGCTTTAAATTCATAACCAGGATAAATAAAAATATTAGTCCAGCCAGAACACTCTTTAAATTCATTGTACTTAGTCATAATAGTTTCTAAAGTTCTAGTACTAGTAGTACCAACAGAAATAATTCTCTTATGATTTTCTTTAGTTTTCGTTAAAAGTTCAGCTGTTTCTTTGGACATTTGATAATATTCAGTATGCATTTTATGTTCTTCTACTTTATCAACACTTACAGGTCTAAAAGTTCCTAGGCCAACATGAAGGGTTATATAGGCAATATTTACGCCTTTTTCTTTTATTTTTTCTAGTAAATCTTTGGTAAAGTGAAGACCAGCTGTTGGAGCGGCAGCACTACCTATTTCTTTGGCGTAAACAGTTTGATATCTTGATTGGTCGGCTAATTTTTCATGAATATAAGGAGGTAATGGCATAGTACCAAGTTGTTCTAATATTTCCATTAAAATACCAGAATAAATTAGAGTAAAATGTCTAATACCTTCAGCTTCTTCTTTAATACATTTAGCTTTTAGAAGACCATTACCAAACGTTACTATTGTACCTACTTTAATACGTCTGGCTGGTTTTACTAAACATTCCCAGTCATCGCCAGAGATATTTTTTAATAATAGTATTTCAATTACAGCTTTGGTTTCTTCTTTTTCTCCAATTAGACGAGCTGGTAGGACTTTAGTATCATTTAATACTAAAGTATCTCCTTCGTTTAAATATTCTATGATGTCATAGAAATGTTTATGTTCAATCTCACCAGTTTTTTTATCTAAAACTAATAATCTAGAAGTATCTCTTTTTTCGAGTGGAGTTTGAGCGATTAGATTTTCTGGTAAGTAATAATCAAAATCTTCTACTTTCATAAATCCTCCTGTTAATTATTTTTTTCTATACCTAGGGCTTCATAAGCTTTATCAGTTACCATTCGGCCACGGGCAGTTCTTTTTAAAAGACCAATTTGTAAAAGATATGGTTCATATACATCTTCAATAGTCGTTACTTCTTCACCAATGGAACTACTTAAAGCTTCAATACCGACAGGTCCACCATTAAATTTATTAATGATCGCTAAAAGTAAATCATGGTCAGTTTTATCTAGACCTAATTCATCAATATGAAGTCTAGTTAAGGCCTCTTTAGTAATAGTGATATCGATTTTACCATTACCTTTTACAAGGGCAAAGTCTCGTACTCTTTTAAAAAGTCTATTAGCAATTCTAGGTGTTCCTCTACTACGTCTAGCTAGTTCAAAAGCAGCATCTTCTTCTATTTCCATATTTAGGACACGGGAAGTTCTTTTGATAATATCACATAATTCCTCAGTAGTATAAAATTGTAATTTAGAAATTATACCAAATCTATCTCTTAATGGAGCTGATAAGTCACCAGCTCTAGTTGTTGCTCCGACAAGGGTAAATGGTGGTAGATCTATTTTAATATTTCTAGTATTGCCTTCGCTACCAACAATAATATCTAGCGAGAAGTCTTCCATAGCGGGATATAAAACCTCCTCAATATATCGAGGCATACGATGAATTTCATCAATAAATAAGACATCTCCTGGTTCAAGTGAAGAAAGAATAGCCGCTAAATCACCGGTTTTTTCAATACTTGGCCCTGAGGCTGTTTTAATATGAGTACCTAGTTCATGGGCAATAATAAAGGCAAGGGTTGTTTTACCAAGACCAGGAGGGCCATATAATAAGACATGATCTAGAGCTTCATTACGTATTTTAGCAGCTTCAACAAATATTTTGATATTTTCTTTTACTTCACTTTGACCAATATATTCACTGATTGTTTCAGGTCTAATTGTATTATCAATTATTTGATCATCTTCTAGAGAATATGTTTTAATAACATTTTCTGTTTTCATATAAGCCTCCTTATCTTAAGAGTAATCTTAAAGCTTCTTTTACTTGTTCTTCGATTGTTAAATCTTTATTTACTTTAGCAAGTACACCTTTTATTTCTTTGTCTTTGTAACCTAAACCTAGTAAAACCTCTTTTAACTCTTCACTAGTAGTTACTTCATCGTCTGATATACCTACACCAATAAACTCTAGTTTTCCTTTTAAATCTAGGATAATTTGACGAGCTAGTTTTTCACCAATCTTAGGAAATTTTTTCAAGTATAAAATATTTTCTCTTTCGATGGCATCCATGATACCTTCAACATTTCCTACAGCAAGGATTGGTAAAGCCATTTTACAGCCTAGGCCTTTAACACTAATTAGTTTTAAAAAAAGCTCTTTTTCAGCAAGATTTTTAAAACCAAATAAACTATGTTCATCTTCTTTTATTTGTTGATAAACATAGACTTTATATTCTTTTTGTTCTTCAAAGGAATAAGGATTAGAAACATAAATTAAATAACCTATTCCATTATTGTCTAAAACAATAGCATTGTTTTTTAAACTTGTAACTGTTCCAATTATATAGTCGTACATAAAAACCTCCACAATTATTATATAACAATTTTAGAAAAGAAAAAAGAGCAACTGCTCTTCTTAGACTTATTTTATTACTCAGCTTTTAGATTGTAATAAACATCTTGGACATCATCTAAGTCTTCTAAGGTATCAACTAATTTCATGACTTTTTCTTGTCCTTCTTCATCTAATTCTACTTCCATATTTGGAATATAGGTTAATTCACATTCTAAGAATTCTTTAACACCAGCTTCTTCTAATGCTTCTTTTACAGGAGTAAAATTAGAAGTATCAGTTGTGATGACATAAGTGTTTTCTACTTTCTCAAAATCAAGAGCTCCAGAATCTAGAGCAGTCATCATCATTGTATCTTCATCATAATCAGCTGGGATTACGATTGATCCTCGACGTTCAAACATATAACTTACAGAGCCATCTGTTCCTAGGTTTCCACCAGCTTTAGTAAAGGAACTACGCACTTGAGATGCAGTTCTATTACGATTATCTGTTAGGCAGTCAACCATAAATGCTACTCCTCCATGACCATATCCTTCATAACGAACGCTTTCATAGTTAGTACCATCTGTTCCACCAGAGGCCTTTTCAATGGCTTTTTGAATATTTTCTTTTGGCATATTTTGAGCTTTAGCTTTATCAACTGCCAATCTTAATGCTGAATTTTGGCTAGGATCTGGGCTACCTGATTTTGCAGCTACCATAATTTCCTTAGCTAACTTTTGAAATACTTTTCCTCTAGCAGCATCTAATAAACCTTTTTTACGATGAATTGTTGCCCATTTTGAATGTCCACTCATACTTATACCTCCTCATTTCCTTTTTAATAATATCATATTTTTAAAGATTGGAAAAGATTTTATATTATTATTTAATAACTTTATGTTATAATTTTTCTAGGAATTGGTGATTTTATGTATATTAAAGTTGGAAAGAAGAAATATGATGTTATTGCTTTAAATACACTTTGGTTAACATTTAAGAGTTTAAAGTTTTATTTGGAACCTATTGAAGATATTTATAGACTCAAGAAAAAAGGTATTTCGACATATTTATTTTGTCAGAAGATTGATATTATAATGACAGACAAAGATAATAAAATTATCCATATTTATAAGTGTTTTGGAACAGAAAAAATTATTTTTCCAAAAAGAAAAGTTTTTTATATATATTTAGCTCCTTTAGGTGTTAGTAGTTATTTTAATATTGGGGATGAACTTATGGTAAAAGAAGAAAAATAAAAGGTTGTACTTAGAAGTACAATCTTTTTTATTACATATTTTTTAGATAAATTGTTTTTTCAATGACATGTTTAACGTCACTTTCAGTGAATGGCTTTCCTAACATATCAACGATTGGATAACTAAAAGCTTTAGTGATTGTATCTTTAGATGAGTCTCCAGAAATAATAGATACTGGCATCTTACTAAATAATTGATTATCGTTAATATAATCTAGAACAGCAAAGCCATCTATCTTTGGCATATTTAAATCTAGAAGGATTGCTACTATTTCTTCATTATTGGCATTAGCTTTGATAATATTTAGCGCTTCTTCACCATTTTGTGCTACGCCAACATTATATTTTTCACTGAAGATTCTTTTAACAAAGTTACGAATAATATTAGAGTCATCAGCAACAAGAATTGTTTTTTGAGTGTATGGCTCTGGAAGATTTTCAGCTGGTGATGGTTGTTGGGCTGGTGTTGTTACAACTACTGGCTGTGGAGCTGGTGCTGGTTGAGTGACAGCTTGATTAGTCTCCTCTTCTATTGGTTCGTTAGAGATATATCTTTTAACAACATTAAGCATTCTTTCTACTTCAGCTTGTAGTGTTTGGAAATGTTCATATATATAGAAGACATCGCCTTCTTTACTTTTTTCTTCTTGTTCAGAAGTTATTTCATCTAGTTTCGTGAAACCAAAATACTTTGCATCACTTCTTAAAGAATGGATATAAATAGTATAATTAGCAAGATCTTTTTCTTCTTTATACTTTTCTAGTTTTTCTAACTTTTCCTTGGCACTTACTAAAAATTCACCAATAATGTTGTTGTAGGTATCAATATCACCAAATAAATCTAGGGTTCTATTAACGTCTACGCCATTTTCTATTAAATAATTTACATCAAACATATTCTGTTCCACCTTCGCTACTATATTCTAAAATGATTATATCATAAAATGCGTTGTTAGCAATTATTTTTTGTCATAAAGTGTAAAAAAATAAGAAATAATTTAAGAATTATTTCTTATAATTATAAATTATTGGATAAGGGTTATCGTATTGCTCTAGGGTTGTGATATGAAGTTTTCCCATACCATTTCTTTCAACATTCCTAGTAGCCTCACAAATTATACCTTGTTGCCAGTTTGTCCATAGTCCATCTTGTTGATACATATCCACCTCATCTAGAATGTCTGATAAAGCAATCATAAAGTCTGATTTAGTTC
>SAMEA104315421__coassemble_770_pt1 | contig 28875 bp, 29 predicted proteins | sample SAMEA104315421__metabat2_low_PE_056 | metagenome-assembled genome bin SAMEA104315421 (sample SAMEA104315421) | gut metagenome | biome: Monkey gut; feature: monkey-associated habitat; material: faeces | place: China | collected 2013
TATTGATAAATTTATAGATATGATTAAGGATAATAAACTTAATGTCGACACTTTACTATATGAAAGGTTTAATGAAAAATTAAGAGACAATTTAAATAAATATGGTTGGGATAAGGACTATTATTTAAGAGCTTATTTTGATAATGGAGATAAACTTGGTAGTCGTGATAATAGTGAATGTAAGATTGATTTAATATCACAGAGTTTTTCGATTATATCTTCTGTTGCATCAAAAGAAAGAGGTTTAAAAGTAATTGAGGAAGTTGAGAAGAATTTAGTTGATAGTGATAATGGAATTATAAAATTATTAAATCCGGCTTTTAAAAAGTCTTTAAATAATCCTGGATATATTATGAATTATCATGAAGGTATTAGAGAAAATGGGGGACAATATACTCATGCGGTTAGTTGGTATATCATGGCTTTAATAAAAATGGGATATAGGGAGAAGGCTTATCAATATTATCAAATGATTAATCCGATTAATAGAACTTTAGATAAAGAATTAGTTTCTAAATATAATGGAGAGCCTTATGTTATTGCGGCTGATATTTATGCTAATAAGAGTTTTTTAGGACGGGCTGGTTGGACTTGGTATACAGGTTCTGCAGGATGGTTTTATAATGTGGCTCTTAGAGATATTTTAGGTATTAAGAAATTTGGTAAGAAATTAAAAATAGAACCTAGTTTTCCAGATGGTTGGAAAGAGTTTAAAATTACTTATAGATTTATGGATACTGTTTATAAAATAGAAGTTCATAAAGATGGTAAGAATGAAACTATTGTTGATGGATGTATTCAAAAGAGTCATAGTATTGAGTTGATTAACGATAAAAAAACTCATGATATTAACATTTATCGAAAATAAGCTCCTTTTATTTAGACTCGTGTTATAATGAGTTTTGGAGATGATTAAAATGAAATTTATAGTTTCAGAAGAATTTTTTGAGAAGGTTCCAAATGCGTATTTTGGAATAGTTTATTTTAATAATTTTGATAACAAAACTAAATTAGACTTTACAGATAAAATGTTAGAAGAAGCTATTGAGAGTGCTAGAGAAAGACTTTGTGAAGGTCGTGTAAAAGAAAATCCTTTAATCATTCCTTATCGTGAGGCATTTAAGAATTTAGGAATTAATCCTAATAAATTTATGTGTTCAATAGAAGCTTTAATGACTAGAATTTCTAAGGGAGGGGAAATACCTCATATTAATCCAATTGTTGATATATGTAATGCTTTATCTATTAAATATATTTTACCTGTAGGTGTACATGATGTAGCTAACTTTAAGGGTGATTTAGAGATAAGAGGAGCAGTAGCAGAAGATACATTTGTTCCTTTTGGAAGTGAAGAAGTTGAACATCCAGATGTAGGAGAAGTTGTGTATGTTTCTGGTAATGAAGTAAAGACAAGGAGATGGACTTGGAGACAAGGTGAAAAAAGTAAAGTTACAGAAGAAACTAGTCATATCTTTGTACCAATAGATGGATTTACTGATGTTAATAAAGAAGAAGTAATTGCTTTACAAAAAGAATTAGTAGAAATACTTAAATCTTTAGGAATAGAAGCAGTTGTTGATTATGTTGATAAAGATAAAAGAAGTTTTGAAGTATAAAATTATTAAAATAGAAGCAAACGTAGTGATATGTTTGCTTTTTTTTAGGAAATGTGGTATAATTTAGAACGTTTGGGGGGATAAGGATATTATGATAGAAAGTAGTCGTTATGAAATAATTGATTCGATTGGAAGAAATTGTATAGCGGTACCTATTTATGCAGATGAAGGTAGACTAGAAGATCGAACTTTACATGAAAAAGATTTTGATGAATGTATGAAAACAAGTATTATAACAGCAATTCGTTATGATTTAGAACTTGTAGGAGTACAAATTATTGCTTCAGAAAATGGTAGAAAAAGAACAACTGATTATTATATTGGAGATGTTGCGGCAGTTGATGCTGAAGGTAGACCAAGTAGAGTTAGAGTTGGACAATTTAGTTATGGGGCAGGAGACTTTAGATCTTATGCTGATGTTGGTTCTAGAAAACATAGTATAGAAATTTGTTCTGGGAGAATTTCTTTAGCAAAAAGATGTGCCAAAATATTAGAGTTACCATATATTTTTCCACTTGAAGAAACAACTAAAAAAGAAGTACCAAAGATGAAAATAAAGAAGCGTTAAATAATAGCCGAAAGGCTATTTTTTTGATATAATATTTTCATAGAGGTGGACATAAATGATTAAGTTTGATTTTGCTTTATTAGATAATGATTTATATAAAAATAACTTATTAAGAAAAGAAGAGATATTTGATAAGTTTAATAATAGTAATATGATTGGTTGGATGAGAGAGGTTTCTCAAGAAGAAGTTTCAACGATTTTAAAACTAAGTGATGAGATAAAGAAAAATGCGGATTGTTTAGTTGTGATAGGGATTGGAGGTTCTTACTTAGGAAGTTTTTCTTTGAATAAGATTTTTAAAAAAGATGATAGTTTTGAAGTTGTTTATTTAGGAAATAATTTATCTAGTGAAGAGATAAGTAAAAAATTAGATTATTTAGCTAAGAAGAATTTTTATATAAATGTTGTTAGTAAGAGTGGGACAACTATGGAGATTAAGATTAGTTATGATTTAATAAAAGACTTAATGAAAAAGAAATATAATGATGAAGAAATTAAAAAGAGAATAATTATTACGACGGATAAAGAAAAAGGTAAATTAAGAGAGGAATGTCGGAATTATGGATATAGATCATTAGTAATAGATAATGATATTGGAGGAAGATATTCTTTAATAACAGCAGGTCATTTATTACCATTAGCTTTAAATATTGATATTGAAGAATTAATAAGAGGGTATTATAAAGGAATTTATGAATTAAAAGAAGAAGCTTATAAGTATGCTTGTCTTAGAAGAAGTTTATTTGAAATGGGAAAATATATAGAAAATTATTCGGTTTATGAAGAAAAGTTTAGTTATTATTTAGAGTGGATTAAACAATTATTTGGAGAGACTGAAGGTAAAGATAAAAAAGGTATATTTCCAGTTTCAACTGTTGGGACAAGAGATTTACATTCATTGGGACAATTTATACAAGAAGGAAATCCTATTATATTTGAAACATTTATAAAGATATTAGAGATAAGTGATTTTAAATATAAGGGTAAAAAATTAGATGATATTAATAATTTAGTTTTAGATTCAGTAGTTGAAGCTCATACTAAAAATAATGTATTTTGTAATGTGATAACACTTGATAAAATCACGGAAAATAATATGGGAGCTTTATGTGCATTCTTTATGTTAAGTGCAGCTTATTCAGGATATTTATTTGATGTTTTTCCGTTTGATCAACCAGGAGTTGAAGTTTATAAAGAATGTGTGCGAAAAAGATTAGAGGGAGAAATATAATGAAAAAGAAGTATTTAATTTTAATAGGTATCCTTTTAGTAATATTTTTTAGTATGTTAGGGATAGTTTTATTTGATAAGAATCTTACTTTTGATATGAGTATTTATAATTTTATTATAAGTTTTAGATGTGATTTTCTAGATACATTGTTTAAGGTAATTACAGCATGTGGTAATCCTTTAACGATAGTTGCTTTAGTAGTAATATTTATTGTAGCTTTAAGAAATAAAGATGCTTTATTACTTTCTATATCAGCACTTGATTCAATTATTTTAAATACAATAATTAAACAGATTGTTAAAAGAGATAGACCAAGTGTAGTTAGGTTGGTTAGTGAAAAAGGCTATTCATTTCCATCGGGACATGCGATGATAGCTGTTTGTGTATATGGATTTTTATTTTATTTAGCATTTAAGAAAATTAAAAATAAATATTTAAGAAATATAATTTGTATTGTATTAGGAATTTTAGTATTAGGTATTGGTATTAGTAGAATATATGTAGGAGTACATTATGCTTCAGATATAATAGCAGGATATACTTTAGCGTTTATCGAAGTAATTTTATTAATACAATGTGAAGATTTAATTAAATTCAGAGGGGAATAGGATATGTATAAATTATTAGTAAGTGATTTTGATGGGACATTAGTAGGAGAAGAATTAGCTATAGATTATTCAACGATGTTAGCAATAGATAAAATTAGAAGAGAAAAAGTGTTATTTGCGATTGCGACTAGTAGATGTTTAGGAGATATATTGTATTACAATAGAGACTTTTCTTTTTTAGATTATGTAGTAGCTTCTAATGGAGCAGTTGTTTATGATGTAAATAGAGAAAAAATTTTGTTTAAGAAGAGTATTAGTGTTGTTAGTGTTAGAAAGATTTATAAGGCATTTAAAGATTATCAGATATATGCTTGTCGAAAAGATAGAAAATTTATATTAGTTAATTTAGAAGATATTAAAGATATATATAAATTAGAAATTATTTGTAATGATTTAAATGATGTAGAAAAAGTAATTCTTATACTTGATGAGTTAGGATTAAATATTAATTATACTAAACAATATATTAATGGTACGTATGCAATTTCTATTGTTAGTGCATCTATTAATAAATTTAAGGGAATAGAAGTTGTTTGTGATAAGATAAAAATAAATATAGATGATGTTGTAGCGATTGGATCTTCTTATAATGATATAGAAATGGTTAGAGATGTTGGTGTTGGTGTTGCGATGGGTGATGCTTTGGAAGAAGTGAAGAGCGTGGCAAAAGAAGTTACTGCTGATAATTTACATAAAGGAGTGGAGAAATTTATTGAAGAGAAATTTAGATAAATTTTTCTTTCTTAAAGATAATAGTTGTATTATAATATTTGGTATGAAAGAGGCGGCAATATGAAATTAAAGGTTAATAAGAATGGGGAACTTTTAGATTATTTGTATAATAATTTAGATATGCCTAAGAAAAAAATTAAACAATATTTAATACATGGAGCTATTTTTGTTAATAATGTTAAGATTAGACAATATAATTATCCGATTATTAATGGAATGGAAATAGTTATTAATACAGATAGTAAAAATAAAAAAGTATTACCATTTGAGGTTTTATTTGAAGATGATAATATAATTGTTGTTAATAAACCGGCAGGACTTTTAACAATCGCAACTGCTAAAGAAAAAGAAAAGACATTATATCATATTGTTTCAGATTACTTAAAGAGTAAAGATAGAAATGCTAGAGTATTTATAGTACATAGATTAGATAAAGAAACATCTGGAGTTTTAGTACTTGCTAAAAATGAAAAGATTAAAAAACAGTTACAAGAAAATTGGAATGAATATGTTAGTTTAAGAGAATATGTGGCAGTTGTACATGGACATTTGAAAGAACAAGAAAAGCAGATTATTCAAAATCTTAAAGAGACTAAGACTAATTTGGTATATGTTACAAAGCATAATGATGGAAAAGAAGCTATTACTAATTATAAAGTAATTAAAGAAAGTAGTAAGTATTCATTAGTTAGTATAAATATTGAAACAGGTAGAAAGAATCAAATAAGGGTAGCTTTTTCTAGTTTAGGTAATCCAATAGTTGGAGATAATAAATACGGAATTAGAGATAAAGAAAATAGATTATATTTACACGCTAATAGATTAAAGATGTATTATCCAGTTATAAAAAAAGATATTTTATTTGAGACAAGTAATCCAGTGGAATTTAGAAAAATTATGGATAAATAGGAGATATTTATGAAAAAAATCTTAATAGTTATAATTAGTGCTTTAGTAGTAGGTGTTGTAGTATTTATTGGAAAAGATGAATTATTTAAAAAAGAGGTAAACAAAAAGTCTGATGATTATAAGAAGGATACAGTAGTTAGTAATGATTTATTTGGTAAGTATTATGATGAAGCTAATAAAAAGATGAAAAACATGTCTCTTGAAGAGAAGGTAGGGCAATTGTTTTTAGTTAGGTATGATGGTAATTTAGCTAGTAATTGGATTAAGAAGTATTATCCTGGTGGCTATATTATGTTTGCGAAAGATTTTAATAATCAAACTAAAGAGTCAATAAAAAAAGAAATAGATGATTTACAAAGCATTAGTAAGGTACCTTTGGTAATTGCGGTTGATGAAGAAGGGGGATATGTTACTAGAGTTAGTAGATATCCTAGTTTTAGAGAAAGTAAATTCTTAGCTCCTAGAAGTTATTATGAGTCAGGAGGAGAAAAGTTACTGGAACAAACAGAAAAAGAAAAAGCAAAATTATTATTAAGTATAGGAGTTAATTTAAATTTAGCTCCAGTTGCAGATGTGTCTATTGATAGTAATGATTTTATTAATATTAGAACGTTTAATAGAAATGCTAAAGAAACAGCAGTTTTAATTGGAAAGATGGTTAATTACGCTAATGAAGAGGGAATTTCTTCATCACTTAAACATTTTCCGGGATATGGTAATAATGTTGATACGCATACTGGTATTGCGATAGATGAGAGAAGTTATGAGAACTTTGTAGAGAATGATTATTTACCATTTGAAGAGGGTATTAAAAATAAAGTTCCTACAGTACTTGTTTCACATAATATTATTAAGTGTATGGATAGTGAATATCCAGCGACGTTAAGTAAAAAAGTAATTAGTGAATTAAGAGAAAAACTTAACTTTACAGGTGTTGTTATTACTGATGATTTATCGATGAGTGCTGTTAATAGTTATGTAGAAAATGATAGTGCAGCAGTACTTGCTGTTAATGCTGGAGAGGATTTGATTATTACATCGGACTTTGTTAAGATGTATAATTCAGTGTATGAAGCTGTTAAAAATAAAGAAATTGATATGGAAACTATCGATAAAGCTGTAAGAAGAAATATAGCTTGGAAGATAGCTTATGATATGTAAGGAGGATATTATGGCAATTGATGTTAAAAAATTATACGAAAAATTAGATGATTATATGGGAAGTGAAGTTGTACTTCAAGGATGGATTCGTAATCATCGTAAACAAAAAGAATTTGGATTTATTGATTTTAATGATGGAACATTCTTTAAGAGTGTACAAGTAGTATATGATAATAAGTTAGAATCTTTTGATGAGATACAATCTTTACATGTAGGTTGTGCAATAGAAGTTGTAGGAGAAGTTATAGAATCACCGGCAAAGGGACAAGCATTTGAAGTACAAACTAAGTCTATTAAATTACTTGGAGATTGTGGTGAGGATTATCCTATTCAACCTAAGAGACATACAAGAGAGTTTTTAAGAGAACAAGCATATCTTAGACCTAGAACTAATTTATTTAATGCTGTATTTAGAGTTAGAAGTGTAGCAGCTTATGCAATACATAAATATTTCCAAGAAAATGGATATGTATATTTCCACGCTCCAATAATTACGGCAAGTGACTGTGAGGGTGCTGGAGAAATGTTCCAAGTAACAACACTTGATTTAGATAGAGTAGCTAAGCTTGGAAAAGTTGATTATAGTAAAGACTTCTTTGGTAAACAAGCAGCACTTACAGTATCTGGACAATTACAAGCTGAAACATTTGCTTTATCTTATAAAAAAACATATACATTTGGACCAACATTTAGAGCAGAAAATTCTAATACAAAGACACATGCTAATGAATTTTGGATGATTGAACCAGAAATTGCTTTCTGTGACTTAGAAGGTGATATGGATGTTATGGAAGAAATGTTAAAGTATGTTGTTAAATATGTACTTGATAATTGTAAGGAAGAAATGGAATTCTTTGATAGTTTTGTTGAAAAAGGATTACTTGAAAAGCTTAATAAATTAATAACTAGTGAATTTGTTAGAATTAGTCATGAAGAAGTTATTTCAATATTAAAGAAAGCTGATGTTAAGTGGGAATTTGAACCTGAATATGGGGAAGATATTGCCAAAGAACACGAGAAATATATTACAGAATACTTTAATGGACCAGTATTTATTAAAGATTGGCCTAAAGATATTAAAGCTTTCTATATGAAACAAAATCCAGATGGTAAGACTGTTGCGGCAGTTGATTTGGAAGTACCAGGTGCTGGAGAATTAATGGGTGGATCACAAAGAGAAGAAGATTATGAGAAACTTGTTAAGAGAATGGATGAGTTAAAAATGGATAAGTCTGAACTTGAATGGTACTTAAATTTACGTAAATTTGGTGGTTGCTACCATTCAGGATTTGGTATGGGATTTGAACGTTTACTAATATATTTAACAGGAGTTGAAAATATTAGAGATGTTATACCATTCCCTAGAACTCCAGGTAACTGTGAATTTTAAAATTACAAAATTACATATTTTGTAATTTTTTTTGTATAAAATAAACAAATTCTTCCATCTTATTAATGGGAGGAAATACTATGAAGAAAATATTATTAGGATTATCTTTTATATTACTTTTGGTAGCAGGATGTGCAAATACAATGAATACACCAACAAAAAAAGTAGAAGAATTATTAGGTAAATATCAAAAGATGGATACAGCAGTTTTAACACAACTTGATAATGTTATTGCTGAAGATACAACAATGACAGATGAACAGAAAAAAGAGTATCGTAGTTTGATGGAAAAACAGTATCAAAACTTATCTTATAAAATTAAAGGAGAAGAAATTACTGGAGATGATGCAACAGTTGAAGTGGAAATTGAAGTTTTAGATTATGCAACATCTATTAATGAATCTAAGAAGTATTATAGTGAACATAGAGATGAATTTAAGGATGAGGAAATAGATAAGACTGATACAATGGTTGATGAAGATAGTAAGTATATTGATTATAAAATTAAAATGTTAAAGAATGTTACTGATAGAAAGAAATATGATATTACTTTTAATTTAAGAAAAGATAAAGATGATAATTGGAAGTTAGAAGATATTAGTGATATAGATCGACAAAAGATTCATGGTTTATATGAAGGATAAGAGTTCCTGATGAAGGGACTTTTTTCTATATTATTTAATTTGGTCTTTTAATTATTGCTTTTTTTTGTTATACTCTATATAAGATAAAAGAGGGTGTTTTTAGTGATAGGTTCAATTTTAGAAATTATTGATAACCGCGTTTTAGTTAAATTAAACATTGATATCAATAAGCAGCCTAACTTACTTGGGTTACATGTTGTCTTTGAAGATGGTAATAAAAGAATCGTTGCGGAAATAGTTAACATTTCACAAACAGAGATGAATGCTGTTATTGTAGGTGAATTGGTTGAAAAGGCTTTTATTCCAGGTGCAACTAAGAGACCTTCTTTTAAGTCATCAATTAGACTTGTTAGAATGGATGAACTTGAATTAATTCTTGGTAGTCAGAATATTGTAGCTGGACAAACTAATTTTGGTACTAGTAATATTTATGATGGATATAGAATCAATGTTGATTTAAATGACTTTTTCAGTAATCATTTTTCAGTACTTGGTAACTCTGGTTCTGGTAAGAGTTGTACAGTAGCATCTATTTTACAAAAATTAATGATTGGTAATGGAAAAGTTCCTAAAAGTGCTAATTTCTTTTTCTTTGATGCCTTTGGTGAATATAATGCAGCTTTTTCAGGACTACATCAACTTAATCAAGAGTTTAATTATAAATACTATACAACTAATACAAGATCAGCAACAGATGAAGTATTACGTATACCAGTATGGTTATTAGATGTTGACGATATAGCGTTATTACTTGATGCGGATACTCCTTCACAATTGCCTATTATTGAAAAGACTTTAAACTTAGTTCCTATTTTAACAGGACAAAGTGATGCAGTTATTAGAAAGAAAAATGATATTATAGCGAGAGCTTTACAAGATATATTATTATCAGGAGATGAATCAACTAAGATTAGAGACCAAGTAACGGCAGTGCTTACTAAATTTAATACAGCAGAGTTAAACTTGGAGAGTCAAATTATTCAACCTGGTTATGTTAGAACTTTTAAACAATGTTTATTTGTTGATAAAACTGGTAAGATGCAAGAGATGGAACTTGTTGTAGAGTTTGTTAGAGGTTATATAATAGAAGCTGGAGAAGATGAAGTTGATGTTACTGATAGAAATCCTTTTTATTCATTAGCAGATCTAGAAATGGCAATGGACTTTGCTCTTATTAATGAAGGTATTTTAAAGAGTGGAAAAGTATTTGATTATGCTAATATTTTAAGTGTTAGATTACATAGTTTAGTTAATGGAGAATATAAAGAGTTTTTCTCTTATCCCAAATATATTACTAAAGAACAGTATATTGATAGTTTATTATTAAGTAATAATGGGTCTAAATGTCAGATAGTTAACTTTAACATTAACTATGTAGATGATAGAATGGCTAAAGTAATTACAAAGATTATTTCAAAGATGTTATTTGATTTAGCTAGTAATATTACACCTAGAGGTAGTAAAGCTTTTCATATTATTATTGAAGAAGCTCATAGATATGTTATTAAAGATAAAGATATTGATTTACTTGGATATAATATATTTGAACGTATTACTAAAGAGGGTCGTAAGTATGGTATATTCTTAGGATTAATCACACAAAGACCTAGTGAACTTTCAGATACTTGTATTTCACAGTGTACAAACTTTGTTATTTTGAGAACATTACATCCAAAGGATTTGGAATATATAAAGAATATGGTACCTAATATTTCGATTGAAATAGTTCAACAATTAAAGAATTTGAAACCAGGTAACTGTATAGCGTTTGGTAATGCTTTTAAAGTACCAGTATCTATGTATATTGATTTACCTAATCCTAGACCAATGAGTAATAATGTTGACATTAATACAGTTTGGTATAAGGAAAGTACTTCTTTAACTAATAGTGTTGGAGGAGTAGCAGAAGTTAATTCTATTCCAAATAATGTTACAATTTAGTTATTTAATACTTTAAATTGTTATAAATATGTGATAAAATTATTTATAGTAATTAATTTAGATAATATGGAGGATATGGTATGGCATTTAATAAGTTTATTGATAAATTAGTTGGTGGAGAGTCAGAAGAAGCCGTAGAAGATACAACTGAAGAAAGTTTTTATAAAACATCTAGAGAAGCATATCATGTAGAAAATGGTATGGCTGGTAGTAAGATGATGTTACTAGAACCTAGAGCATACTCTGAAAGTCAACAAATAGCAGATTATTTAAAGAATAGAAGCGCTGTTGTTGTTAATTTGAAGAGAGTTACGCCAGATCAAGCAAAGCGTATAGTTGATTTTTTATCAGGTACAATTTATGCAATAGGTGGAGATTTACAAAAGCTAGGTGGGGGAATATTTTTATGTACACCTAACAATGTAAATGTAGAAGGTAAAATTAGTGATGAAGTTAGTAGTAAGAGTACTAGCAGTAAAAGTAGTAAAAAAGAAGAAAAGTCAGAAAATGATGAGGATGATTTTTTCTAAGAGTTTGATTTAATATAGGGTGATCATTTTGGAAAAGTTTAGTTATGCGACAAATGGTTATAATTGTGAAGAAGTAAATCAATTTATTAGTGATGTTATAGTTCAAACTGAGAATATTGTTGCGAGGTGTAAGGAACAAAGAAGAGAGATTGAAGAGTTGAAAAAAGAATTAGAACATTATAAAGAATTGGAAAATACTTTGAAAATGGCAATATTAAGAGCTGAGGAGACTGGCGATAATATTAAAAGAATGGCTAGAAATGAAGCTGAAATGATCATTAATGATGCAAAGGGTAATGCGAGTAGAATAGTTAATGAATCATTACTTAGAGCAGAAAAAATAGAAAATAGAGCAGATCTTTTAGAAAGAAATATGAAAATATTTAAACGTAAGTTAAAAGTTATTATGGAACAGCAAATGGCTGTTGTTGAAGAAATAGAAGTCTTAGAACTAGATCCAAAGTAGGATTTAGTTTTTTTTATAAAAAGATGGAAAAATACTTTTCATTAAGATATAGTTGATTTAGAAATATATAGGTTGTATAGTGAACTTATGTATTAAGTCTTTATATTTAGATGTTTGATAATATATTAGGTGGTGTAGCATATGAAAAGTGGAAATGATTTAGTTTTATTGAAAAGTTATTTGTCAAGTATTGATATGGAAAATGTAGAGACAAAGTCTCTTGGAAATTATAAGAGTGCTGTTTTAGTATGTTTAGATGCTACTTTGTCTATAAATAGAAAGTATTATACATTTGTTGTGCCTAGAATTACGTATTTTCAAAATAAATATCCAAATATATTAAGACTTGCTGATTTAGTAGAATTGATAAATACTGTTGGTATTGAAGGTTTCAGTGAATGTTGGAATTATAATCATCCAGAAAGAGTTAGGATATTATATGATTTGTGTAATAGATTAATTGAAATTTCAAATTTATATAAAGAAGCTGAATTAATTTCGCTTAGGAAATGGGCAAGTGATGCTAGTGTTCTTGATTATGATAAGTTCGGTGTTTCTGGTATTGGACTTGCAACATACCAATATATTAGAATGCTTTTAGGAGCTAATACTGTTAAGCCTGATGTACATATTAAGAATAAAATATCAGAAATAGTTGGAAGGAAAATTAATGATATGTATGCTGTTGAATTATTTGAAAGTGCTTGTAAAGATTTGAAGTTAAGCATATCTGATGTTGAACATCACATATGGAAAGAAAGTGCTAATAATTCAGAAAAATTTGATATGGTTTGGATAAATAATCAATGGGTTAAAAAAGGAGTATAATTATGGTTAAATGTAAAATAACAAACATGTGTATGATAGAAGATGGAAAAGGAAATGTTTTGGTTGAAGAACGTAAGAAAAGTTGGAAGGGTTTAGCTTTTCCTGGTGGTAAAGTTGAAAATAATGAGTCTGTTTATGAGTCTGTTATAAGAGAAGTTAAAGAAGAAACTAATTTAAATGTTCGTGACTTAAAATTTTGCGGAATAAAGGATTGGTTTGATAATGCTAAGGAAGAAAAAATGTTAATTTTTTTATTTAAGACGAGTAAGTTTGATGGAACTCTTCTGGAAAGTAGTAGTGAAGGTAAAAACTATTGGGTAAAGAAAAGTGAATTATTAAAATTAAATTTAGCCCCTGGTTTTGAAAATGATTTAGGGCTTTTTGATGATGAAAACTTTGAGATTTTTTGGAAAGAATTAAATGATGAATGGATACGTGAAGTAAAATGATGACAATTGGAATTTTGAAAGAAACTATTTGTGGGGAAAAAAGGGTGATTCTTCTTCCTGAGGATGTTAAAGTTCTAACTCAAAAATTTTTAGTTTTAATAGAAAAAGATTTAGCTATTGATATAGGAATAAATGATTCTGAATATATTAAGTTTGGTGCTAGAATAGATAGTTTGGAAAATGTTTGGAAGTCTGATATTGTTTTTTAGTATAAGGCTCCTACGGTTCATGAATTCAAATATTTAACTAAAGATACAAAAATATGTGCTATATTTCATGCTGAAGGAAACAAACAGTTGATTGACGAGCTGTTGAGGAAAAAGTGTACTGCTTATACTTATGAATTTCTAGAAACGTCGGATGGTTTATTTCCAATGGCTTATCCCGGAGGTGAAATTGCTGGTAAAATGGCTGTCATGTATGCTAATTATTTTATGCAATGGTTTTTGATAGAAGTTATTTCGTTGACTGTCAAGAGGAAATGATTTCTCGTTTAAAGGTTGAATCTAATCATACTAACATTATTCCACTTCTAGGAAATTAAAAAAATGAAATTGATATTAATGTTGATGCTGTTTTTGTATTAAATCAAGGTATGCAGTTCTTATCTCATAATGAATTTAGAAAGTTTTTATATAATTATTCTAAGCATACTAAATATTTTATTTTAGATTTGTTTGACTTTTTTAAAAATGGTAATGATAGTTTAAACTATTATAACGTGTTAAAAGATGAAATTGTTAGTACTTTTTATCATGAGGGAAAAGAAATTAAACGAAGTATTACTTATCGTCGATGTAAATATAAAGTTAGATTTTTATACATGTACGATTTTGGTTGTCAAACAAAATTTGAGTTATATAATTATAAATATGAAGGTACAATTCAAATTTTAAATACTATTCCTAATTTGATTGTAAAAAATATATATACTGATTATTTAATGCATTTTTATAATGATAGTAATCGATTTATTTTGATTTTGGAGGTTATTTAATGACTAATAAAACAGAATATTTAAAGCAAGTTGAGTATTTAAATATGTATTATGGACAGAATTTTAAAGAAAACCAAGGTACTGAATATATTTTATTTATGATTAATAAATTTATGATTAATGGTAATATGATTGATTTTGGTTCTGGAAGTAATATATATTTTTGGTTACTTGCAACAAACAATGTTTCTGAAGTTGTTTGTGTTGATATTTCTAAAGAAGCATTCGAAATTAATAAGCAGATAAAAAGTGGTAAAATATTTCCTAAAAGTTACGCATATCCTTTAAAAAAGTACAATAATTCTTTGAAGAAGACTTTGAATATTCCTATTAAATATGTTATTGCTGATGCTTTTAAAGGCAATATAAAATTAGGAACGTATGATAATGTTACTCAATTTGGTTTATTGGGACTTTCTACAAGTTCTGATACATATATTGATAACTTTATAAAATTATGGGATTGTCTGAAAAAAAGTGGTGTTTTTTTGGGAGCTAATTGGATTTTTTCTAAAAAGTATTCTATTGAAAAGGGGTATTCTAATGATTATTTAAATGAAGATTTGATAGTGAAAATATCAAAGGAGATTAATTCCGAACTTCTATTTTTGAAAAAAGTTTCAATTCTTAATGATCCTAATTATGATTTTGTTTTAATTTATTGTATGAGAAAAATATGAAGTTGAACGTAGATTTAAAATAATAGTAGAGCAGCAAATGGCTGTTGTTGAAGAGATAGAAGTGTTAGAACTAGATCCAAAGTAGGATTTAATTTTTTTATATTATTGGTAGAGTTGCTATAATTAATTGTTTTTTCTAGTCCTTTGTGTTATAATATGAAAGCACATTGAGGGGGAAATGGTATGAATAAGAGAGTTATTACGGGAGAGTTAATAAAAAAATCAATGGTTTTATCGGATAAAGGAATTTCTGCTGTATATAGATTAAGAGATGGAAGTATTTTAAAGGTATTTTCTCCAGAATATTTACACGCTATGAAATTAATTGGTGTTGACTTTGAAAAAAAGATTTTAGATGCAAAGAGAATTCCTAATGCGAAAGAGATTTTAATTCCTACAGCGGCTGCTTATATGAAAGAACGTTTTTTAGGATATACAATGCCTCAAGCAAAGGGAATTAATTATAATAAGTTTGATGATAGATTGAGTTTAGAAGAGAGAATGGACTTAGAAGGGTATGCAAAGAGACATCATAGTATTGAGAGTGTCTTAGTGAGAGCAAAAGATGTTGTATTTCCGGATTTAGGTACTTGTGATAATATCTTTTTTGACGAAAAATTAAATCCACAATTTATTGATTACGATGGATTACAAGTAGGTAAATATCAGTCTCATGTAATGTCTTTAGCTTTAGGAAGACAAGAACAATATTATACGCCTAAGTATTGGGATGGAACTTTATTTAATAAGAATTTAGATAAGAGAAGTTCAATATTTTTATATTTTGTGTCAGCTTTTAATGTTAATTTAGCAACTGTAGGTAGAGTTAATCCTTATACAGGGGAAAAAGTTACTGTTGATACTATTTTTGAGGCAATTAATTTAGATGATCAAGATGTTTGTCATAAAGTTTGGAAATTATTTCAAGAAAATGAAGAAAATGAATTCCTAAGGGATGATGTCTTTAGAATCGCTGAAAAGTATGATATGCGAGTAGTTGCGAGAAGAAGCGATGGACTTTGCGTAAAGAAACTTATCAAAAAATAGGTCTTGTAAAAAGTTAAAGATTATGCTATATTAGGTTGGAAAGCAAGTGCGAAAGACGTAATATTAATGGATATTTAGAGAGCTCATGGTTAGGTGGAAATGGGTTTGAAGTTAATATTAAGATCACTTTCAAGTTGTGATTTATGGATAAGATAAATACGGTGACGCGTTATAGTAGATAAGATAAGTTTTTTTATTTTAAACTTATAAATTAAGGTGGTACCACGACTAATTCGTCCTTATGGATGAGTTGGTCGTTTTTATTTATTTTGGAGGGATGTGGTTTAGATAATTATTAATATTATTTTATTAGTGGTTGGATTTGTAATACTAATAAAAGGTGCCGATATATTTGTAGATGGTGCTAGTAATGTAGCCAGAAACTTTAAAGTATCTAAGCTGTTAATTGGACTTACAATAGTAGCATTTGGAACAAGTGCACCAGAATTTGCCGTTAGTGTTAAAGGATTACTTTCAGGATCTTTTGATATAGTACTTGGTAATGTTATAGGAAGTAATATTTTAAATATACTTTTAATACTAGGAGTTGCGGCTTTAGTACATCCTTTAGTAGTTAAAAGTAATACAGTAAAAAAAGAATTACCAATAACCTTACTTATAACAATATTATTTGCGGTACTTCTTTCAGATAATGTTTTTGATAAGAAGATGGTAAATAATTTTACAAGAGGAGATGGAATTGTCTTAATACTTTTCTTCTTAGTATTTATTTATTATTTAATTACATTAATGAGAAATAAAGTAGAAGATGAAAAGGATGAAGAAGTTTGGAAGTTATCTAAATCTATATTATTTACCGTACTTGGTTTAGTTATGATTATAGTAGGAAGTAACTTTGTAGTTGATTCAGCAAGTTCCTTAGCAAAAGAAATTGGGATAAGTGAGAGAATAATTAGTTTAACAATTGTTGCTCTTGGGACAAGTTTACCAGAATTAGTTACTTCAGTTATGGCTACTAAGAAAGGTGAATATGATATAGCAATAGGTAATGTAGTAGGTAGTAATATATTTAATATCGGAATAGTTATAGGATTACCTGTTGCGATACTTGGAGAAATTAGTAAGATTGCTTTTAGTTATATTGATTTAATAGTAATGATTGGTACGGCTTTATTACTATTTATATTTTCAAGAAATGATTATAAGATTAGGAAAAGAGAAGGAATAGCATTTTTAATAATATTTGTAATTTATTATAGTTATGTTATTTTAGGATAGGAGGAATATTTATGAAGTTTAAAAAGTTAGAACAAGGATCTATCAATTCTATTGAGACTAAAATCTCAGAAGAATGGGAAAATATGGATATATTAGAAAAAACTATTAAAAATCGTAAAGGTCATGAAAACTTTGTTTTCTATGATGGACCAGCCACAGCTAATGGTATGCCTGGAATTCATCATATGATGGCTAAATTATTAAAAGATACAATTTGTAAATATAAGACAATGCAAGGATATCGTGTTATTAGAAAAGTAGGTTGGGATACTCATGGATTACCAGTAGAAGTTCAAGTAGAAAAAGAATTAGGCTTCCATGATAAGAGTGATATTGAAAAATATGGTATCAAAGAATTTAACCAAAAATGTAGAGAGAGTGTTTGGACCAATGAAAAGGCTTTTTCTAAATTCACTAGAGAAATGGGACAATTCATTGATTTAAAACATCCTTATGTTACATATGATAATAATTATATTGAGACTGAGTGGTGGATTTTAAAGAAGATATTTGATGAAGGTTATATCTATGATGGATTAAAGATTGTGCCTTGGTGTCCTAGATGTGGAACTGGACTTGCGACACATGAAGTTGCACAAGGATATAAAGAAATTACAGTTAATTCAGTATATGTACCTTTTAAAGTAAAGAGTCAAGAGAATACTTATTTCTTAGTTTGGACTACAACACCTTGGACTTTAATGGCTAATGTTGCTTTATGTGTTAATCCTAATGAGACTTATGTTAAATGTTTATCTAAAGGATATAATTTTATTCTTGCTAAACCTTTAGCAGATAAAGTATTAGGAGAAGGATATGAAGTAGTTGAAGAATATAAAGGTAGTGATTTAGAGTATTTAGAGTATGAACAATTATTACCATTCTTAAAAGTAGATAAAAAAGCTTTCTTTGTTACATGTGATACTTATGTAACTATGGAAGATGGTACTGGTATTGTACATATAGCTCCAGCATTTGGACAAGATGACTACGAAATAGGATTAAGATATGAATTACCATTATTAAATCCAGTAGGAGAAGATGGTTGTTATACAGAAGGACCTTGGAAAGGTAGATTAGTTGTTGATTCAGAACTAGAACTTGAAATTATTAAGTATCTAGCAAGTGAAGATAAATTATTTAAAAAACAAAAGATGTTACATAATTATCCACATTGTTGGAGATGTAAAACTCCTTTAGTTTATTATTCAAAACCATCATTATATATTAAGACAACAGCTAAGAAACAAGAGATTATTGCTGAAAATAAAAAAGTTCATTGGCATCCAGAATTTGTTGGTGAAAAGAGATTTGGTAACTGGTTAGAAGATATGAACGATTGGGCTATTTCTCGTAATAGATATTGGGGTACACCCATTCCTTTATGGAGATGTAGTTGTGGTCATGATATTATGATTGGTTCTAGAAAAGAACTAAGAGAAAAAGCAATTGAAGAAGTAGGAGAAGATATAGAATTACATAGACCATATGTAGATGATATTCATATTAAATGTCCTAAGTGTGGAAAGACTATGAATCGTGTTAAAGATGTTATCGATTGTTGGTTTGATTCAGGAGCAATGCCTTTTGCACAATATCATTATCCATTTGAAAACAAAAAGTTATGGGAAGAACAATTCCCAGCAGACTTCATTAGTGAAGGAATTGATCAGACTAGAGGATGGTTCTATTCATTACTAGTAGTTTCAGTATTTGTTAAGGGAGTTACTCCTTATAAAAATGTATTAGTAAACGATTTACTATTAGATAAATATGGACAAAAGATGCATAAGTCTAAAGGTAATGCAATTAGTCCATTTGAAACTATGGAGAAAAATGGAGCAGATACAGTTAGATTTTATATGTTATATGCTTCTCCAGTATGGACACCATTAAAGTTTGATGAAGATGGTTTAAAAGAGGTTTATTCAAAATATATTTCCACATTAAAAAATGCATACTCATTCTTTGAAATGTATGCTAATGCAGATAATATTGATCCAAGAGAGTATGATATTCCAGTTAAAGATAGAGAGTTAATGGATAAATGGTTACTTTCTAAACTTAATAATTTAATTAAGAAAGTAAATGAAGCATATCAAGAATATGACTTAAATAAAGCTGCTAAAGCAATTGTTCCATTCTTAAATGATGATTTATCTAACTGGTATATTAGAGGAAATCGTAGACGTTTCTGGGATAGTGAATTAACAGAATCTAAGAAGAGTGTATATTTAACTACATATGAAGTATTACTAGCATTATGTAAATTATGTGCACCAATGACTCCATTCATTACAGAAGAAATTTATCAAAAATTAACTGGTAAAAAGTCAGTACATTTAGAAGATTTCCCAGTAGAAAATACAGATTTAATTAATAGTGCAATTGAAGAGAGAATGGACTTAGTAAGAGATATTTGTTCATTAGGTAGATTTGCTAGAGAAGAAGTTAATATAAAAGTACGTCAACCAATTAAGAGTTTGATCTTACCAAAGAGTGATCAAATGATTATAGGAGATTTATTACCAGTAATTCAAGAAGAGTTAAATGTAAAAGAAGTAGTATTTAAAGAAGATATGACTGATTACTTAGAGTATATAGTTAAACCTAACTTTAAAGTACTTGGTAAGACATTAGGACCAAAAGTAAAAGAATTACAAGAAGTACTTAGTAAACTTACAAGTAAAGAGATTTCTGAAATTAGTGAAAATGGTCTTACTGTTAAATTGGATGGAGAAGATTTTGAAATTACTAGTGATATGGTATTAATTTCATTAAAACAAAAAGAAGGATATACTTCTAGTAGTAATAGTCGTACATGTATTGTACTTGATACAGAACTTACAAAAGAATTAGTATTAGAAGGGCTTGCTCGTGAATTTGTACGTAAAGTACAAAGTTTAAGAAAAGAAGCAGACTTTGTAATTACTGATCATATTAAAGTATATTATAATGGTACAGAGGCTGTTGATGAGATGCTTAATATGTATAAAGACTATGTAATGGGTGAAGTACTAGGAGATGACTTAATCAAAGATGTTAGTTTAACTGAAATGGTTGAATTAAATGATGAGAAGGTTGCAATAAATGTAGAAAGAGTTTAACATTAAACTCTTTTTCCTTGTCTCTTAATTTTAATTATAGTAAAATTAGTATGAGAAAGGGTGTTGTTTATGAAGAATGAAGAGTTTATAGAATTACGTAATAAGTTTTTATTAGGAGTTTTAGTAGCTTTAATTGTAACAGTTCCTTTTTTGTTATTTTTTGTAAATAGATATGCGGCAAATAAGTCTAAGGTTATTGATGCTTATAATGCGAAGAAGACTTTTACAGTTTTAGTTTATAAGTCTAGTGATTGTAGTAAGTGTAGTATGATTAGAGAGAAGCTAGATGATGAAGATATTTATTATTTGGAGTATGATTTAGATAAAGAAAATACTAAAGATACAGCGTATAGTAGGTTTGGTTTTAGTGAAAGTAAGTTAAAAGTACCGGCACTTATATATGTAAAAGATGGGGTATCGGTTGTTAGTTCTTTAGAGATTAAAGATAGTAAAGCAGTTGAAGAGTTTATTAAATATAGTAAGGCTTTCTAGGAGTGTGGTAAGATGAGTAAAGGTGTAGCTTTAGTTACTGGTAGTAATAGAGGAATTGGAAGAAGTACGATAGAAGAGTTTGCGAAAGCAGGACTAGATGTTATTATTAATTATTGTCATCATGAAGATGAGGCCAGGGAATTAGCGAAGTATATTAAAGATAATTATGATGTGGAAGTAATGGTTATTAAGTGTGATGTATCAAAGGAAGAAGAAGTAGAAGAAATGGTTAACAGTGTAGTTGACCATTTTGGTAGAATTGATATTTTAGTTAATAATGCAAGTGTATGTAGAGATAGTTTACTTTTAGATAAATCAGTTAGGGAGTTTAGAAGAATATTAGATGTTAATTTGATTGGAACTTATTTATGTAGTAAGTATGTAGGTAGAGTTATGCTTGATAATAAGAAAGGGAAGATTATTAATATTTCATCTACTAATGCGATAGATACATATTATCCAGAAAGTTGTGATTATGATGCTTCTAAAGCAGGAGTTATTTCTTTGACACATAATCTAGCGAGAGAATTTGCACCTTTTATTAATGTTAATTGTGTTTGTCCAGGATGGGTAAAGACGGATATGAATAAAGATTTATCATTTGAACAAGTTAGTGAAGAGAAGAAGAAAATATTATTAGGAAGATTTGCGGAAGCAGAAGAGATTGCGAAAGTAGTTTTATTTTTAGCTAGTTCAAGGGCTAATTATATAAATGATTCTATAATTAGAGTAGATGGGGGAAAATATAATAATTAGGAGGACTTTATGTATAGTGAGTTAGGTATTTCGGAAGAAGTTTTAAAGTTAGTTAATAAGTGTGAAGAGGACTGTTCAAAAGAGTTTAAGAAGATTGATGATATTTGTACTTATAATAGTGTAAAAGTACTTAATGCTTTTCATAAAAGAGGGATTAGTGAAGGACATTTTAATGGAACAACTGGGTATGGTTATAATGATTTTGGAAGAGATATTATAGAAGAAGTATTTAGTGATGTTTTAGGATGTGAAGATGCTTTAGTTAGAGGGCAATTTATATCTGGTACGCATGCTTTAACAGTATGTTTCTTTGGACTTTTAAGACCTAATGATTTATTGTTAAGTGTATCTGGTAAACCTTATGATACTTTGGATGAAGTTATTGGAATTAGAGATAATCCTAGTTCATTGAAGAGCTTTGGAGTTAGATATGAACAGATAGATTTAGTTGATAATGATTTTGATTATGAGAAGATTGAGGAGTTTATTAAGAATAATAAAGTTAAAGTAGTTGAGATACAAAGAAGTAAGGGTTATTCAACAAGAAAGAGTTTATCTTTAGAAAAAGTAGAGAAGGTTATTAAGTTAATTAAGGAAATTGATAATGATGTTATTGTAATGGTTGATAATTGTTACTGTGAATTTGTTAGTGAGAAGGAACCTGCTAGTGTGGGTGCGGATATATTTGTAGGATCTTTGATCAAGAATTTAGGAGGAGGAATTGCTTCTAATGGAGCTTATATTGCTGGTAGAAGAGACTTAGTTAATTTATGTGCTGAGAGATTAACAGTACCTGGATGTGGTAAAGAAGTTGGTCCTAGTATGAATATGAATAAGCAGTTTTTACAAGGGCTATATATGGCACCTAGTGTAGTGGCTTCGGCTTTAAAAACGGCAATTCTTACGAGTAGAGTGTTAAGTGAATTAGGCTATGATGTTGATCCTATGTATGATGAGGAAAGAGCGGATATTGTTCAAAATATTATTTTTAGAAATCCAGATAAGTTAATAGAGTTTACAAGAGGTATTCAAGAAGCTTCAGCAATTGATTCTAATGCAATAGTTGAACCTAGTGATATGCCTGGGTATGATAGTCAAATTATTATGGCATCTGGTTCATTTACGCAAGGGTCTTCAATAGAACTTTCTTGTGATGGTCCAGTTAGAGAGCCTTATATTGCTTATATGCAAGGTGGACTTACTTATCAGTATGGTAAGATAGGGGTTATGAAGGCTGTTAGTAAGATTATAAAAAAGTAATAAGAGTTCATGTTTTTTCTAAAGAATATTTTTCATATTCTTTTTTCTTATTCATATAATTTATTAGAATAAGGAGGAATTCATGTTATGAGTAAACAGAATTTATGGTTTTTAACATTATTTAGTTTGATACTAGTACTTAGTGTATATTATATTACAATGCCTAATGATTTATTGGTTACTAATAAAAATACAGATAAGAAGACAGTTGAAAAGACTAATAATACGAAGATAGAAGAGACATCTTCTTTAGTAGCGATGAGAGTTAGTTTAGAAGAGGAAAGACAGAATGAGATGGATGTTTTACAAGAATTATTAACTAATGATAAGAGTACTTCAGAAGAGAAGAATAATGCTTATGAACAACTTAAGTATTTAAATGAATTACAAGGAAAAGAAGAAGCGATAGAAAAAGAAATTAAGAAGACATATGGGACTAATTGTTTTGTTAAGATCGATAATAGTAATGCTAATGTAGTTTGTATTGCTTCTAAACATGATAGTACTTTAGCGAATGATATTATGAGACTAGTACAAAAGTCTTATAAGAATAAAATGTTTACAACAGTTAAATTTCAAAAGAGTTAAATAGGTAAATACATACAACAATTGAGAGTTTTTTCATACAATACTTTAGGTGAAGTGAAAATGGCTAGTACAATATTAACGGCTAGAGAAAAGTTAGTCTTTGAGCTTTTAATAATGAATAAGAGTACTAAAGAAATAGCTAGTGAACTTGGTATAAGTGAAAAAACAGTTAGAAATCATATTTCTAATGTAATCCAAAAGTTAGGTGTTAATGGTAGAGCTGGTGCTGTTGTTGAATTATTAAAACTTAAAGAATTATCATTATAAACGTGCTAAAATAGCACGTTTTTTCATATATTTATTTAGGTGATTATTTGTGCTTAGGACTAAAGCTTTAAAAAAGATCTTTTTAACAACTTTAAGTTTATTTATTTTACTTACAGTATTTACAATTACTAATTATAAGAATGATAATGTTATAAGGACTAATTTAGAAATAGAAGAAGTTGTAGGACTTAAAACAAATAATATTTATTTACTTAATGATAAAGGGTTATTGATACAGACTAAGGTATTATTAGATGGAGCAACACAAGAAGAAAAAACAAAAAAATTAATTATTAATTTGACAGAAGGTGGAAGTAATAGTTTTTCAGATGGATTAGAAAAAGTTATACCGAGAGGGACTAGTGTTAATAATGTAATAATTGGGAATAAGTATGTTACTATTGATTTTTCTAAAGAAATACTTAAAGTAAGTGAAGAAAAAGAAAAAGCTATGATTACTTCGATTGTTTATAGTGTGATGGATTTAGATGATTATTTAGGAGTTAGTATTTTGGTAGAGGGGAAGAGTTTAGAGGAATATCCTAATTCTAAAGAGAAGATTAATAAGATTTTGGATAAGAGTATAGGTATTAATAAAAGTTTTAATATTACGTCACTTAATGATATTAATAAAGTAGTTATATATTATTTAGAGAATATTAATGATAATTTGTATTATGTTCCAGTTACTAAGTATGTTAATGATGATAGGGAAAAAGTTAATATTATAGTTGAGGAGTTAGCAACTAGTTATATATATGAGAGTAATTTGATGAGTTTTTTAAATAGTAATGTTTCATTACTTGGGTATGAAGAGAAGAATGATATTATGTTTTTAAACTTTAATGATTATTTATTTGATGGGAATGATAAAGTATTAGAAGAAGTTTTATATAGTATAGCGTATTCTGTTTTTGATAATTATGATGTTTCGATGGTTAGTTTTTTAGTTAATGGAGAAATTATTAGTCATATTGATAAAAATAACAAATAATAGTTGGTTTAATTAGAATGTTAGGTTATAATAAGTAATTACTGGAGGTCTATATGGAGAAGGTATTTGATAAGAATGATAAATTTGGAACGATTAATAGTATTAGACAACTTCTAATTGAAGAGTTAAAGGATTATGAAGGAGAACCAATAAAGCTTGATTTGAATGGGATTTCAGGAATAGATGGTTTAGAGAGTTTGATATTTAAAGATTATGTTGATAGTAATAAGAAGACAGTTAAGATTATTGCTTTTTCTTATGATGTTTTAAGAAAGCTTGATTTATCTAATGTATCATTTGATGGAGTAGCAATTGATAATTATGATTTTACTGGATTAACAGGAGTTAAGATTAATCCAGAGAAAGTTCAAGGAAAAGATTTAGTAAATTGTATATTTAATGGAGTAGAGTTTATTGGAAAATTTAAGGGATGTAGAATTTCTAGATGTGATTTTACAGGTAGTAAGGGAGCAGTTATTGATCCTTATATGAGGGTGATGAGTGATTGTAAGTTTGATGGAGTTACATTCTTAGATAATTGGGTTGGTACTGATGTTTCTAGATGTGATTTTACAGGTAGTACTACTTTAATGACAGCTCCTAGGGATATTGATATGACTTGTACTAAGTTACAAGATGTTAAATTTGCTTGGAAGATTCAAAATTGTAGAATTGATAAATGTGATTTTAGGGGTAGTGAAGGAGCTGTTATTTTTCCAGAAGAATGGAAGGAAAAGTCAGCTTTTGGAACTAATTTTGAAGGAGTTACATTTAGAAATGGTTGGTTTGATGGTTGGGATATAAGAAGCGCTAGTTTTAAAAATAGTGTTGGGGCTTTAATTGATTTAGATATGATCGAAGATAAAGATGTAAGTAATACAGATTTAACAGATGCTTATTTTGGACCAGTTGGAGAAGATATAAAAATTAATAATACAGTTTGTAATGGAATGAGTTTAAAAGAGTATCTTGTAAGTAAGGATGCTAAAGAAAGTGCTTATGTTAAAGTAAAGAGTGTTTTAGAACAAGCTAAAAATAAATAGAGAGACGTGTTATAAGCACGTTTTTTTGTTATTTCTTATTATTTTCTTTGATTTGAAGAGACTTTAAGGTATAATAAATAATTACTAGGGAGTAGAGTTTTTATAAGAGACTTGTTATTCTCATAAAAAAGGTAAAAGGCGTTGTTGATTATAATAGAATGGAGTGATTAGATGGAGTTTTTGAACAAGGAAACAGTAAAAAAAGAGAGAATCAAAAGAATAAGAGAATATTTAACCTCTAAGTTAGAAAAGTATGAAGGAGAACCAATAAAGTTAGATGTTGATAATTTAGAAAAAATTTTATTTTGTGAGTCTACTAATGGAAAAAGATTTGCAATAGATAGAAAAATTGCTAGAAAGATTGATATGTCAGATGTATGTTTTGATGGTATGAATGTGTGTGGTTTTAATTTTACAGGATTTAAGGGAGTTAAAATTAATCCTAATAGAGTGTATGAAAGAAAATTTTCAGATACTAATCTTGCAGGAGTAGAATTTACAGAAGAGTTTAATAATTGTTCGCTAAATGATGTTTCATTTGCTGGTAGTAAAGGAGCACTTATAAATCCTAGTAAAAATACTATTCTTAGAAGCAACGTTTTTACTGATGTTAGGTTTATGGGAGCAATAACTTCTGCAGATATTACATATTGTAATTTTGCTGGTAGTAAGAATGCGGTTATAAGTTTAAATGTACCTGGGGTTCAACAACCAATAAATGTTCTTTATGGAGCAACATTAACAGATGCTACTATAGTGGGATCTTTTGATGGTTGTTCTATTAGGGGAGTAAACTTTAAAGGGGCAAAAAATGAAAATGGAGAGAATATTAGGATTAATCTTAATAAATTAGCTTCAAGTGATTTATCTAATTGTGTTTTTGATGGAGTAGAGTTTACAGAGCCATCTAAACGTTTTACAATTATGACAGGAGCAGATTTTACGGGAAGTAAAGGATTTGATATAAGAACACATTTATTAACTGAAGGTAGTTTAAATCATGCTAAATTGAGTGGAGTTACTTTTGATTGTGCAGCTATAGGAGGCATTCGTTTAGAAAAAATAGTTGGAGCAGATTTTACAGGTAGTAAGGGTGCTTGCATTTGGTCAGTATTTAATGAAAAAGATCCTGTGTTAGACATAAAAAGAACAGAACTTGTAAATTGTAATTTAACAGATGCTTATTTTCCTGAGAGTTATTCTTTAAACTATATTTTGAGATCTTTTAGAAGTCTTGATACTTGTACTTATAAGGGTATTGGTTTTGATGAGGCTGTAAAGACTTGTCGAAATGAAGAACGCGAGTTGTTAGGAAAAGTTTATACTAAGATTGATAATGCTATTAAAAAGGCAGAATAGGGAGATAAAACTTAATGAGAATTGTACGTACTAATCAAGACAGAGATAAAAGTAGAATATATAATATAAGAAAATATTTGATAAAAAAATTAAAGTCATATGATGGGATTGTTAGTTTTGATGAATTTACTAAAGATGAGTTGAATGAAATTTTATTCGATTATTGTAACAATGGTAGATCAAAAAGATTTGCTTTACCTAGAGATATTTATAAAAAGATTGATATGTCTAATGTTAGTTTTGATAATTTTGAAGCAGTAAACTTTGATTTTAGTGATTTAGTTGGTGTTAGAATAAATCCAAATAACTTGTATTTATTAGAGATTAAAAATGTTGATTTTTCTAATGTTACATTTTTAGATGAATTTAGAAATTGTACAGTAATAAAGACAAATTTTCAGGGAAATGCTGGAACAATAATTGATGGTAAACATGTTGAGGGAGCTATTTTTGCTGGAGGAATGCGATATGGTGGAGGAAATGAATTTGCAGATGTTACCTTCACCAAACCAATAAATAACGTTATAAATGGTTCGATTTCAGGAACTGATTTTACAGGTAGTAAAGGCGCGGTTATTGAACTTTGTCTTGGGAAAGTTAATATACTTAAAGATTGTTATTTAAAGGATGCAACACTTTCAGGTACTTTTAGAAATTGTTACATAGAGGGTGCTAATTTTACAGGAGCACATGGTAGTAATGGAGGAAGCGTAAGAATTAATCCTAATATTCTTGCGTTTGGACATTTAGAACAAAGATATGTAAGAGTTTTAGATGGCTGTTGTTTTGATGGAGTTGAATTTATAGAAGATACTACATCTCATGGTTGGTTTAGTATCTATAATACGGACTTTTCAGGTAGTAAGGGATTTGTAATATCTCCATATAATGTTTTTAAAAGAAACTATGAAGCAAGTGTATTTAAGGGAGTTAAATTTACAACTGATCCTATTACAGATGCCAATTTAACAGAAGCAAACTTCGAAGGTAGTGAAGGAGCTATATTAGAAGGACCACAAGCAAGTATAGCTCTAGCAAATTTAACAGACGTTTCTTTAAAATTTGCTGATCCATTTGAATTTTGTTTTTCACTTCGAGGAGCTCAAACTGCAACTTGTGAAGGTAGAAGTTTCCTTGATGTATTTAATGATGCAGTTGCTAATTTTTCGGAGAATGAACCAACGAAAGTTTATACTAAAATAGATAGAGCTATTAATAAAGATAAAAAATAATTTTGGAGGTATGGTTGAATGAAAATTGCCATTGGTGAAGATAAGAAAAGAAAAATAATAATTGAAAAAGTAAGAAAAGAGTTAGTACAAGCAGTAGAAAAGCAAAGAAATATTGTTAAGTTGGATAATTTTACAGCTGATGAGCTAAATGAGGTTTTGTTTGATCGTTTGACATGTGATAGACAAGGAAAACAATTTGCTTTACCAATAGAAATATTAAGAAAGATTGATATGTCTAATGTAAACTTTGCTGACTTTTATGCTGATAAAGTTGATTTTAGAGGAATGACCGGTGTTAAAATTGATCCTAATAAATTATATGAAAAAAATATTCGTGGATGTAATTTTTCAGGGGTTACCTTTTTAGATAAGTTTTCAGGAGGATATATAGATGATTGTAATTTTACAGGAAGTAAGAATGCAGTTATTTTAAATACTGTTAAACTTGGCGGAGGAAATAATTTTGATGATGTTACTTTTGAAGGAACAATTACAAAAGGAAATATTGCTGGATCTAATTTTTCTGGTAGTAAAGGAGCAGTTATAGAAGTTGGTCCTGGTAAGATTACATCAGTTATAGATTGTCGTTTGAAAGATGCGAAAATAAAGGGAACTTTTTTAGATTGCTATATAGCAGGAGCTGATTTTACTGGAGCTTGTACTGAGGCTGGTGGTAAGATAAAAATTGATCCAAATGATTTGGCTTTTTCTTCCTTTAATGGAGTGTATGTGTATAATTTT
>SAMEA104315421__coassemble_807_pt1 | contig 26944 bp, 35 predicted proteins | sample SAMEA104315421__metabat2_low_PE_056 | metagenome-assembled genome bin SAMEA104315421 (sample SAMEA104315421) | gut metagenome | biome: Monkey gut; feature: monkey-associated habitat; material: faeces | place: China | collected 2013
TAAATATCTTATTAGAAAAATCACCTAATAACTGAATATTGTCATCTACATTGGTAACTCCTTCTTGTTTCAAGATTTCTTTAATACCATCTATATTCTTTTTAACACGACTATCAAAACTCTCATTTTCCCCTAAAGTTCCATCAGAAATAAATTGCTCTAGACAAAAATCATCACCAGCAGCAAAAATAACTTCTGCTTTTTCTGATGGAATAACTTTAAATCCTTCTAACATTGGAACATCTAGTTTCATGGCATGTTCTCTATAATTAAATCTTTTTGCTATCTCTTTAGCAACCTCTATCTTTTTATCCATAATATCCCATCCTATAAAAAGATTATATACTAACAATTTCTAAAAAGAAAGGCATAGATATGAATAGAAAAATAAAAAAAGTAAAACGATATGCAAATTTGTGTAAAATGAGAGCAAAAAGGTATTAAAACACCAAGAGTTATGTTATATTGTAATTACGATAAAGGAGGAATAATATGTCAGGATTACACGTTGATGCTGGAACAATGAATGCCCAAGGAATGAATACTATTTCAGCAGCACATGACCTACAAAATCAAATTGGAAACTTAAATGCTAACGTTGAAGGTTTAATGATGATTTGGAGAGGACCTTCCGCTCAAGAATTTAAAACAGCTTTCGATCAACAATTAAATAACTTAAGAAGTTTTCAAGAATTATTAAATGAATTAGGAGAAAGAATAACTGCTGGAGCAAGAAAATTCGATCAAAATGAAGAAGAAAATATTGCTAGAGCATCAGGGTTATTTAATTAGGAGGTATTATGAACGAGTTTGAACAAAAAGATTATGAAGGTGCAAGAAATTCAGCTGATCAAGTAAAAACTACAGCAGAGAATATTATGAGTATTTTTGATAATATTGATCAAGTTATGAATACCTTATATAATGATGCTTGGCAAAGTCAAGGCGCAGAAGGTGCAAAAAGTCGTTATCAACAAATAAGAAAGAATTATGAAACTTTCTATAACAACGTTGTAGCAATGAAAAGTCATATTTATGCAGTAACAGCTTCTAATGAAGCACAAGATGCTGCTGTTAGTAATACAATTGCTGATCTATAAGAGGAGAAATCTTCTTTTTTTTTCACAATTTCTGTGGAAAAAGTAAATTCAAAAGTAAAAATATCCACAGAACTATGTGGAAAAAATCAAACATATTTTCCATAAATTGTTAAATCTAATATTAAAAAATATGTTATAATATGTCTCAGGTGATTTACATGGATAAAATTATAGTAAAAGGTGCTAGAGAAAATAATTTAAAGAATATTAATATAGAGTTACCAAAGAATAAACTTATTGTAATGACTGGTTTATCAGGATCAGGTAAGAGTAGTTTAGCTTTTGATACAATTTATGCAGAAGGTCAAAGACGTTATGTTGAAAGTCTATCTGCCTATGCTAGACAATTTTTAGGAAATTCTGAAAAACCAGATGTCGATAGTATTGAAGGCCTATCTCCTGCCATCAGCATTGACCAAAAAACAACTTCTAATAATCCCCGTTCTACTGTTGGAACTGTTACAGAAATATATGATTATTTAAGACTATTATTTGCTCGCATTGGAGTTCCATACTGTCCGAACCATCACATTCCTATTACTTCTCAAAGTGTTGAAGAAATGACTAACAAGGTCTTGGAATACCCTGAGGGAACTAGAATCGTAATCATGTCTCCTGTTGTTCATGGTGAAAAAGGAAGTCATAAAGAACTATTTGAAAAACTACGTAAAGAGGGTTTTGTTAGAGTTCGTGTTAATGGTGAAATGTTAGACTTGAGTGAAAACATTGAATTAGAAAAGAACAAGAAAGACTCTATTGATGTTGTAATTGATCGTATTGTCTTAAAAGAAGATTCTAGAAGTAGAGTATTTGAAGCACTAGAAATAGCAACAAAACTAGCCGATGGAAAAGCCGTTGTCCAAATACTTGGAGAAAACGCTAAAGAACTAATCTTTTCCGAACAATTTGCTTGCCCAGAATGTGAATTCTCTCTACCGGAACTAGAACCAAGAATCTTTAGTTTCAATGCCCCTTACGGAGCTTGTCCAGATTGTAAAGGACTAGGCATAAAATTACAAATAGATGTTGATTTAGTTATTCCTGATAAAACATTAAGTATTAATGAAGGTTGTATAAAAACTTTAAGTGATGATCAAGATGGAATCTATTATAAAAAGTTAGAATGTGTTTGTAAGCATTATAAAATAGATATGAACAAACCATTCAAAAAACTATCTAAAGAAGAGCAACAAATAATTCTATATGGTACCAATGAACCAATAAGATTTAAATATGCTACTAAGTCTGGTAATATCATGAATTCTCTTGATTACTATGAAGGTATCATTAATAATCTTCAAAGGCGTTATATGGAAACAAGTTCTACTTGGATTAGAGAATGGCTTGAAAATTATATGGTTGAATATGAGTGTGATACTTGTCATGGCGCTAGACTAAAAGATGATGTTCTATCTGTAAAAATAGCCGGCAAGAATATCTATGAAGTTACTTGCATGAGTATTAAACAATTACTAGAAATGTATAAAAAGTTAAAGTTAACAGAAGAACAAAAACAAATAGCTAATCTTGTCTTAAAAGAAATTAATGAAAGATTAGAATTCTTATCAAACGTAGGATTAGGTTACTTAACTCTAAGTAGAAGTGCTGGTACTCTATCTGGTGGTGAGGCTCAACGTATCCGTCTAGCTACACAAATCGGTTCCCACTTAACAGGTGTTTTATATGTCCTAGATGAGCCTAGTATTGGTCTTCATCAAAGAGATAATGAGAAGTTAATTAATTCTATGAAAGAAATGCGTGACCTAGGTAATACTCTTATCGTTGTTGAACATGATACAGATACTATGTTAGCAAGTGATTATTTAGTTGATATTGGACCAGGAGCAGGTGATCAAGGCGGTTATGTCGTTGCCGAAGGTACTCCAGAGGAGGTAATGCAAAACGAAAATAGTATAACAGGGCAATACTTATCTGGAAAAAAGTGTATCGAAATACCTAAAAAAAGAAGAAAAGGCACAGGAAAAACTTTGAAAATCAAAGGTGCCACTGAGCATAACTTAAAAAATATTGATGTTGAAATACCGCTTGGAACTCTAACTTGTATAACCGGTGTGTCTGGTTCTGGTAAGAGTACTTTAATAAATGAAATATTATGTAAAGCCGTTGCTTCCAATTTATATAATTCTAAAGAAAAACCAGGAGCCTATAAAAAGATTCTTGGTCTAGAAAATATTGATAAGTTAGTTTCTATTTCTCAAAATCCAATCGGTAGAACACCACGTTCTAATCCGGCCACTTATACTGGCGTTTTTGATGATATTAGAACTTTATTCACGACTACTAAAGAAGCTAAGATGTATGGTTTCAAAAAGAACAGATTCTCCTTCAATGTTAAAGGTGGCCGATGTGAAGCTTGTCACGGTGATGGTGTCAAGAAAATTGAAATGCATTTTCTACCAGATGTCTATGTTCCTTGTGAAGTCTGCCATGGAACAAGGTATAACAGAGAAACACTAAACATAAAATATAAAAATAAAAATATAGCCGAAGTACTAGATATGCGTGTAAGTGAAGCCCTAAGTTTCTTTGACAACGTTCCTAAAATAAAAAATAAGCTTAAAGTTTTAGAAGATGTAGGACTAGGATATATCAAATTAGGTCAAAGTGCTCCAACTCTATCAGGCGGTGAAGCCGAACGTGTAAAACTAGCTAAAGAACTTCAAAAGAAAGCGTCTGGCAAAACACTATTTGTCCTAGACGAACCAACAACTGGACTTCATACTGATGATATTAAACGCTTACTTGCAATTTTACAAAAAATAGTAGATAATAAGGATACAGTATTAGTTATAGAACACAACTTAGACGTCATAAAAGTAGCAGATTATATTATCGACTTAGGCCCAGACGGCGGAGATGAAGGCGGAACTATAGTAGCAACTGGTACTCCTGAAGCAGTGGCAAAAGTAGAACAATCATATACTGGACAATTTTTAAAGAAGATATTATAGAGGTGATCTCATGCGTCTTGTTATAAAGGATAAAAATGCTGTAAGACTAAATAAATTTATAGAATGGCTTATCTATATGTTTGGTTACATCATTGTCTTTATTTTGGTAAGCTTACTATTTTCTAGTGTATATATAGATAAGAACCATTTCTTTATTTATTCAACGTTAATAGTATTTATAATCTATATTTTGAATAAGACATTAAAACCAATTCTTTTTACGATAACCATTCCAATAATTGGTATAACTTTAGGTTTATTTTATCCCTTTATAAACTTGTTTATTCTAAAATTAGCTGATTGGATTTTAGGAAGTCACTTCAATTTAGAAAATATCTTTATAGCGTTTTTTGTCGCCATATTATTATCTGTAATGAATTTTATAATGGAAGAATTAATAAAAAATATAATAAAGAGGGTAAAGAGTCATGGATAGGATAGCGGTAGAAGTAGGATCAATACAAATATATTGGTATTCAGTATTTATTTTTTTAGGTCTTTTAGTAGGAAGTATTTTAATATTTGTGGAAGCTAGAAAAAGATATATAGGAGAAGATTTCTTAGTAAATTTAATTTTTAATACTATAATTATTGGTTTAATAGGTGCTAGATTATATTATGTCCTATTCAATCTTCATTATTATTTGGCTAATCCCTTAGAAATATTAGCTGTTTGGAATGGTGGTCTAGCCATACATGGCGGTGTATTTGCTGCCTTGGTCTTTATCATAATATACTGCCGTAAGAATTTTGTTAATCCCTTACAAATGTTAGATATAATAGTTGTTGGTCTAATTATCGCTCAAGCAATCGGACGTTGGGGAAACTTCTTTAATAGTGAAGCCTATGGTCAAGTAACATCTCTTGCCGAATTAAAGTCTCAACAAATACCAATGTTTATTATTAACGGTATGTATATTTTAGGAGAATATCGTCAACCAACATTCTTATATGAATCAGTATGGTGTGTCGCTGGTTTTTTAGCAATGTTAATAATCAGAAGATATAAATATTTAAGACTTGGTCAACTAACTGGCTTTTATCTATTCTGGTATGGCTTTGGTCGCTTCCTAATCGAGGAATTGAGAACTGATTCTTTAATGCTTGGACCAATCAAAATAGCTCAACTAGTATCAATAATTTTTATGATAAGTGGTATTGTGTTATTCTTGTATAATATTATAAAAAGTAAACCTGGCAATAAAAGATTATATGCTGAAGATCCAATTAAAGAACAAGAAGAAAGAGAAAGGGTTTACTTTGAAGAGGGTGGAGAGGATTATGTATAAAAAAGTAGTAGTACTAGGAGGCGGTACAGGACTTTCTTATTTATTAAGAGGCCTAAAAGACTTCCCTGTTGATATCACTGCCGTTATAACTGTTTCTGATAATGGCCGTTCAACTGGAAAATTAAGAGAAGAATTTCATACTCCAGCAGTTGGAGATATTAGAAAAGTCATTACTTCCTTATCTGGTATAGATGATCCTATTAAAAAGATGATGGAGTATCGTTTTAATACTTTCAGTGATTTAGATGGTCATGCTTTAGGAAACTTAATTTTAACAGCCATGTTAGATATAACCGGTTCCTTAAAAGACTCCATCGCTAGTTTAAGCAAACTATTAGATGTTAGACACACAGTATTACCAATATCTGAAGACTCATCATTAACTTTAATGGGCCTAGATAAAGATGGAAACATTGTCGAAGGTGAAGAACAAATTACTACATCACATCGTAAATTTGAAAAAATATATTATAAAAAAGAACCAAAAGTCTTAAAAGAAGTACTTCAAGCTATAGAACAAGCAGACTTAATTATTTTTAGCATGGGAAGCTTATATACATCAATTCTTCCTAATATTATCTGTAAAGAAGTAAAGACAGCTTTAAGTAAATCAACAGCTCCAATCATGTACTTATGTAACTTTGTAACTCAACCCGGCGAAACAGATGGTTTCACGGTAAGTGATCATGTTTCTCTTTTAAATCATTACTTAGAAACTAAAAAAATAGATGTTGTTATCGCAAGTAATACAAAGATTGAAAAATCATATGTAAAAAAATATTCAACAGCTGAACAAAAAGAATTAGTAAAAATAGACCATAAAAACATTGAAAAATTAGGTGTCGAACTAATTGAAGATGACTTAATTGTTGTAGAGGATAACATTTTAAGACATAATAGTCTAAAATTAAGTTCCATTATCTTTTCATACTTAATGAGGAACTAATATGTCTTATACTATTGAAATAAAAGAAGAAATATCTAAACAAAATGTAACTAATTCAGAAATGATTGCCGAGTTATCTGGCTTTATTCGTAACAATGCAACCATCAGCAATGAAACTCTCTTTTTAACAACGGAAAATACATTTACTATCGAAAGACTACAATCATTCTTTAATAAATTATATGAACAGGAGTTAACTATCACTATTAAAGATAATTTAAACTTTAATAAGAAAAATCTTTATCTATTATCTTTAGATAAAAAAGTAAATTTTATCCTCCAAGATATTGGTTATTATGATAAAGATAATAATTATTTAGAAACACCACCAACTTATATAGTTGGTGCCAATGAAGAAATAAGAGCCTATATTAAAGGGGCTTTTCTTTGCACCGGAAGTATTAATAATCCCAAAACCTCTAGATATCATATGGAACTCTTAGTATCTAAGCCAAATGAAGCGGTCTTTATTCAAAAACTACTGAATATTTTTGACTTGAATGCTAAAATCTTAAATCGCGATAAAGGTTATATGATTTATATAAAAGAAGCTGAAAAGATTAGTGATTACATAAAAATTCTTGGAGCTAATAAAGCCGTTTTATTCTTTGAAGATGCCAGAATTTATCGTGAAAAGAAAAATCAAACTAATAGACTTAATAACTGTGAACAAGCTAATATGGATAAAGTTTTCCTAAATGCTGAAAAACAACTAGAACAAATCCGCATTATTGAAGAAACCAACAGTTACACTCTACTAGACGACAGAACAAAACAAGCTTTTGATTATCGTAAGAAATATCCAGAGTCATCCATTAAAGAATTAAGTGAAATCATCACTTTAGAAACAGGAAAACCAATCACTAAATCGGGTCTTAATCACCGTTTTAGGAAAATAAAAGATTTAGCTGAACGCCTAGAAAAGCTAGCTAAAAAAGAGGAAAACTAAGCTTTCCTCTTTTCTTTTTCTAAAATAATTTTATCCACTAAACCATATAAAACAGCTTCTTTAGCATCTAAATAATTATCTCTTTCAGTATCCTTTTCAATTTTCTTTAAACTTTGCCCCGTATTTTTAGAAAGACATTTATTTAATCTTTTCCTTAAATTAACAATTCTATCAGAGGCAATTTTAATTTCTGTTGCTTGACCTTGTGCACCTCCTAAAGGTTGATGAATCATAACATCAGCGTTAGGTAAAATAAATCTTTTTCCTTTTTTACCAGCTGCTAAAAGAAATGCTGCCATACTAGCGGCTATTCCTAAACAAGTAGTTGAAACATCACTACTTAAAAAATTAATTGTATCATAAATTGCCATACCCGCTGAAACTGATCCCCCTGGAGAATTAATGTAAATATTAATATCGTTATTATTAATAGAGTCTAAATATAAAAGTTCCGCAATTACATTATTTGCCAAAGTATCATCAATTTCTCCTGTGATAAAAACGATTCGATCCTTTAATAATCTTGAGAAAATATCATAGCTCTTTTCACTACCTAACTCTCTTTCCACAATCATTGGTACAAAATTCATAAATATCACCTATACATAGTATAGTGTAAAATAAATAAAATATGCATATAATAACTATAAACTTCATGTTATAATATTATAAAAGTAAAAAGGGTGATAAAATGATTGAAACATTAGAAATTAAAATTAAAGGTCACAAATATCAAATAAGTAAAGGAACAACCCTAGAAGAAATTGCTAATCAATTTCAAAAGGATTATCGCTATCCAATTCTTTTAGCTAAAGTAAACAACGTTTTAAAAGAATTAACTCATGAAATTCCTGATCAAGCTGATATTGAGTTTATCGACTTAACTTCTAAAGAAGGAAATAGAACTCATATTTCTGGAATTACATATATTTTAATATATGCTGTAAAGAAACTATATGGTAAAAACGCTGAAGCTATTATTCAACATTCTCTTGACAAAGGAATTTATGTTGAAACTAACTTCAAACTAACACCTAATAAAATTGCAGCCATAAAAGAAGAAATGCAAAGAATCGTTGAAAGTGATATGCCAATCACCAAAATGACTATTGATAGATTAGAAGCCATCGATTATTTTGAAAAAATTGGAGAAGATGTTAAAGCCGGTGTTATGCGTTATAACACAAATACTTACATTACTCTATATCGCTTAGGAAACTATTATAATTATTTTTATAATTTAATGCCAACTTCAACGGGAAAACTAACTGCCTTTGACTTAACTTATATCAATGATAATGGCTTCTTACTACAATTCCCAACTGTCTATATTCCTGATCAAATCAAAAAATACCAACCACATCCTGGAATGTTTGAAGCTTTCCAAGAATATCGTGATTGGGCGAAAATAATGAATGTAGAAAATTCAGTAGACTTAAATCGTGTAATTTCAACCGGCAAAATAAGTGATTTAATTAGAATTGATGAAACACTTCAAAGTAATAGGTTATTAACTATTGCTCGTCGTATCAATGATAATAAAAATAAAATCAGAATAGTTTTACTTGCTGGACCATCTTCATCTGGAAAAACAACAACTTCTCGTAAACTATGTATGTTCCTACAAAGCTTTGGTCTTCATCCAAAAGTTTTATCTATGGATGATTACTTTGTAGAACGTGAAGAAAATCCAAAAGATGAAAATGGTAATCCAGATTATGAATGTCTAGAAGCTATTGATTTAAAATTATTTGATAGCCAATTAAGTGACCTACTTAAAGAAAAAGAAGTTACTATTCCAACCTTTAATTTTGCTTTAGGTAAAAAAGAATATCGTAATAAATTAAAATTAGAAAAAGATGACATCATCGTTATTGAAGGAATTCATGCTATTGATCCTAAAATATTAACTAATATTCCAAGAGAAAATAAATTTAAAATCTATATTTCTCCATTAACAGAGTTAAATATGGATAATCAAAATAGAGTTTCTACAACAGATAATCGCTTGTTAAGAAGAATAATTAGAGATAACAGAACTAGAGGTTATGATGTAGAACATACTCTAAAAACTTGGGCCTCTGTTAGAGAAGGCGAAGAAAAGTATATTTTCCCATATCAGGATGAAGCTGACTGTACAATAAATTCTGCCTTAATTTATGAAATTGGTGTCCTAAAGACCTATGTTGAACCATTACTATACTCTGTATCTAATGATTCACCATACTATGAAGAAGCCAAACGTTTAATAAACTTCTTACGATTATTCTTACCAATTCCATCTGATGACATTCCAAAAGATTCTATCTTAAGAGAGTTTATTGGCAATGGTTGTTTCCATGACTAAAAGTGTAAATAAAAGATGAATATATTGAACCAAAAAATATAAGACTATATAATAGTAATATAAGGAGGATAAATAATGATAAGAGTTGCAATAAATGGCTTTGGAAGAATTGGCCGTTTAGCATTTAGATTAATGGAAGAAGATAAAGACTATGAAGTAGTCGCTATAAATGATTTAACAGATGCTGAACAATTAGCATACCTATTAAAATATGATACAAATCATAGAAATTATCGTATCGATGAAATAACTTCAGAAGGAGAATACATTATAATTGGTGGAAGAAAAGTACGTGTTTACTGTGAAAAAGATCCTGCTATGTTACCATGGAAAGATTTAAACATTGATGTTGTATTAGAATGTACAGGACTATTCACTTCATATGAAAAAGCTATGGCTCATATAAATGCCGGAGCTAAAAAAGTAATAATATCTGCACCAGCTAAAGGTGATGTTAAAACTATTGTATATAATGTTAATCATGAAACTTTAACAGGAGATGAAAAGATCATCTCTGCCGCAAGTTGTACAACCAACTGCTTAGCTCCTGTTGTTAATGTTATTGATAAAGTATTTGGTATTGAAAAAGGTTATATGACAACAGTTCATGCTTATACTAACGATCAAGCAACACTTGATATTGCTCATAAAAAAGGTATCAAGGCTCGTCGTGGTAGAGCCTGTGCTGCCAATATTGTCCCTGCTTCAACTGGAGCAGCTTCCGCTATTGGAAAAGTTTGTCCTAATCTAGAAGGAAAACTAGCTGGTGTTGCTATGCGTGTCCCTGTACCAACAGGATCAGTTGTAGACTTAGTATTAGAATTAAAGAAAAATACTACGGCTGAAGAAATCAATGCTGCTTTAAAAGATGCTACTAATGAAACACTTGAATATACTGATGATCCAATTGTATCAAGTGATGTTATTGGAAGACGTGCTGGTTCCGTTGTTGATGGCCTATCTACTAATGTTTTAGATGTAGATGGCAAGCAAATGGTAAAAATAGTAGCTTGGTATGACAATGAAATGGGTTATACAGCGCAAATGGTAAGAACAGCTAAATATTTAATGGAAAAATAAGCAAATCAAATTTGTAAAAAAGAAGTCAACTTCTTTTTTTTATTAGTCAAAAATGGTATACTCATAATAAGACAGGAGGATTAGCCTATGAAAACTATAGAAGATATGAATATTGAAAATAAAAGAGTAATAATAAGATGTGATTTTAATGTACCTATCAAAGAAGGTAAGATTATTGATGATACTAGAATTAAAGCTAGTTTGAAAACAATAAACTATTGTTTAGAACATCATGCTAAAATAATTCTTTTATCTCACTTAGGCCGTATCAAAGAAGAAAGCGATTTAGCTAAAAATGATTTAGCTCCAGTTGCTACTAGATTAAGTGAACTACTACAAAAAAAGGTTTTATTCATTCCTAAAACTAGAGGCGAAGAAGTAGAGAAAGCTATCAATAATATGTCCCCATCAGATATAGTCCTTTTACAAAATACTCGATATGAAGATTTAGAAGGTAAAAAGGAAAGCTCTAATGATGCAGAACTTGGTAAGTATTGGGCTTCTCTAGGTGACATCTTTATCAACGATGCCTTTGGAACAATTCACAGGGCTCATGCCTCAAATGTTGGCATAGCTAGTAACTTACCATCTGCCTTTGGTTTCTTAATAAAGGAAGAATTAACTGCATTAAGTGAGTTAAATGATCCTGAGCATCCATTTATTGTAATCTTAGGTGGTGCAAAAGTATCAGACAAAATTGGTGTAATCGAAAACTTAGTAACTAAAGCTGATAAAATATTAATTGGTGGAGGAATGGCCTTTACCTTCTTAAAAGCTGAAGGCTACGAAATTGGAACTTCTCTTTTAGACCAAGAAAGTCTTGACTTCTGTACAAAAATCCTAAAAGAGCATCCAGATAAAATCATTCTACCGGTTGATTTTCAAACTTCTACAGAATACTCAAATGATACAGAGAGCAAAAACAAAGATATAACTGAGTTTGAATATAATGAAATGGGTCTAGATATCGGTGAAAAAACCATTAAACTATTTGAAAAACACCTAATAGATGCTAAAATGGTAGTATGGAATGGTCCATTAGGCGTTTACGAATTTACTAAATATCAAACAGGCACCAAACAAATTTTAAAATATCTTGTTGACAATAATATAAAAGTTATTTTAGGCGGTGGCGATATCGTTGCTGCGGCTTCAACTTTAGGATATAAGGACAAAGTATATCATGCCTCTACTGGTGGAGGAGCAACTCTGGAGTATTTAGAAGGTAAAAAGTTACCAGGAATTGAAGTTATAAAGTAGGTGACCTTTATGGCAAAGAGTCTTTACATTGCTAATCCATATGATAAAGATTGTTTAAATATTATAAAAAAATACGAGGCTGATTATAATTTAGAAGGGTCAGTAACATCTCAACTGATGGCTAGTGCTGCTGCTTCCTTAAAAACGTCTCTTACCGCTCAAAATGAAATTGAACAATTTCTTTTTCTTAGGGAAGATGACACTCTTTTAGCCGGTTGCCAACTTCAAGCCTATAAAGATAGAAGGGATTGTTACTTAACTTTATTACCCACAACCTCTCCTAAACAAACAATACGCTTACTTCAAGCTGTAACAGCCTATGCTTTTGAAGAACAAGGCTTAGGAATGGAAGAAGTTTTTATCGTGCTTGATGATAGTGATGGTCAAACCGCTTTATCACTAGCCGAAAATGGTTATGAATATTTAGGTGATGACGATGGTCAAACACATTATATGACAGATAAACAAAATTACATTACGATGGGAAGGTTTATATCAGATGGAAACAATAAAAAACATTAAAAAAAATAGCATAATCTTATTACTAATAACCTTAATTGTATTGTTTTTAGTCTTAAAAGATAGTGCTGGTGAAATATTTGCAACACTCTCTAAAATTAATATCTTTTATCTTTTAATTGCTATTCTTTTATACTTTCTTTATATAATATCAAAAGCTTATATCATATATAAATGTGTTGATGAAAAAGACAAATTATCTTTTAAAGAAGCCATCAAACATAATATAATAACACAATTCTTTAACGGTATAACCCCTTTCTCAACTGGTGGTCAACCTATGGAAGTATACATGATAGCTGAACATAAAATCAAAGTAAGTAAAGCCACAAGTGTCACTATAGAAAACTTTATCTTTTATCAAACAGCTCTAGTAATATATGGTGCCATAGCCGTAACCTGTAACTGGATTTTTGATTTATTTCCTAAAGTCGCTATCCTTCAACACCTAGTCTTATTAGGCTTCATTATAAACATTCTAGTTGCTGTTGCCCTATATGCTATTATGTTATCTAAAAACGTCACCAAAAAAGTTTCTAAGTTCATCATAAAAGTACTTGGCAAAGTAAAAACAATAAAAAATATTGACAAAGTAGAAAGTAGTTGGATTGAAAAACTCGAAGAATTTCATTATATTTCCAAAAATCTTCTTCATCGTAAAGGAATCTTTATCTTAGGTGTTGTTATTAATTTAATAAGTCTAACTTGTCTATATATAATTCCTTTATTTATTATGTATGGTCTTCATGATTTTACCAGTCTAACTCCTATGAGTGCTATTGTCTCATCTGCCTATGTTCTTTTAATGGGATCATTTGTCCCAATCCCTGGAGCATCAGGCGGCATAGAATATGGATTTATTAAGTTCTTCGGTAATTTTATGCCAGTAGTCTTATTAAATTCTCTTTTATTGACTTGGCGTTTTATAACTTATTATTTAGGTATGATTTTAGGTGGTGTCTTATTTAGTACAGAAAAGAAAGGTGAAGAAAAATGCGCATAGGTTTATTTACGGACTCATATCCTCCATATATAAATGGTGTTTCAACAAGTGTTGCTATGTTGAAAAAAGCTCTAGAAAAAAAAGGTCACATCGTATATGTGGTAACTGTTAGTAATAACGCTCTAAAATACGAATATGATGTTGAAAATAGAATAGTAAAAGTACCAGGTATTCCTGTCGGTATTTATGATTATCGTTTAAGTAGAATCTATCCTTTAACAATGATAAATACTATGAAAAGTTGGAATCTTGATGTTATTCATTCTCATACAGAATTTGGTATTGGTATTTTAGCCAGACTTCTTGCTAAGCAATTTGATATACCTCTAGTTCATACTTACCATACTTTATATGAGGATTATACACACTATATAACACATGGTTATTTTGATAAGTCTAGTAAAAAAATAGTTGAGTACCTAACAAAGTTCTACTGTGATAAAACCGCTAATGAATTAATTGTTCCAACAAATAAAATTTATAAATTATTTAAAGAAAAGTATGAGTTTAAAAAGAATATTCATATTGTTCCAACTGGTATCGAAGTAGATAGGTTTTACACAGAAAATGTGGATAAAAGTTATGTTCAAGCTCTTCGTAAAAAATTAAAACTCCAAAAAAAGGATTTTGTTATTCTTTTTGTAGGCAGACTAGCTGCTGAAAAAAATGTAGAATTTCTTTTAAATGCCGAAAAGAAACTAATGGCTAAATATAAAAATATTAAATTACTTATCGTTGGTGATGGCCCAGATAAAGAACATTATGAAGAAATGGCTCGTGACTTAAATATTTCTTCTAACGTCATTTTTAACGGTAAAGCTGCTTGGGAAGAAATGCCTTTCTATTACCATTGTGCTAATGTCTTCGCAACCGCTTCAACTACCGAAACTCAAGGACTAACCGTTATCGAAGCTATGGCTGCTAGTGTTGTACCTTTATGCATAAAAGATGAATCTTTCTTAGGTACCGTAACCCATGAATTAAATGGTCTAATCTTTAATGATGAGGATGAATTTGTAAATCAGGTCCTAACTTTATATAAAGACAATGCCTTATTACAAAAATACAACAATCAGGCCAGAATTCAAGCTGAACATTGCAGTTCTACTAGTTATGCCGAAAGAGTTCTTGAAGTATATAAAAGAGCCATTCTAGATAAAAAGGCAGAAGATAGATTTGGCCTTATTTCAAAAATATCAAAAAAAATAAAAGGAGAATAAAATGATAATTGCTCTTAACAATAAAAGTAATCTTACTAAAGAAGAATTTTTGAAGTATAAAGAGGATATTCAAAAACTAAACTTTAAAACCAGCAATGTAATTTTAATACCATCTAATATATACCTAGCTGCAGCAAACATTCCAAACATTTCTCTAGGAAGTCAAAATGTAAGTATGTATGAAATGGGTCCACATACTGGTGAAGTATCTGCTTCTCAACTAAGACAATTAGGCGTTAGCTATTGTTTAGTAGGTCACTCTGAAAGAAGAAAAGAACAGCATGAAACAAATATCGAAATAAGAAATAAAATTAAAAATCTTCTAAATCAAGGAATAATTCCTATCTTATGTATTGGGGAAACAAAAGAGGAAAAAAACACTGCTCATACAGTTATCTATCAAGAGTTACAAGAGGCTCTAATCGGTTTACCTGCAGAAGAATTAAAAAAGGTCATCATCGCTTATGAACCAGTTTGGTCCATTGGTACCGGTCTCATTCCTACCTCAACTGAAATAGAAAGTATAGTTACTAAAATAAAGGAAACTTATCCCAACAATTTAGTTTTATACGGAGGTAGTGTTACTCTTGAAAATATTGAAAAGCTTACCCAAGAAAATGCTGTAGATGGTTACCTTCTTGGCGGATTAAGTCTTCAGCTAGATAAAGTTCAAATATTAATTGATAAAATTGAAAAATAGACAAATTAGACACTTTCGACAAAAGTTGTCTTTTTTTTTTCTATCAATTTATCGAACAATGTTATATAATTAAAATGCGTGGTAGTATATGAGAGGAGAAAAGATGGAGAAAACACGTTTATTAATCATTGACGATAACAGAAGTTTAGTGGATATGATTAAGGAATATTTTGATAATAATGCCGATATTAAAGTTGCCTTGACAGCTTATGATGGAGCAGAAGGGATGCTTTTAGTTGATAAAAAGAAAGATGAGTATGATGTTATACTTCTAGATTTGATTATGCCTAATAAAGATGGAATGGCTGTCTTAGAATATATGAAGAAAAAGGGTATAGATAAAGATGTTATCGTTTTAACATCGTACAATACTCAAGATATGATCAGAAAAGTTTCAGAGATGGGCGTCAGTTATTTCATATTAAAACCATTTGAACTAATTGATTTGGAAAAACGCATCACTGAATTACGTGAAGGCGTAAAACTAAATGGTCGTAATCTAGATTTATATCATAACAGTTTACAAAAGTCGATTACTAATACCTTACATGAACTAGGAGTACCATCACATATTAAAGGTTATCAATATATTAGAGAAGGGATAATTCTCGTCTACGAAAGACCAGAACTTATAGGAGGAATAACTAAAGAACTATATCCAGAAATTGCTAAAAAGTATAACACAACAGTCTCTAGAGTTGAAAGAGCTATAAGACATGCTATTGAAGTCAGTTGGAATAGAGGTAATTGGCAACTGATGGAAGATATTTTTGGACATAGTGTAGATATAGATAAAGCTAAACCGACTAATTCAGAATTTATTGTAACTGTAGCCGATAAATTAAGATTAGAGTTTAACAGATCAGTAGTTAATAATTAAGACTAAAATTAGTCTTTTTCTTTTGCAATGGAACTTGACTAATTGCCAAGAAAAAAGTATACTTAATTTATAAAATATGTGCGGAGGTAACAGTTTATGGAACGTAAAATAGAAGCTTTTTTCAAAAAATGGCAAAAAGATATCATAAGGAAACCTTTAATTCTCTATGGCCCAAAACAAATAGGTAAAACATTCACAGTCTTAAACTTTGCCAAGAACGAATATAAAAACACTGTGTATTTTAATACTGAAAACAATAAAGAACTTATTGAAATATTTACTAAGGAAAAAAATCCGGACAAAATAATTTTAAATCTTTCCCTTTTATCAGGTGAAACAATCCTAAAAGAGGATACTTTAATAATCCTAGATAATCTAGATAGCTTAGAAATCGTAAAGGCTCTAAAACTATTTGGTAGTGAACATAGTAAATATCATATAATCGCTATTACATCACGCCGTGAACGCCTAAGTGAATTCAAGGATGAAGAACTTCAATTCAAAGGCATGAACGAAATGGACTTTGAAGAGTATTGTTGGGCTAAAGATGAAAAGGCTCTATCAACCCTAATAAGAGAATCATATACAAAGCATAGAGTATGTCCTTTCCATAAAGTTGCTCTAGATTTATTTCAAGAATATCTAATAACCGGAGGCCTTCCTGAAGTAGTTCAAGCAGAACTCGATGGTAAGAATGCTTATGAAATAGACGCTATTAAACAAAAAATAATCGATATTTATAAAAAAGAAATAAGTTTAAATAAAGTTTTAATAGATATTCCAAGAGGAATAGAAGTATTAGATTCAATTCCTGCTCAATTACGTAAAGAAAATAAAAAGTTCCAATATGGTTGTATGGGAACAGGCAAAAGAGCTAAAGAATATGAATCTGCCATAAATTACTTAGTTAACAATCAACTAGTATATCGTAGTTACAAAATTAAAAATGTTAAGTCTCCATTAAGTAGTTGCCGTGAGACTGATAGTTTTAAACTATATCTTCCAGATGATGGCTTATTATTTACAATGTTACATTTAAACTTAAAACAATTTATATCCGATGAAAAATTAAAAGAAACACTATATGAAAACCATATAGCCAAAACCTTAGTGGAGGCTGGATATTCACTATACTACTATCAATCAGAAGGAAAAGCTGAGGTAAACTTTGTCATTCAAAATAGAATGGGACAAATTATCCCAATCGAAATAGCAACAAAGAGTATGTCTAAAGCAAAGTCTCTTTCCGTATTTATAAAGAAATATATAACTCAACAAGCCTATCGAATTACAGAAAACAACTTTTCTACCAAGAAAGAGGTTAGATACATTCCTGTGTATGCAGCCTTCTGTTTAAACGATAAAAAAATTTAAAAGAAAGGAATCAATCTAAAAAATTGATTATGTGAAAAAATGATAAAATTAGTATTAGTAAGACATGGTCAAAGTATTTGGAATCTAGAAAATAGATTTACTGGTTGGACAGACGTAGGTTTATCTGAACAAGGTATAAAAGAAGCTAAAGAAGCCGGTCAAGTTCTAAAAGAACTAGGTTATACATTTGATGTTGCTTATACCTCATATTTAAAAAGAGCTAATGATACCCTAACTTATATTTTAGAAGAATTGAATGAAAATATTCCTGTAAAATATAGTTGGCGTCTAAACGAAAGACACTATGGTGCCCTACAAGGCCTTAATAAAGATGATACTAGAAAAAAATATGGCAAAGAGCAAGTCCGTCTATGGAGACGTAGTGCTGATGTAAGACCACCAGCCTTAGAAATAACTGACAAACGTTATCCAGGCAATGATCCAAAGTACAAGGATTTAGCCAAAGAAGATATTCCAACTACTGAAAACTTAATAGACACAGTTGAAAGAGTTATAAAATATTGGAATAGTGACATAAAAAAAGACCTTCTAGAAAATAAGAAAGTTATAATAGTTGCTCACGGAAATAGTTTAAGAGGCTTAATTAAATATTTAGATAATATGTCTGATGAAGAAATAATGCAATTAGAAATAGAAACAGGTAATCCAATCTGCTATGAATTAGATGAAAATCTAAAGCCAATAAAGCATTATTACCTAAAGAAAACAAAATAGATAAAAAAGATAGGTAAATCAAATTTTACCTATCTTTTTTTTATTTACGAATTAACAACCCCATCAATATCAATCTCAAAAAGTTTTCCTGGATCAACATCCAAAGCCAAAGAAATTTTCCAAATTGTATCTATAGAAAAAGTCTTTATACCTTTCTTTGATTCAATTCTTCTAATAAACTCATGCGAAACGCCAACTTTTTCAGCTAAAACAGCTTGGGTAATACCAGCCATTTTTCTATACTTTTTGATGTTAAGAGCTATCTGTTCATAAATATTTACTTCGTATTTATTCATAATATCACCAACTAAATTTAGTATGTACCAAATGAGTTGAAAAATATGTAAACTAAGCCTTTACAACAAAATGTGCTATTGTTCGATTGAATGCACCGAAAAAATGTTCTATAATATACATGGAGGGATACAATGAAAGAAAGAATTGTTTTTCACATAGATGTTAATAATGCTTTTTTATCATGGAGTGCCATTAAACTTTTAAACGAGGGCTATAAAGAAGATATTCGTACTATTGCCTCTGTCATAGCTGGAGACGAAAAAGAGCGAAGAGGAATTGTTTTAGCCAAGTCTCCTATTGCCAAAAAATTTCACATAGTAACAGCCGAAACTCTTTATCAAGCAAGAAGAAAATGTCCCACTCTTAAAGTATTTACTCCTGACTATAAATGGTATAGTCAAAAATCTAAAGAATTATTTACCTACTTATCAAGATATTCACCAACCATGGAACAGTTTTCTATAGATGAATGTTTTATTGATATGACCGGAACAAATTATTTATATAAAGATTATCTAGAACTAGCCCATTTTATAAAAGATGATATAAAGAAAAGATTTGGCTACACTGTAAATATCGGAATAGGCAATAACAAACTCTGTGCCAAAATGGCTTCTGATTTTGAAAAGCCAGATAAAGTACATACCTTATTTAAAAATGAAATAGTTCAAAAATTATGGCCCTTAGATGTAGGAGATTTACTAATGGTCGGAAAAAGAACAAAAGAGGAATTAAATAAATTAAATATCTATACAGTTGAGCAACTAGCAAAGACAGATGTAAAAGTTTTAAATAGGCACTTTAAAAGCCAGGGAGAATATTTGCATAATGCTGCCTATGGTATTGATGACTCTAAAGTAGCTGCTAGAAGTAGTAAGACCAAAAGTATTAGCATTTCAGAAACGCTTCCTTACGATTGTACTAATGAAGATAAATTAAAAGAAACACTTCTTACTTTTGTGGAAAAAACAACTCGTGATTTAAGACATAAAAAGCAATATGCAACTACAGTTGCTGTCTTTTATAAAAACAATAACTTTGAGCATTATTCCGCTCAAGAAAAATTAAAAAAGCCCAGCAATAATACAAAAGACATCTATAAATTAGCTATTGAAATATTCGAAAAGAGTTACAAGAAGGATGCTATTCGTTTAATTGGTTTAAGGTTAGCCGATTTAACAAATAATAATGATTATCAACTTTCTTTATTTGAAGAAGAAAAAAGTACTGATGATACTGATATTCAAAAGACTTTGGACAATATTAACGAGAAATTTGGCAAGTCCTTAATAGCTCCCGCTTCGATAAAATTAATAACAAATAACAAAAAAGAACGTGAAAGATTAGAAAAAAATTAATTACAACGTTCTTTTTATATTGAAAAATAAAGAAATTATCAAAAAAAGTCTTGCAAAATCAACATACTGCTGCTATAATTAACTTTGTGTGACTGCTTAGATGTGCGAGGTTGCTGATACGCCAGGTTAAGTTGTTAATTGGCTATTGGGTTATTTGCACGGAGCAAGTCTATACTAGATATAGGCGAAGGGAGGATTTAAAATGTCAACAGAAAAAATTCGCATCAGAATTAAAGCGTACGATCACAGAGTACTTGATAATGCTGCTAAGAAAATTGTTGAAACTGCAAAAAGATCAGGTGGAGTAATTTCTGGTCCAGTACCATTACCAACTGAAATCGAAAAAATCACAATTTTACGTGCTGTACACAAATACAAGGATTCACGTGAACAATTTGAAAGACGTACACACAAAAGACTTATTGATATCAAAAATCCTAGCAAGGAAACTATTGAGGCATTAGCTCACTTAGATTTACCAAGCGGAGTAGATATTCAAATCACAACAAAATAATAGGAGGAAATAGTGATGAAAGGAATCTTAGGTAAAAAAATCGGAATGACTCAAAAATTTACTAAAGATGGTAAGTTAATTCCGGTTACTGTTATTGAAGTAGAACCAAATGTAGTTACTCAAATCAAAACAGTTGAAAAAGATGGTTATGATGCTATTCAACTTGCAACAGATACTGTAAGAGAAAACTTAAGCAACAAACCAAAAATGGGTCATACAAACAAAGCTAACACAACACCTAAGCGCTTCTTAAAAGAAATTAGAGGAGTAAACGTTAATGACTATACATTAGGACAAACAGTTAACGTTGACGTTTTTGAAGCTGGGGAAATGGTTGATGTTACAGGAACAAGTAAAGGTAAAGGTTTCCAAGGCGTTATTAAACGTTATAACCAAACAAGAGGTCCAATGGGACACGGTTCTCAATACCATAGAGGTGTTGGTTCACTAGGTACATTATTACCAATGCACGTATTAAAAGGTAAAAAGATGCCTGGACAAATGGGTAATGTTCAAAGAACAGTTCAAAACTTAGAGGTAATTTCAGTAGATGCTGAAAACAATGTAATTTTAGTTAAAGGTAATGTTCCAGGTCCAAAGAAATCATTTGTTATGATTCGTACTGCAGTAAAGAAACCCAATGTTAAATTAGCAGCTGCTGACTTAATAACTTATGCTGCACCAGTAACTGTAGAAGAAGTTGTTGAAGAGACAGTAACTGAAGAAAATACAGAAACATCAGCTGAATAAAATCATCACGCTATATAATAAAGAAAGAAAATTCAATAATATAAGTGATGAAAGGAGGAATCGTAGATGAAAAAAGTAGAACTTTTAAATCTAAAAGGTGAAAAAGTAAAGGACATTAATTTAAACGAAGAAATATTTGGAATTACCCCAAACAAAGCTGTTTTAAACGATGCAATAATCTTAACAATGGCATCATTAAGACAAGGAACACATAAAACTAAAAACCGCTCAGAAGTGTCTGGTGGAGGAAGAAAACCATGGAGACAAAAAGGAACAGGACGTGCTCGTCAAGGTTCAATTAGAGCTGTTCAATGGGTAGGTGGAGGAAATTATGGAACTCCAGTACCTAGAGATTATAGTAAAAAACAAAACAGAAAAGAAAGAAGATTAGCTTTAAAATCAGCATTAAGTGATAAGGCTTTAGAAAAAGCAATCATGGTTGTTGAAAACATCAGTTTATCAACTCCAAAAACAAAAGAAATGCTTAGTTTATTAGAAGCATTAAAAGTTGCTGATAAAAAAGTATTACTAGTTGTTAAAGAATTTGATGACAACTTAATCTTAGCTTCTAGAAACTTACAAAACGTTGTATTAATAGCTGCTGAAGAAATCAATGTATTAGACTTAGTTAGCACAGACGTTATGGTAATTACAGAAGAAGCATTAAAAACAGTTGAGGAGGTGCTTAAATAATGAAAGACACTAAGTATTTAGAAATAATCAAAGCACCAGTTATTACTGAAAAATCACAAATTGCAAAAGCAGAAGGAAAATATACTTTCAAAGTTGCTCCAAATGCTACAAAGTTAGAAATTAAAGATGCAATTGAAAAAATCTTTAAAGTAAAGGTTACATCAGTAAGAACAATGAATGTAAAACCTAAGAAAAGAAGAGTTGGTCGTTACACAGGATTAACAAATCGTTCAAAAAAAGCAATTGTTACTCTTGCTGAAGGACAAACAATTGATCTTGGTTAAGGAGGAGAAAAATTATGGCAATCAGAAATTATAAACCTACTACACCAGGACGTAGAAAAATGAGTACTTTAGTAAATGATGAAATTACAACTAGTACACCAGAGAAATCACTTGTTACTCCAATTAAGAAAAATAGTGGACGTAACAATCAAGGTAAGATAACGGTTCGTCATCAAGGTGGCGGTGCAAAGAGAAAATACCGTATCATTGATTTCAAAAGAAATAAATTAAACGTACCTGGAACAGTAGCAAGTATTGAATACGATCCAAATAGAACTGCAAACATTGCATTAATCAATTATGCAGATGGAGAAAAAAGATATATAATTGCTCCAAAAGGATTAACTGTTGGTATGACAATAGTAGCAGGAGCAGACGCTGATATTAAAGTTGGTAATGCATTACCAATAATTAACATCCCAGTAGGTACAATGATTCATAACATTGAACTTCGTCCAGGAAAAGGTGGAGAACTAGCAAGAAGTGCTGGAGCATCTGCGCAAATTCTTGGTCGTGAAGGAAACTATGTAATGGTTCGTTTATCATCTGGTGAACAAAGAAAAGTTTTAGAATCATGTATGGCAACAGTTGGAGTAGTTGGTAACGAAGACTCTTCACTAGTTAAAGTAGGAAAAGCAGGACGTAAACGTCATATGGGTATTAGACCAACAGTTCGTGGTTCTGTTATGAACCCTAATGACCATCCACATGGTGGTGGTGAAGGACGTGCTCCAGTAGGACGTAAAGCACCAATGACTCCATGGGGTAAACCTGCACTTGGATTAAAGACACGTAAGAAAAAACAATCTGACAAGTTCATAGTACGTCGTCGCAATAGTAAATAGGAAAGGATGATTAAAAAATGGCAAGAAGTTTAAAAAAAGGACCTTATGTTTTCGATAGATTACTAAAGAAGGTTCAAGAATTAAATAAGACTGGAAAAAAAGAAGTCATTAAAACTTGGTCACGCCGTTCCACTATTTTTCCTGATTTCATAGGACATACATTCGCAGTACACAATGGTAAAGAATTTATACCAGTATACGTTACTGAAGATATGGTTGGACACAAATTAGGAGAATTTGCTTTAACACGTAAATTTGGTGGACATGGTTCAGACAAAAAGAAATAAAAAAATGACTAGGAGGGTAAATATATGGAAGCAAAAGCAATTGCTAAAGGATTAAGATTATCACCTATTAGAGCTCGCTTAGTAGCAGACATGATTCGTGGTAAAAGCGTTCAAGAAGCATTAACCATATTAAATAATGTTAATAATAAGTCAGCAAGACTTACAAAAAAAGTATTAGACTCTGCTATTGCTAACGCTGTTAATAATAATGGTGCAGATGCTGCAACACTTTATGTTAAAGAAGCAAGAGTAGATGCTGGTCCTGTTATGAAACGTCATTTCTTCGATTCACGTTCTCATATTGGACATAGAGATCATAGAACTAGTCACATCGTTATAGTAGTGGCTACAAGAAACTAATAAGGAGGTTACAAAATGGGACAAAAGGTAAATCCTAATGGACTAAGACTTGGCATTAACAAGGATTGGGAAGCAAAATGGTATGCTAATAATAAAGATTTCGCTAAGTTTTTAGCAAAAGACGTTAAGATTCGTGATTATATTACAAAGAATCTAAAAAACGCTGGTGTTGCTAAAGTTGAAATCGAAAGAAATGCAAAAAGATGCGAAGTTGTAATTCACTCTTCAAAACCTGGTGTTATTATTGGACACGGTGGAGAAGAAATGGATAAATTAAGAAAACAACTATCAAAGGTTGCTGATGAAAATGTTCAAATCACAATCGTTGATATTAAAAAAGCAGATTTAAACGCTCAATTAGTTGCTGATTCAATCGCTAATCAAATAACTAATAGAGCATCATTCCGTATGGCTCAAAAACGTGCAATCAAAAATGCAATGAAAGCAGGAGCCAAGGGAATTAAAACAAGCGTATCTGGACGTTTAGGTGGTGCTGATATGGCACGTAGCGAAGGATACACTGAAGGAACTATTCCTCTACATACATTAAGAGCAGATATTGATTATGCTACATCAGAAGCAGATACAACATTTGGTAAGATTGGTGTAAAGGTTTGGATCTATAAGGGAGAAATCCTAAATAAAAAGGCTAAAGGAGGTAATTAATATGTTAATACCGTCAAGAACTAAATATCGTCGTGTACATAGATTACCTTATGAAGGTAGATCTCGTGGAAACAGAGAATTACACTTCGGAGATTATGGTCTACAAGCAAAAGAAGGAGCTTGGATTACTGCTAATCAAATCGAGGCTGCTCGTATTGCTATGACACGTTATATGAAACGTGGTGGTAAAGTATGGATAAACATATTCCCACACATGCCATTAACTAAAAAGCCTATTGGTACAAGACAAGGTAAAGGTAAAGGTAATGTTGAAGGATGGGTTGCTGTAGTTAAAGAAGGAAAAATCATGTTTGAAATTTCTGGAGTAACTGAAGAAGTAGCTCGTGAAGCATTACGTCTTGCCTCTCATAAATTACCAGTAGCAACAAAATTCGTAATGAGAGAAAGCAAAGGTGAATCAAATGAAGGTTAAAGAAGTTAGAGAGCTATCAACTGAAGAAATCAACAAAAAATTAGTTGAAGCTAAAGAAGAATTATTTAATTTACGTTTCCAACAAGCAACAGGTAACCTAGAAAAACCTTCTAGAATTAGAGAACTAAGACACACCGTTGCAAGATATAAAACCGTTCTAAGAGAACGTGAGATTAGCGAATAGGAGGGTATAAAGTGGAAAAGAAAGTTAGTAAAGAATTAGTTGGTAAAGTAGTTAACGCAACTAATGATAAGACAATCAGCGTATTAGTTGAAACTTATAAAAACCATCCGTTATATCACAAAAGAGTTAAAAGCTCTAAGAAATATTGTGTACATGATGAAAAGAATATAGCAAAAGTTGGAGATATAGTTAGAATAGTAGAAACTAGACCATTATCAAAAACTAAGCATTTCTATTTAAAAGAAATCGTAAAAGAAGCAGTTATTATTTAACGCTTAGATGAGAAGGAGGAATAATCTATGTTACAACAAGAAAGCCGTATGAAGGTTGCTGACAACTCTGGAGCTCGTGAATTATTAGTAATTCGTGTTCTAGGTGGAAGTAAAGTTAAAACAGGTAACATTGGTGATGTAGTAGTTGGAACAGTAAAAAATGCCATTCCAAATTCACCAATTCCAAAAGGAAAAGTTGTAAAAGCAGTTATCGTTCGTAGTCGTCAAGGCGTTCGTCGTGAAGATGGAAGTTATATTAAGTTCGATGACAATGCTTGTGTTATCATTCGTGATGACAAGAGTCCAGTAGGTACTCGTATTTTTGGACCAGTAGCAAGAGAACTTCGTGATAAAGATTACATGAAAATCGTATCTTTAGCAAAAGAAGTACTATAAGAGGAGGATAAATATGAACTTTAAAGTAGGAGATGAAGTTGTAGTTATCGCTGGTTCTGATAAAGGTAAAAAAGGAAAAATAATTAAAACATTAAGAGCTGAAAATAAAGTTATTGTTGAAGGTGTTCACGTTGTTAAAAAACATCAAAAACCTACAGGACAAGAATCTGGTGGAATCTTAGAAATAGAAGCACCAATCAAATGTTATGATAATTGATCCTAAAACTAAAAAAAGAACTAGAATAGGACATACAACAGATACAAAAACAGGTAAAAAAATAAGAATAGCAAAAAAATCAAACGAGAAGCTTGATTAATTGGAAGGAGGGTAACTATGAACCGCCTAAAAGAGAAATACTTAAATGAAGTTGTTCCAAGTTTAATGGAGAAATATAATTATAAGTCAAAAATGGAAGTTCCAAAGTTAGAAAAAATTGTTATCAATATTGGAGTAGGTGATGCAACATCAAATTCTAAATTATTAGATGCTGCTGTAGCAGACCTTGCTAAATTATCAGGACAAAAACCAGTAGTTACAAAAGCTAAAAAGTCAATTGCTGGATTTAAAGTAAGAGAAGGTCAACCAATTGGTTGCAAAGTTACACTAAGAGGAGAAAATATGTATAACTTTATGGATAAGTTAATTTCAATTTCACTTCCACGTGTAAGAGACTTCCGTGGTGTTAGTGCAAAAGCTTTTGATGGTAGAGGAAACTACACTATGGGAATTAAAGAACAATTAATCTTTTCTGAAATAGATTATGATGATGTTGTTAAAGTAAGAGGTATGGATATCGTATTCGTAACAACAGCTAAATCTAATGAAGAATCATTTGACTTATTAAATGGACTTGGAATTCCTTTTAAAAAGTAATGGGAGGAATATTATGGCAAAGAAAAGTATGATTATAAAAGCTAATCGCCCACAAAAGTACAAAGTACGTGAGTATACAAGATGTAGTCGTTGTGGTCGTCCACACGCAGTTTTAAGCAAGTTCGGAATCTGCCGTATTTGCTTCCGTGAATTAGCATACAAGGGTCAGATCCCTGGTGTTAAGAAAGCAAGCTGGTAGGCTTAAAGCAGCTTAGTGCGAGGCTATCCCGGACCTTAATGAGTCCGAGCCTGCACTGCTTTTAGCCCCTTTCAAAGCGGTTCTTACCGTTTCGGAGGGAGGTCCAGACAAAGGAAACCAACCAACATTTTATAGGAGGAACATCATCATGACAATGA
>SAMEA104315421__coassemble_827_pt1 | contig 25654 bp, 26 predicted proteins | sample SAMEA104315421__metabat2_low_PE_056 | metagenome-assembled genome bin SAMEA104315421 (sample SAMEA104315421) | gut metagenome | biome: Monkey gut; feature: monkey-associated habitat; material: faeces | place: China | collected 2013
AACCTGATGTTTTACCTTCTCGTTTTCCTAATATTTTAGTTAATGGTACGACTGGTATTGCGGTTGGTATGGCTACTAATATTCCTCCTCATAATTTGGGAGAGGTAATAGATGGTTGTGTTGCTTATATTGATAATCATGACATTACTTTGGATGAGTTGATGCAGCATATTAAGGGACCTGATTTTCCTACAGGAGCAATTATTTTAGGAAATAGTGGTATTCGTAAGGCTTATGAAACAGGTCGTGGCTCTATTACTATTCGAAGTAAGGCTACAATAGAAGAAAGTAATGGTAAGCATCATATAATAATTGATGAAGTTCCTTATGGTGTTAATACTTTAGAGTTAAAAAATAAGGTTGCTGAGCTTGTTCATAATAAGACAATTGAAGGTATTGCTGATTACCATTCTGATTTAAAAAATGGTATTAAAATAACTATTACTTTAAAGAAAGATGCTAATGCGCAAGTTGTTTTGAATAAGTTATATAAACATACGGCTTTTCAGACTACTTATGGAATAATTTTCTTGATGCTAGATCAAGGTGTTCCTAAGACTTTAGGTTTAAAGGATATTATTGTTAAGTATATTGATTTCCAAAAAGAAGTTATTATCCGTAGAACTAAGTATGATTTAGATGTTGCAGAAAAACGTGTCCATATATTGGAAGGTTTAAAGATAGCATTAGATAATATTGATGCTGTTATTAAGTTAATTAGAGCGGCTAAGTCTGATGATGAGGCTAGAACTGGGTTAATGAATAATTTTAAATTAACTGAAGTTCAGGCTAATGCTATATTAGAAATGAAATTACGTCGTTTAACTGGCTTAGAGCGTGAAAAGATAGAAAATGAATTAAATGACTTATTAAAATTAATTGAAGAGTTACGTGGCATTTTAGCTAGTGATGAGAAGGTTTTAGAGGTTATTAAGAATGAATTATTAGAAATTAAGGATAAATATGGTGATGAACGTCGTACTAATATTGATATGACTGCTATTGAGTATATTGAAGATGAGTCTTTAATTCCTAATGAAGATGTTATTGTTACTTTAACTAGAAATGGTTATATTAAAAGATTAAGAACTGATACTTATCGTACTCAAAATAGAGGCGGTGTGGGTGTAAATGGTATGACTATTAATGAGGAGGACTTTGTGGAACACTTAATTTCTATGAGGACTCACGATTATATCTTATTCTTCTCAAATAAGGGTAGGGTTTATAGAATGAAAGGATACGAAGTTCCTGAATTTTCTAGACAATCTAAAGGTTTACCAATCATTAATTTACTACAATTAGATAAAGATGAGAACATTAGTTCGATTGTGGAAATTTCTGCTGACAGTTCTGAAATTAAATATTTGGTATTTACTACTAAGAATGGTATAGTTAAGAGAACTGATATTTCTGAATTTGATAATATTAGAAAATCTGGTAAAATTGCTATTGTTTTAAAGGAAAATGATGAGTTAATTTCTGTTAGAAAGACTTGTGGAAATAATGAAATTGCCATTGGTGCTAATAATGGTAGAATGGTTCGATTCCCAGAAAGTGAAATTCGTCCTATGGGTAGAAGTAGTTCTGGTGTTAAGGGTATTGATTTAGATGGTAGTTATGTAGTTGGAGCAGAGGTAGTTAATCCTGGTCAAACTATATTAATTGTTACTGATAAAGGATATGGTAAGAAAACTGTTATTGATGAATATAGATTAACTCATCGTGGCAGCAAGGGTGTTAAAGCACTTAATGTTACTGATAAAAATGGTATGATGGTTGCTTTAAAATGTATTGATGATTCTGAATATGATGTAATCATTGTTACTGATAATGGCACTTTAATGAAGATGCCATTGGAGCAGGTATCTACTTTAAAACGTGCTACTCAAGGTGTTAGACTTATCAATTTAAAAAATGATGAAAAGGTTGCTACGGTAGCAATCGTAGCTAAGGAAGCAAACAATGATGAGGTTCAAGATATTACTGAAGTTGTTGCTGAAGCCTAGAATAATAAAAACAGGTTATTCCTGTTTTTTTTTGCCGTTTTCCCCATTTATGTACAATTGTTGTTAACAAGTCATCATTTTATGTAAAATTTTACTTGTGGAAAAAATATTTTTGATATTTTTTGTTAAAATTTGTTTAGTAGACTGTAAAGTAAATTTTAAGCAATTTTTTCTCAAAAAGATGGATGATAACCTTACTCGATTTAAAATATTGAATACTTTAATTTTATGTGTTCTTTAACTAAATTATTTCCCGGGAAATAATTTAGTAGTATTTTTATACTTTGTTTATAAGATCAATTTAATGTTTCACGTGGAACATTGCAGGGCTATATTTTTAAGCGCGTTATTATATGGTTTATTTATTTTATTTTTGTATGACAAATTATATGATACTTCTACGTATTAACTATATATATCTTTCTTGTTTTGAAATTTAATTTTATACTTATTTTCTTTGTAATCATTAATTTTAATACTCAAAATTATTTCCCGGGAAATAATTTTGGTGATTGTTTTATATTTTATTTATGAGATTAATACAATGTTTCACGTGGAACATTGTTTATATTTAATTAAAAATAGTGAATCATATTATTAGTTTAACTCTATTTGATTTATTCTATGTTTAACTTCTACAATTTAATATATGTTTGTTTAGAACTGTTATTAAGAGTTTGGTTTTCTTTATTAATAGGAGTTTATTTAGAGATGGCAATTTTTATTTATTCAATAAAATCATTTTTCTTGGAATAATTTGAAGGTCTTTTTAATTATATATATAAATTATGTACAATGTTTCACGTGAAACATCGAATGCTATGTAATATTTAATATGATTGCTTTTTGATTAATGTAAAATAACTAGTTTTATTTATAATATTTATTTTTTTAATCATTACTCATATAGAATTATTTCCCGGGAAATAATTCTATATGTAGTTAAATAGCTTGTATAGTAATTATGCGTAATGTTTCACGTGAAACATCGAATGTTAGAATTAATCATAACGTTTTTTGAAAAAATTTACCTTTTGTTTGTTGTATTAAGCGTAGTATTTTTAAAAAAATTTTGTGTATATTTCAATGATTCTTGCATACTGTACTTAGTGTTTTATATGAAATGTTTTTATCTTATTTTTTTATTTAAAAATATCATTAAGAGTTGCCTTTTATAAGTTTGATTTTGGTGTGAACATTTACTTTATTCAATAAAATTATTTCCCGGGAAATAATTTTTTCTATGTTTGACTATTTATTAATTGGTAGAACTTAATGTTTCACGTGAAACATTAAATTTTAAAATGTAATTTAAGATGTTTAAAATGCTAAAGTTGGATAATTATCTATTTCAATTCAAAATATGCTACATTCATTTTAAATAATTTAATTATTAAAGGATGTATAATAGTTAAATTTAATGTAAAATATTGAATAATTTAGACTTGTATTTTATTTTAAATTATTTCCCGGGAAATAATTCGATGCATACTTGAATAGTTTTTAGAGTGATTATAGATAATGTTTCACGTGAAACATTAAATTTTAAAATGTAATTTAAGATGTTTAAAATGCTAAAGTTGGATAATTATCTATTTCAATTCAAAATATGCTACATTCATTTTAAATAATTTAATTATTAAAGGATGTATAATAGTTAAATTTAATGTAAAATATTGAATAATTTAGACTTGTATTTTATTTTAAATTATTTCCCGGGAAATAATTCTATGCATACTTAAATAGTTTTTAGAGTGATTATAGATAATGTTTCACGTGAAACATTTAAAAGTGTTTACAAAAACTCTATATTATATTAAAATATTTTTGTGCAATGGGAGCAGTGGAACCAGGTCAGGATCGGAAGATAGCAGCCTTAACATTTAAACTTCCATGTGCACTTTTTATTTTGGAGTGAATGATATGAATATTAAATATATGAAAGAAGCATATAAGGAGGCTTTAAAGGCTTTTGCGATTGATGAAGTTCCGGTGGGAGCTGTTATAGTAAAAAATAATAAAATAATAGCTCGTTCTTATAATTTAAAAGAAAAAAAAGCCTGTGGAATTTATCATGCTGAAATATTAGCTATCATTAAAGCTTGTAAAAAACTTTCAAACTGGCGACTTGATGGTTGTGATATCTATATTACTTTGGCACCATGTCCTATGTGTGCTAGTGCTATCAAACAAGCTAGAATCAGTAATGTTTATTGTGGATTATCTAATTTGAATGAATCTACTATGAATATAACAAAAAAAATTTTTGAAGAAAATGATATTAATTCTTCAGTAAATTTTGTTTCTGACCTTTTTTGTGATGAGGTTGATTTGTTAATGAAAAACTTTTTTAAAAATAAAAGGACAAAAATAAAATAGTTTCAAATTTTATGTTATAATTTTGTTAGTGAGGTGAGGTTATGTATCATGCTTTATATAGAAAATATCGTCCTTTGACATTTGATGATGTTGTGGGACAGGATTCTATTGTTACAACTTTACGTAATTCAATTATTAATAAAACTTTTTCTCATGCTTATATGTTTTTTGGACCTAGGGGTACTGGAAAAACAACAATATCAAAAATATTTGCTAGATCAATCAATTGCGAAGCCCCAGTTAATGGATGTACTTGTGGAAAATGTTCTAAATGTCTTCATTCGTTTGAAAAAGAGTGTGTTGATATTATCGAAATAGATGCTGCTAGTAATAATGGTGTTGATGAGATAAGGGAACTTAAAAGTAAAATTTCTTTGGTGCCCGCTGAATTAAAATATAAGGTTTATATTATTGATGAAGTTCATATGTTATCTATTGGAGCTTTTAACGCTTTATTAAAAACTTTAGAAGAACCACCTGAACACGCAATATTCATTTTAGCAACAACTGATCCTCAAAAAGTTCCTGAGACTATTATTTCGCGTTGTCAGTGCTTTTCTTTTAAACGAATTTCTGAAAATTCTATTGTGGAAAGAATTAAATTTATTACTAAAAAGGAAAATATTTCCATTGACGATGATGTTATACATGATATTGCTAAGTATTCTGATGGTGGTATGCGTGATGCTTTAGGTTTGTTAGATAAGTTAAGTTCTTATACTGATAAGAATATTACCTCTGAATCTTTTGCTGAATTAAATGGTACAATTACTAAAAATGAATTAGAAAACTTTATAGATAATATTTTTAATAATGATATTGCAAATGTTTTGACTTATATATCTGAAATTAATGATTCTGGTAAAAATCTTGTTCAAGTTATTATACAAATACTTAATAATTTACAGGAAACTTTATTTTCATATTATGTTAATGGTAGTGAGTTGAAATATAATGTTGATAATTATATTTTATTTGCTAATCTTATTAATGATAAGTTATTTGATATTAAGAGGAGTAGTAATCCTCGTATATATATAGAAATGATGCTAATTGACTTTTGTGAAGGAAATTTTAATAGCAAAAATGATAAAATTATTTCCCGGGAAATAATTTTAGATAATAAAGATACTAAAAATAATGAAAATATTATCGAAAACACGCAAACAAGTGTTCGTGAAAATAAGAATAAAAATTTGGATGCTAATGTTACACTTGTTGTTGATAACAAGGAAAATAATAATGTTTTAAATGATGATAAAAAACCAATCGATAATAAAGTTTCTAGTGATATTATTTTGAATTTGAATGATATTATTAAGGCTAGGGTAAATAATATTATGGCAACTGCTGATAAGAAGATTTTGTTGAATATTATTAATAAAATTACTATATTTAATGATTATACATTTGATTCTGAAATTGGATTTGCAGCATGCGCCTTATTGGATGCTAAGATACGTGCGGCTAGTACTATTGGTATTATTTTAAGTTATGAATATGATTCTATTGTTAAACAAAATTTACTTAATTTGGAGAAGATTTGTGATATATACAATAAACTTAATAATACTAACTATAAAATCGCAATTATTTCTGATGCAGAATGGGAAAATGTAAAAAATGAATATATAAAAACAATTAAATCTGGTGGTTCTTATGGTTTAGTAGAAGAACCAATTCCTGAAATATTGGAAGATACTAAAAAAGATGATATAATAACTAATAGTGCAGTAGAACTATTTGGTGATATTGTTGAGATTGATTAGAAAAGGAGAATATATATGAATATACAAGCTATGATGAAGCAAGCCCAAGCTTTACAAAAAGATATGTTAAAAGCAAAAAAAGAAATAGATGAGAAGGAATTTGTTGGAGAAAGTTCTTTAGTAAAAATAACTTTGCTTGGAACTAAAGAAGTAAAATCAGTTAAAATTGATAGCTCTTCTGATTTAGAAAAAGATGATATTGAAATGTTAGAAGATATGATAATGGTTGCATTTAATGATGCTACTAAGAAAATCGATGAAGAAACAGAAAAGAAAATGGGAAAATTTGCTAATATTCCAGGTTTATTTTAAAAATGTATCCTAATAGCATAAAAAATCTAATAGAATCGTTTAAATTTTTACCAGGAATTGGTGAAAAAACTGCAGAGAGATTAACTTTTGCAGTATTAGAGTTGGAAGAAGAACAAGCAGAATTCTTTTCTGAAAGTATTATTAATCTTCAAAAAAACATTCATAAATGTAAGGTATGCAATACATTAACGGAGAATGAATTGTGTTTTATTTGTGAAAATAAATTGCGAAATAGTGATGTATTGTGTGTTGTTGAAGATACTAAAAGTGTTTTTCTATTTGAAAAATTAGGTATGTTTGATGGATATTATCATGTCTTGAATGGTTTAATTTCACCTTTAGATGGTGTCAATCCCGAAGATATTGGTTTGGATAAGTTGATTGATAGAATAACAAATGAAAAGTTTAAGGAAATAATTTTGGCTTTTAAACCTAGTATTGAGGGAGAAACGACAGCTCTATATATTAAGAAAATATTATCTGATATGGATATTGTTGTTTCAAAATTAGCTAGTGGTTTACCAATTGGAGCTGAGATGGAATATGTTGATAGCTTAACTTTAGAAAGAGCCTTATTGGATAGAAAAGAAATAGAATAATAGTTTTTTTAGTTCATAATCTTCTAGTAGGAGATGAAAAAAATTGAAAAAAATATTATTGGTAGTAAAAAAGATTATTTTGAGTGCTTTTGTATTATATGGCTATAATTTAATAGCAGTTAACTTTAATATGATCGTACCAATTAATTATGTTACAGTTGGTTTTATGACTTTTTTGGGAGCACCGGCTTTGGTAGCATTAGTTTTATTTAAAATTTTAGTATTGTAGGAGGATAGTTATGGATAATATTGGTGTGAGAGGTAAAAATTTTGTTTCTTTTGTGCAAAATATTGTTTCTAATAATAAAATCTCGCACGCATATATTATTGAATTATATGATTATGATACTGATATGGATTTAATAAATAGATTTATTAAGTTATTGTTATGTAAAAATGGCATTAAAGATGTTGATAATGTTAATTGTGGTGCTTGTAATATCTGTAGTTTAGTTGATAGTCATAATTATCCTGATATAAGATATATAGAACCAAATGGTAAAGAAATTAAAAAAAATCAATTATTAGAATTACAAAAGGATTTTAATAATAAGTCTTTGCTAGAAAATAAAAGAATTTATGTGATAAAGGAAGCGGAAAAGTTAAATACTTCGGCAGCTAATACTTTATTAAAGTTTCTTGAGGAACCAGCAGATGATATTATTGCTATTTTGCTTACTAACAATAGATATAAATTACTTGATACTATTTTGTCTAGATGCCAAGTTTTAACAGTAGGAGCGGAAGTTACAGAACTTGATTATAGTAATGAAGTGAATGATGTTCTTACATATATTGTTAAAGGCGAATGTTTATTTGTAAGTTATGGTGTTTTATTTAACTATATGCCTGAAAAACTAACTGCAATGGCATATTTCAAAAAAATAGAGGATATTTTAATTACTTTTTTGCGTGATGGTACTTCATCTTATGAATGTTTATATAAAGTTAATAAGAAAACGATTGTTAAAATTTTGAGTATTTTAGAAGAGGAACTTCCAAAATTGGAGTTTAATGTTAATTATAAGTTATGGTTGGATTCCTTGTTTTCTAAAATGATTGGTGGTGTTTACTTTGTTTGATGTATTAGTTGTTAGCTTTGATAATAGTAAGCAAATGGCATTTCTTTCCCCAAATGAATTATCATTTTCTGTTGGCGATAAGGTTGTTGTTAGTACCGAAAATGGTTTTCAACTTGCTACAGTAAAGAAAAATGTGTATAAGGAAAAGAAGGATAATTTAGTTTTGCCTTTAGATAAAGTAATCAGAATTGCTACTTCGGAAGATATAAAGCAGTTTGAAGAAAATGTTAAATGTGCTGAAAAGGCTTTGATTGATGCTAAAAAGTTTAGTAAGGAATTGAATTTGGAAATGAATTTTTTAGAGGCATTCTATAATCTTGATAAATCACAATTGCTATTTTCATTTTTGGCTGATGACAGAGTTGATTTCAGGGAATTAGCTAAAAAATTAGCTCAAAAATATAAGACAAGAATCGAATTACGTCAAATAGGTGTAAGAGATAAGGCTAAAAAAGTTGGCGGTCTTGGACCATGTGGTTTGTTTTTATGCTGTAATTCATTTTTAACTGATTTTAGTAGTGTTTCTATTAATATGGCAAAAAATCAATTTTTAGCACTTAATCCTTCTAAAATAAATGGTGTTTGTGGACGTTTGTTGTGTTGTTTAGGGTATGAGAATGATGTTTATACTGAATTGAAAAAGGGCTTACCTAAAATAGGTTCTATTGTAGAAACAGAACAGGGTATAGGTAAGGTAACTTCTATAGATGTTTTTAAGCGTACTTATAGTGTTGACTTAAAAGAAAAAGGAATTATTGAATTTGAGCAGGTAGAAAAATAATGGAACGATTAGATGATGTTTTAGGATATAAAAATAGAAAGATTTATCAAGATGACACTTGCTTTTCATTTTCGCTAGATAGTGTAATGCTTTCTAATTTTGCAACTATTAGGATGAGAGATAAAAATATTTTAGATTTGGGTTGTGGTAATGGAGTTATTCCTTTGATTCTTTCACTTAGAACAGATAAAAAAATTGTCGGAGTAGAATTACAAACAAAATTAGCAGATATGGCAAAACGCTCTATAGAATATAATCATCTTGAGTCCCAAATAGAGATTTATAATATTAATATGAAAGAATTCGTAAATAGTGAAAATATTGAAACGTATGATTTAATTACATGTAATCCACCTTATTTTAAGGTTAATGAGGAGAATTATTTTAATCTTTCTATGGAAAAGGTTATAGCGCGTCATGAAGTCGAAATAACACTTGATGATGTTTTTTGCATTTCTAGAAAGCTGTTGAAAAATAATGGTAATTTGGCAATTGTTCATAGACCTGTTAGATTGATAGAAATATTTGAATTATTTAGAAAAAATAATATTGAACCAAAACGATTACAATTTGTTTATGAAAAAATATCAAAGGAATCAACTTTACTTTTAGTAGAAGGACAGAAAAATGGAAAAACCATTTATTTTATATAATGAGGATGGTACTATGACAAAGGAATATGAGTTTTTGTGTCAGGAGGTTGTTAAGGATGAGACAAAGTAGTTATGATGGTAAGGCTAGCTTATATTTAATACCAACACCTATTGGTAACTTAGATGATATAACTATTCGTGCTCTTAATACTTTAAAAATGGTCGATATAGTTTTATGTGAAGATACTCGTGAAACTGGTAAATTATTAAATAAGTATGATATTAAGAAGAAATTAGTTAGTTGTCATGAGTTTAATGAGGAAAAAGTAAAAGCAACTGTTGTAAATGATTTAAAAAATGGTTTAAATATTGGTTTAGTAACTGATCAAGGAACTCCTATTATTAGCGATCCTGGTTATATTGTAGTTAAAGAAGTTATTGCCAATAATTTGAATGTTATAAGTTTACCAGGAGCAACGGCATTTGTGCCTGCTCTTACATCCTCTGGTATATTTCCTTCACAATTTTTATTTTATGGTTTTTTAAACGCTAAGGATTCTAAGCAAAAAAGTGAATTGAAATCATTAAAAAATTTAAAGTGTACTATGATTTTTTATGAAGCACCGCATCGATTAAAAAATACTCTAAATAATATGCTTGATATTTTTGGTGACAGATATATTTCTATTTCTAGAGAAATTTCTAAAATACATGAGGAAATTTTACGTGATAAAATAAGTAGTTTAATAGATATTGCAGATAGTTTAAAGGGAGAGTTTGTTTTAGTTGTTGAAGGAAATCATGAAGTAGTTGATTATAGTGAAATGTCTATTTTAGAACACGTTAAGTTATACGTTGATGATGGTATGGATGAAAAAGAAGCTATAAAATTGGTTGCTAAAGAGCGAGATATAGCTAAATCAATTGTGTATAAAGAATATCATTTAGGGAAGTGATTTTATGAAATTAGTAGTAGGATTAGGAAATCCTGGAAAAGAATATGATAAGACAAGGCATAATGTCGGATTTATGGTTATTGATAATTACATTTGCCATTTAAATATTAGTGATACTATGTGGAAAAAGAAATTCAACTCATTATATTTACAAACTGATATTAATGGGGAAAAGGTTATTTTGATGAAACCACTTACTTATATGAATTTATCAGGGCAAGCAGTTAAAGAAGTTGTTGACTACTTTAAAATTAATGTTTCAGATGTGCTAGTTATTTCTGATGACTTAGATTTATTTGTTGGTAATTTTAAATTAAAAGAAGCTGGTTCATCTGGAGGACATAATGGTTTAAAAAATATTGCTTCATGTTTAGGTACTGAAAAATTCAAAAGATTAAAAGTTGGTATTTCTAAGAATAACTCCATCGATATAAAAGATTATGTTTTGGGTAAAATATCTAAAGAAGAGTTAGATACTTTGGATGATTTATTTAAGGAATTAAACTTAATTATTGATGACTTTTTTGTATTACCATTTTCTGATTTAATGAGCAAATATAATCGTAAGAATAGGTGATTTAATGAACTTCATTGAAAATTTAATCAAAATTGATGTAAAAAAAGACATGGGTATAGTTGGACTTACCGATGAATTTTTTTGTGTTTACTTGTATGATTTATTTAAACAGAAAAAGAAAAGTATTCTTTTAGTTGTCAATTCCTTGTTTGAAGCAAATAAAATTTATTCGGCTCTAACTAATTATACTGATGATGTTAGACTTTTTCCTATGGATGATTTTTTAACTAGTGAAGCTTTAGCAATTAGTCCTGATTTAAAAATTAATCGTTTAAATACATTAAATGATATTATTGATGGCAAACCATTGATTGTTATAACTAATTTAATGGGGTATTTGAGATTTTTACCTACAGTGGAAAGTTATAGAAACCATGTTTTAAAGCTAAAAATAGGAGATACCATTTCACCTAAAGATTTAGTTAGCAAACTTATTGAGTGTAGTTATGCTAGGAGTACAATAGTTACTAAAACTGGTGAAATTGGAGTACGTGGGTTTGTTGTGGATATTTTTCCGGTGGAAGAGGATAAACCGATTAGAATAGAATTCTTTGGTGATGAAATTGATTCAATTAGATATTTTGATGTTGAAACGCAGAAGTCTTTAAAAAATATTGATAGTATTACTATAAAACCATATTCGGAATTTTTAATTGATGATGTGTTTGCCATAGAAGAAGAGTATGGTAAACAGAAATATTTACCTAAATATGAAAAAGTTGTGTCTATTGCTAATTATTTTGATAATAGTTTTACTATGTTCAAGGATATTGAACAAATTAGGAATAGTTATTTACAGATTTTAGAGGAGATTGATTCATATAGAAGTAGTAGTGATTCTAACTTTTCTGGTAAGTATATGTTTGATCTTGATGAAATAAAAGTTGATTTTCCTTTGTATTATATGTCTATTGATAATTATACATCTTCAGCAAATACTATTAGTTTCAGTTCTAGAACTATAAATAATTTTTCTGAAGATGCTAGTTTAATTAATAAATTTATTAATGATTGTATTAGAGATGGAAAAACTGTTTTGATTTGTCTAAAAAAATATCAACTAAGAAGTATTGCTGGTAAATTAAACATGAAACTATATTATTCTTCACTTGATGATGTTGTTCTTGGGCAAGTAAATTTAATTGAAAAAGAATTTGATCATGGTTTTATATATGAGAATGTAGTAATGTTAACAGCTTCGGAATTATTTATATCAAGAGAAAAGAGTAGAAAATATAATACGACCTTTAAGTATTCTACTTCTATTTCAGATCTTTCTAAATTAAGTATTGGGGACTATGTTGTTCATAATATTCATGGTATTGGTGTTTATAATGGGATTAAAACATTATCTTCGTTTGGTTGTGAAAAGGATTATTTAGAAGTTTTATATCAAGGAACGGATAAGATATATATACCTGTTGAAAAAATAGATTTATTAATGAAGTATTCTGGAAAAGAAGGAGTACAACCTAAAATTAATAAATTGAATGGCACGGAATGGGAAAAAACGAAAATTAGAGTTAAGGCTAAGGTTAAAGATATGGCCGATAAGTTGTTGAGGCTTTATGCTGAAAGAGAAAAAAAGTCTGGATATGCTTTTTCTCCTGATTCTGAAATGACTTTAGAATTTGAACATGATTTTCCGTATGATCTTACTAAGGATCAAATAACAGCAATACAACAAATAAAGACTGATATGGAAAAGCCAGTTCCAATGGATAGATTATTATGTGGCGATGTAGGTTTTGGTAAGACAGAAGTTGCATTTGTAGCGGCGTTTAAGGCTATTATGGATTCTAAACAGGTATTGTTTTTGTGCCCTACTACTATTTTATCTAATCAGCATTATGAAAATGCGAAGGAAAGATTTAAGAATTTTCCAGTGTCTATAGCGTTACTTAATAGGTTTACTTCTCCTAAAGAGGTAACTAAGATATTAAATGGTTTAAAAGATGGCACTATTGATTTGGTTTTTGGTACTCATAGATTGTTGAGTAATGATGTTGTTCCGAAAGATTTGGGATTATTAATAATCGATGAAGAACAAAGATTTGGAGTCATGCATAAAGAGAAAATTAAACAATATAAGACTAATGTTGATGTATTAACTTTGACAGCAACGCCTATTCCTAGAACGTTACAAATGTCTTTAGTTGGTATTAGAAGTCTTTCTTTGATTGGTACACCTCCTGTTAATAGGTATCCTGTTCAAACTTACGTTATTCAAGAAAATATGATGATACTTAAAGATGCAATTTATAAGGAATTAAGTCGAAATGGTCAAGTTTATATTTTATACAATAAAGTACAATCTATTGAAGATGAGGCTTTAAAAATTAAGAAGCTAGTACCAGATGCTAATATAGCTGTTGCACATGGGCAAATGTCTAAGAATGAATTAGAGAGTAAGATATTTGATTTTGTTAATAAAAAATATGATATTTTGTTATGTACAACTATAATTGAGACAGGTATAGATATTCCAAATGTAAACACTTTAATAATAATCGATGCTGATCGTTTTGGACTTAGTCAGTTATATCAAATTAGAGGTAGAGTTGGTAGAAGTAATAGATTTGCTTATGCTTATTTAATGTATGATGCGAAAAAAGTGTTGACAGAGTCAGCTGTTAAAAGACTTAATGTTATTAAAGAATTTACAGAACTTGGTAGTGGTTTTTCTATTGCAACTAGGGATTTATCTATTCGTGGGGCTGGGGATATTTTAGGAAGTGAACAGGCTGGTTTTATTGATTCCGTAGGAATTGATTTATATTTGAAAATGTTAAATGATGAAGTTAATAATATTAATAATATAGAAAACGATAATGATTTAGAGAAAGAAAAAGAAACGAAACCTTTACTCAATGTTTCTACTCATATAGATGATAGTTATGTAAGTGATGATGATTTAAAAATTGAAATTCATAGAAAAATTAATGAAATTGATTCGGCTGATAAGTTTAAAGAAATAAAAGATGAACTAGAAGATAGATTTGGTAAGTTAGATGAGAATATACTTATTTATATGTACGAAGAATGGTTTGAAAAGTTAGCTGAAAAATTAAATATAAAGAATGTTCATCAAACTAAGAATTCTATTGAATTAGTTTTTGTTGAAGAAGTAGTAAAAAAATTAAATATGGATGAAGTGTTTATGGATGCTTTTCATATTTCTAATATGTTTAGATTTATTAGTAAAGGTAGTTATTTAATAATTGTGTTAGATATTATTAAATTAGAGAAACATCCTATATATTATTTAGTATCACTTTTAGATAAAATTTATAGGAAATATAAAAATAGTATTGACTAAATAGAAAATAATTAGTTAAATTTATTATGCTAGGAGTTGATTAAATCATGTATGGTGTTGAAAAATTCAAAAGTGATCATGTTACTAATTATCGAAAAGCTTTAATTGAGATAATTGTTAATAATACAAATGCTTTATTTGACGAGGATATTTCCTCACTTTTAAAAAAACCTCCTTTAGATTCAATGGATGTTATTAAAACTAAATTTTTGGATTTGGCAAAAAAAAATAAAATAGTATTAAATGCAGAAACTCTTACAAAGATGGTGGATACTTACAGGGATAAGTGTTTAAAATTATGTAGTAAATTAAAAGATTTGAGGGTTGATGAGTTAACAAACAAAGTAAATGACTTTGTTTTAGAGAAAGATACGGATACTATAAAACTTGCTAAAAAAGACTTCTCAGTTATTGATAAAAAGATAAGAAGTGAATTTAAGGAATTGGTTAAAGATTCCTTAGAAAAAGAGGTATTTTCAAAAATAGATAAATTGTTTAGTAAAGATGTTGATGAGCAATTAATTAAAAAAATTACAACAGAAGCTATAAAGTTTATCAATAATAATTATCAAAAACAGTTACTTGAAAATATTGACTTTAAAATATTAGTAAAAGATACTATTTTGATCAGTAGTTTTAAAGAGCAGGGTGAAAGGTATTTATTCACTTTAGAAAATTCTAGAATATTTAATGTAGAATAAGGTAGGACTTCAATGAAAGTCCTTTTTTTATGGAAATATTTACCAAGGGAATTTTTGGAAATATTTATTATAATATAAATGAGAAGCAAAGATTTGTGTATAAAAAGTGGCGTTCTAGAGAGAATATTAGTATGAGGAAAGTGAGGAATATTTTTATGAAGTCAACTGGTGTGGTAAGGAGAGTAGATGATTTAGGAAGAATAGTTATTCCAAAAGAAATTCGACGCACTCTTAGAATTCGTGATGGAGAGTCATTAGAAATATTTGTTGATAGAGAAATGATTACTCTTAAGAAGTTCTCTAAAATGTCTGATATGAATGAGGTTGCTAAGGAATTAGTTGAAATTATAAATGCTACTATTGATAAAACAGTTTTAATCACTGATAGAGATAAGTTTATAGCAGGAGCTGGTCCTTTAAAAAAGAAATATATTGATTTAAATATCTCTAGATACTTAGAAAAAGTAATGAAAGATAGAACCAGTGTATTTGAACCTAGTATCCACAGTGTTGAGTTGTGTGAAAATGAGAAAGATAAACTTTCGTATTTTATACATCCAATTATCATGAATGGTGATGCGGTTGGTTTGGTGCTTGCTATTTCTGATAAAAATGATATTGCTAAGTTAGATGAAAAACTGATTAGTGTAGTGGCACAATTTTTAGGAAAACATATTGAAGAATAAAAAAAAGTGTGTTATACTTTGTCCATATCTCAAATGTTGTGATAAAGAGCTTAAATGACATTGGTTTATAAAGAGAACTCTGGTAGGTGTGAATGAGGATAAATTAGTTATTTAAGTATGGCTTTTGAACTATCATATCGATATGTAGGTATGGTCGTGTTATAGGCGTTAACTATATTAAGTGTATAATATCAAATTATTATAAAATAAGGTGGTACCGCGAGTTTTCGTCCTTATATTATGATAATTTTTTTTTGATATTAATACTATAATAAGAAAAGGAGTGATAGTATGGGAGAAAAATATTATATTTCAACAGCAATAGCATATACATCTGGTAAACCTCATATTGGTAATACATATGAAATTGTACTTGCAGATGCAATTGCTAGATTTAAAAGACAAAGAGGGTTTGATGTTTATTTTCAAACTGGAACCGATGAACATGGAATTAAAATAGAAGAAAAAGCCAAAGATGCCGGTGTATCACCAAAAGAATTTGTGGATGGAATAGCAGCTCAAATTCAAAGTATATGGGATTTAATGAATACAAGCTATGATAAGTTTGTTAGAACTACTGATCCACATCATGAAGAGATAGTACAACATATATTTAAGAAGATGTATGATAATGGTGATATTTATAAAGATGAATATAAGGGACTATATTGTACACCTTGTGAATCTTTCTGGACTGAGTCACAACTAGTTGATGGAAAATGTCCTGATTGTGGTAGAGAAGTTAAAGAAGCAAAAGAAGAAGCATATTTCTTTAAATTAAGTAAATATCAAAAGAAACTTGAAGATTATATAGAAGAACATCCAGACTTTATATTACCAGTTTCAAGAAAAAATGAAATGTTAAATAATTTTATTAAACCAGGCTTACAAGATTTGTGTGTTTCTAGAACATCTTTTAAATGGGGAATACCTGTTACTTTTGATGATAAGCATGTAGTATATGTATGGCTTGATGCTTTAACTAATTATATTACTAATATTGGTTATGATGTAGATAAAGAAACAGATGAATTTAAAAGATTATGGCCAGCTGATTTACATTTAATTGGAAAAGATATTGTTAGATTCCATTCGATTTATTGGCCTTGCTTCTTATGGTCTTTAGGACTAGAAATTCCAAAGCAAATTTATGGTCATCCATGGTTATTAATGAACAATGATAAGATGAGTAAATCTAAGGGTAATGTAATTTATGCTGATGAATTAGTAGAAAAGTTTGGTGTAGATGCTGTTAGATATTACTTATTGCATGAAATTCCTTTCGCTAATGATGGTAATATTACATATGATCTTGTAATTGAAAAGATTAATAGTGATTTAGCTAATGTATTAGGAAACCTAGTACAAAGAACTATTTCAATGGGTAATAAGTACTTTGAGGGTAAAGTTACTAATAAAAATGTATCTGCTGATGTTGATATGGTGTTTATTAATTCTATTAATGAATTAGATTCTAAGGTAACAGAGAAGATGAATGACTATCAAATCAGTGATGCAGTTACAGAGATATTTAATGTATTGCGTGCTAGTAATAAATATATCGATGATACTACTCCTTGGATTTTGGCGAAAGATGAGGCTAGTAAGGATAGATTAGAAACAGTTATTTATAATTTATTAGAGTCTATTAGAGTTTGTGCTATAATGATTAAACCATTTATGCCAGAAACTAGTGATAAGATATTAAGTCAAATAAATAATGATAATAATAGTTTTGGTTTTACAGTTGATAATGAATATCAATTAAATACACCAGAGGTATTATTCCAACGTATTGATAAAGAGAAATTTCTTGCTGAAATGTAAAACTTGTGTCTAGAGAAGAAAAAAGAAAAGATATTTTGGTATTTTTTCTTTTTTTTGTGTTATAGTTGAGGTGTTTTAAGTAGTACAAATATTTTTTATGGGAGCTTATTATGAAAAAAATTCTTTTTAGTGAGTTAGTATTTGTATGGTTTAGTTGCGTTTTATTATTTAATATCTTATTGGAATGGAATATTATTGATATCATTTATTTTATTTTTATCTTGGTGTCGTATTTTAATTTAAAAATATATAGATGGAAGAAATGCCATTAATATGGTGTTTTTTATTTGCAGTAATTTGTGGTATTATTATAGTTAGGATTATATATTGGGAGGTATTTTATGTTTATTGATACCCATTGTCATTTATCTATTGAAGATTATGATGATATTGATTTAGTTATTAAAAATAATTTGGAAGCTGGTGTTAGTAAGATTATTGTTTCAGCTTGTACAAGGGATACTTTTGCAGAAGCTATTGAACTAGCTAAGAAGTACGATTGTGTATATTTAACTTTAGGTCTTCATCCATCAGAAGCAGCTATTTTTACAAGTAATGATTTAGACAAATTAGCTTCTTTGATTAAATTGGATAAGGTTGTAGGAGTAGGTGAAATTGGTTTAGATTATCATTATGGCAAGGAAGATATCTTGTTGCAGAAAGAATTATTTGAAAAGCAACTTATTTTAGCTAAAAGTAATAATTTACCAGTTGTAATACATAGTAGAGATGCTGTTAATGATACTATAGAAATGTTAAAAAAATATGATGTTAAAGGTGTTATTCATTGCTTTTCTGGTAGTGTAGAAACGGCAGATATTTATATTAAGATGGGTTATAAATTAGGAATTGGTGGAGTTGTTACTTTTAAAAATAGTAATTTATATAAGGTGGTTGAACATGTTGGGTTAGAAAATATAGTTTTAGAAACAGATGCTCCTTATTTAGCACCAGAACCTTATAGAGGAAAACAGAATAGTTCTAAGTATATTCCTGTGATAGCGGCGAAGATAGGGGATATTTTAAATATTTCTGATTTAGAAGTTGCTAGAGTTACTACGGAGACTGCTTGTAATTTGTTTGACTTGTAAGTGGCTTTATGATAATCTTATAGGTATAGTAAGGGTTGATAAAATGGATGGGAGAAAACAGGAAATACTGAAGTCTGATTTAAAGAATTCAAAGTATTTTAATAAAAGAGTTGTATACTTTATTTTGTTAGTTATTTTGTTTTCGGTTTTAGTTTGTTTTGTTCCAATGATTTTTGATAATAATTCAAACGATGTTTCTTTAGTCGATGTTACTGATAATATTTTATTAAATAATAATTTGCCTTTAACGGATATTAGTGGTAAAACTTTAGATGCTAGTAATGTTAGAAAAGAATTCTTAAATGAAGTGGCTTTTTCAATTAAAGGTATCGGTAATGAAGAAAAGGCTGTTAGATATGAAATTTGTTTGATAAATGAAGTAACAGGGGAAGAAATTAATAGTAATTATGTTAAGATTTATTTAACAGATAATGATAATAAACCATTTAATTTTTATAATGGTAATGCTGTTCCTGTTTATCAGAGTTTGAGAATTTCAGAAGGAAGCGCAGATGGAAAAGTTATTTATTCTGACATTATAAAAGGAAAAGAAATAAAGAAATTTAAGTTAAGAGTTTGGTTGTCTGATGCTTATATTTTAAATGAAACAGATAGATATTTTTCGGCAAAGATAGTTGTTAGAAAAGTGTCTTAGGAGGTAGTTATGGAGAGTAAAAAGGGTGTTTCTAAAAAAGTGTTTTCGTTGATTTTATTGATTAGTATTTTTATTATTTTGATTTTGATTTTAGCTTTTGGAATTTTCTTTAAGAAGCAAGAAGAAAGAGATGATAAGAATCATAATCCTGGCTCTATAGTTTTAAATTATACAGATAGTACTATTTTTAAGGTTACTAATTTAAAACCAATGACTGATGATTTGGGAATGAAGAGCGATACTAAAGGGTCATATTATGATTTTGTTGTTGATACAAAGCTAGATGATTCTAAAGAAGTAGATTATGAAGTTGCTGTTACATTAATTGATGATGAAACTAATGTTGATTTAAATAATATAAAGGTTTATTTAGAAAAAGAGGATAGTGGTTCTTATATTAGTGTATTTGGACCAGACAAGTTTAAAAAAATAACAAAGAAGAGTAAATTAGGAACTCCTGCTGATTCTATGATTGTTTTTAATACTACTAAAAGTAGTGATGCCAATGAGAATTATAGATTACGTGTTTGGATGGATGAAAAAGCAACTGCTAATGAAAATACAACTTATACTATTTCTTTGAATGTAGACGTTTATGGTTCTGCAAAATAGAGGTTTGAAAGAGAGTGTACTATGGATAATACGTTATCTAGACAAATTTTATTGGCGGTATTAGGTTTGGCACTTTTAGTTTTGGCAATTGTCGGTGTATCATATGCTATTACAATTCCCAATAAAAGCTTAAATAAAGTTTACTTGGTTAGTGATGATAATAGTGCTATTAGTCTAAATAATTTACCGATGAGTGATTATGAAGGTATTAATTTAAATGGTAGTTCTAATGTTTTTGACTTTTGTGTTAAAGGAAATATTGCTGATAATGCTAGTATTGATTATGTGATAGCTTTAGAAAAAATAGATTCTGATTATGATTCATTAGATGATAAAGATGTTAAAGTTTATTTGGAAAAATACAATTTAAAGGGGTTTGTTTCAACAGATATCACGAGTGTTCCAATTGCATTTACAAGGAATAATATTGTTAGTGATATTAGTATGCCTGATGGTAGTATGATTTTATATTATGGTGGCTTGCAGAATGCGACAACTGATAAAAAAGAGGTTAATGAATGTTTTAGATTAAGACTTTGGATTGATGAAGATTCGATTATCGAAAGTTCGAAAAAAGAGTTTATGGCACGAGTTAATGTTTATTCAAAAGTTTTGTAAGAACGTGTAAAGCGCTCTTTTTTATTGGTAAAATTATAGATTTTTATATTTATTGCGTATTATAATTATGGTAGATTAGGAGGCAGTATCATGAAGATTCGTGCAATTAGAGAAAACGAAGTAAATCAAGATGATATGAGCTTTTGTGGAAAAGTCAAATATATTTCTAATTTTATAGCTCAAGTATTTTTGTACGCTGTTTTTGTTTTCTTTGCCGTATTTGGACTTGGTCTGGCTATCTATTTTGGTGATTTATTTTATAATATAAGCCATGGTAATACTAAAAATCCTTTGTTTGATGCATATGTTATAGTTTCTCCTAGTATGGTACCAACAATTAAAATAGATGATGCGATCGTTGTTAAAAGAGAGGAAGGAGAAAAGTTAGATGTTGGAGATATTATTACTTTTTCTTCGATAGATCCAGCTTATCCAGGACTTACTGTTACGCATAGAATTGTTGGAAAAGAAAAAAGTACAACAGGTAAATATTTATTTAGAACTAAAGGCGATAATAATAATGTAATGGATCCTTCTATAGTAGAAGAAGATAATATTTATGGCAAAGTTATTTTAAAGATACCAAAGCTTGGTGTGATTAGAAAATTTTTGATGACTTCATATGGCTTTATGTTTGGTATTGTTTTGCCAGCCGTTGCGATTATTGTTTTTGATATATTGAAGTTGTTTAAGAAAAATAAAAAAACTGTTGTAGAAGAGGAGTTAGAGATTATATAATATTTAGGCGGTGGTGATAGGTTGGAAAAGTATGATGTAAAGTTTAAAAAGAAATTTGGACAGAATTTTTTGAAAGATGTTAATGTTGTAAAAAGAATTGTTGCTTGTGCTGATATCGAGCCTAAGTCTTTAGTTATTGAAGTTGGTCCTGGTGGAGCAATTATGACTAGAGAGCTTTCTAGTGTTGCGGATAATGTTTTGGCGTATGAAATAGATTCTGATCTAAAAAATGAACTCATGAGCAGATTAGATGGCTGCAATAATGTAAATGTATTGTTTCAAGACTTTTTAAATTCTAATTTGTGTGACGATGTGCTTAATTATAGTTATGAAAATCTATATTTTGTTAGTAATGTGCCTTATTATATTACGACGCCTATTATTTTAAAATTAATAAGTAGTAAATTACATTTTAAAAAGATAGTAATGATGGTTCAAAAAGAGGTCGGTGTTAGATTTACAACTGGGCCAGGTTCTAAGGACTATGGATCTATTTCAGTATTGTTACAGTATTATTTTAAAGTAAAGAAGGAGTTTTATGTTTCAAGAGGGATGTTTGTCCCTGTACCTAATGTCGATAGTGTAATTGTATCTTTTGAAGAGAGAAAAGATAGAGAAGAAGTGTGCAATTTAGAATTTTTTGAAACTATAGTTAGAGATAGTTTTCAATTTAAGAGAAAGACTATTAAGAATAATTTAGGTAAATATGATTTAAAAGTTATAGAAGAAGTGTTACTAAAGCATGGCTTTAATTTAAATACAAGAGCTGAGAGCTTAGAAGTAGGTGTTTTTGTAGATTTAGCCAATGCTTTATATAAGAAATAATAGGAGTTATTTTGTGGATAATAATTTTGAAAAGTCGAGAGATGTTAATGAGATTACTAACAATATTTTAATTAGTAATAATACTAATAGTGAATTGGGTAATAATTCTTCTGGAAGAAAGGCAATAAGCAGCGTGATTTCATGTCAGTATCATTGTTGCGAAAAAACTTACTTATAATGGTTCTATGACCTTTTATTTTTATGAAATGTCTCTTTTTGATTATTCTTTTTATGATAATGTAGATAACAAAATAATTTCTTGTGCTAGAAGTCAATATAAAAATGGAGTGTGTATCGAACTGGAGGTAGAAGAATGAACAATAATTTAAATGATGCTAATAATTATATTAATCAAAATAATAATGTTAATATGGGAATCAATAATGGTTATATGAATGGTGCTGCTGTTAATAATGGTAATTATACGAATGTTAATAATACACAAAATAATGTTATTGATGAGCAAAAGAAAAAGAACGATAGATTTTTGGTTGTTAGTATTGTTAATGGTCTTATAGGATTACCTATGGCTACTACTTTTTTTGGATTGTTTTTCTTATTTGGAGCGTTTGGTGATGCTGTGACATATGTATTTGTTATGATAATAGTTGGGGCTTATATTTTAATATCATTTTTTTGCTTTATAATTGCTCTTGTTAGAAGTCTTGTTCAACTTTTGACAAAAAATTAAAGTTTACTTATAGAGTCTAACAGTAATATTGTTAGATTTTTTTCTTGTTCAAAACTGATTGTTTTTGAGAAATGCTTATGTTAAAGTTTAATTATATGATAAGAGGGTGAGTTTTGTGGTACAAAGTGATATCTCTAGGAAGACTATTGATTTAAAAAAGAAGGTAATAAGGGAGTACATATATGTTGGCTGTACAATTTTGGTTTCCTACTTATTGCCATTAGCGGCACAAGTTTTAATGGGAGATAAAACAGGCCTTGACTATATTGGGGAGGCTTTAGCGGTTGTATTATTATTAAGACTTTTTCAAGCTATTGCTGTTATTATATTCTTTGTAGTCAATCCAATTAAAATACTTATTTCTTATAAGTCTGAATTTAAGAATATTGTACCTACAGGTAAGCGAGTGTTGAGTATTATAGCAACACTTCTTCCTGTGTTTGTTTCAATACTAATAATTTTTAGTATTCCAATACAGAATTATATTTTTAAGGAAAAATATCTTACTGGTAAGAATGCTTATTCTTTGACTTATGATGAGTATAAATCACCAAACGAATTTAAAGAGGAACTTGATAGAAGGGGATTTATTTATAATGCTAGTTTTGAATTATCAAGATTAAATAAAAAATATGGTAACTTTGATCAAAGATTTTCTAAGTATTATTATGAAGAAGCAACAGTGATGACGTTACCTACTAAATTGAATAATTTTTATGATAAAAAGGATGAAAATAATGTAATTACATTTGATTCTTCAAAAAAAGCACCAGGATATATTTATAATGCAATTCTGTCTTTATATGGTAAAAATGAAGATCTAAAATATGTTCCGGTAAGCAGATATAATAAAGATGCATCTGCTAGTGGTAATTTTTTTCCATATTTTGAAGATTATTATATTGAGTGCAAAATAATTTATATTGATAATGATACTTATGCTATTATTGGAGTTGGGCAAAGTTATGATGTTTTCAAATATTTTGATAACAAAAGAGAAAGTTATAAGCCAAGCTATACATATCCTTATCATATGATTATATCGGAAAAAGATACTATTATTACTTTTGTTGATGGAAAATATTATCCAGATGGGGCAATTGTAAATGAAGGAGATACCTTTACAATGATACCAAATAATAACAAAAGGCCTTGGAGTGAATTTTACGAAGTCAGAAAAGTAGATAAAGTAAATATTGTGACAATTAATCAGATTGCAAAAGAGTTACAGAATGGTGTATTAAAAGAGTCTATAGATTATCATTTTAATCAACAATAAATTATAGGTATCCTAAAATAGAAGTTAAGGGTACTTTTTTGATGCTTTTTTTTTACTTTTTTTCATATATATTAATGAAAGGAGTATATATGAATAGTAATACTTATGTGGTACAAAAAGGTGATACTTTATATGGTATATCTAAACAATTCAATACCAGTATGCAAAGATTGCGAGAATTAAATAATTTAAGTAGTGATATTTTGGCTATTGGGAAAGTACTTATTGTTTCTCCTAATAGTGATAGTAATCCTTCTGAATGTGTTACTTATACTGTAAAGAAAGGAGATAGTTTATATAGTATAGCGAAACAATATAATAGTACGGTGGATGCAATTAAAAGATATAATAATTTGACTTCAAATAATTTAAGTATAGGGCAAAAATTAAAGTTGCCATGTTACATGAAAGATAATGATAATACAACTATGCCCAATTTTGTTATGTATACAGTAAAGGCTGGAGATAGTTTGTATTCAATAGCCCAACAATATAATACGACTGTTGATAAAATTAAGTCTGATAATAAACTTACTTCTAATACTTTAAGTATAGGGCAAGTGTTAATGATTGCGGATAAAACGACTGATGCGACTATTGAAGAATGCTTTGGAGAAGATGAAGTTTTGGAAGAAGATTATGTAATATATGTAGTTAAACCTGGAGATAATTTATATTCAATAGCTAGGAAATATGATACTACAGTATCAGAACTTAAAAGACTTAATAATCTTACTAGTAATAATTTAAGCGTAGGACAAGAATTAAAAATACCTAATGAGGGACGCATATATGTAGTTAAAAGAGGAGATAGTTTATATAGTATAGCGAATATGTTTAATACAACTGTTAGTGCTATTAAAAGTAAAAATAATCTTACTACTGATAATTTGAGTATTGGGCAAGAGTTAATAATTTAGAGAGAAATATAATGAAAGGGTAATAATATATTTACTTAGTTTTGGTAATTTCTCTCTTACTATTTAAGAAATATATTATTTTTGATTTGTTATGGAAGAAGAATTTAATAGTGAAAAGTATGGGGATTATTTAAAAAATAATCCAGGTTTGGGGCTTTTAAGAATACAGGTTTTTACTGCCAATCAGGCTTTTCCGTTACAGGATGTTGAAATAAAAGTCTATAAAGACATTGATGGGACGAGGGTAGTTTTTTATAGTGGGGTTACAAACTCTAGTGGAATAATTGATAATATTAATCTTCCTACTAAGGAGGTTAAAAAAGCAGTAGAGTCGGCTGCTGATATTAAATCTACAGATTATGTTATAGAAGCTAGATATCCAAAAACTGATGTTACTCAAGAGTATGTAGTTTCTATTTATGATGACTTGAAGGTTATTCAGCCAATTAAGTTTTCTAGTGTTAGTGGAGGTTTGAATGAATAATAGTGTTATTAATTATCCTACTATACCAACTGAAATAGTAGTACATTTAGGGCCTCCTGATGAGGCAGCAGAAAATGTTAGTTTACCATTTGTTGATTACATAAAGAATGTTGCTTCTAATGAGATATATCCAACATGGCCTGATAGTGCA
>SAMEA104315421__coassemble_868_pt1 | contig 23662 bp, 18 predicted proteins | sample SAMEA104315421__metabat2_low_PE_056 | metagenome-assembled genome bin SAMEA104315421 (sample SAMEA104315421) | gut metagenome | biome: Monkey gut; feature: monkey-associated habitat; material: faeces | place: China | collected 2013
TACTCTAACATTTCTTCGGTTGACTCTTCTGGCATGAAGCCTATAATTAGCTTTGACTGAGGATGATTTATATCACTAGTGAATCTTGTTCTTTTTAAAACCATATTATGTGGTATATTACTAGGTATTACTAAAGTGGGATCGTAAACTGTAATGCTACCAGATTTTTGGCGAAGGGAAATATATTTAGCTAGAATAGGAAGTCTTCCACCTCCTACTTCAATAATATTTTGTTCAAGGCTATGATACTTCTCAAGGAGTTTTATAAAGCCTAGATATATATTATGAGAAGGATCCATTAAATCTAGTTCAGCATATACTTGACGAATAAAGGTATCTGGAAAATCAGTGTATAAACCCATAAGACAATTATCAAGAATAATCTTCTTTTCTTCTTCTGTATATATAGTTCCGTTATTTTTTAGAAACTGGCTGACTTTTTCTTTAATAATGGTCGGTGTTAAATTTTCTTTTAGCATTTTCACAGTCCTTTCTACACTGCTATTAATTAATGGTTACTTTTATAAGAATGGGATAGTGATCACTTATTTCTAAGTCTTTAATTACTTTTTTATCTAGTAATTTGAAGTTTTTAGATAAAAATATATGATCAATTGCCCTTTTGTACTTAGAAGTTTTTAAAGTTTTTTCATCTATTTCAACATGATAAATATTTAGGGTTTCTAAGTCTTTTACAAAGTTATTAAATAATTCTTTATTGTTTTTTAAATTAAAGTCTCCAGTTAAAATAACAGGATTGGTTTCTTTTTTTAGTAATTTTAAAATTGCTTGTAATTGTCTTTTTTTGGCAAGGGTGTATTTATAATCGAGATGGGTATTTAAGACAGTTATTTCTTGGGAGTCTAACTTTATTATAGTTTTTGTTATGATTCTATTTAAGGGTGAGGGAAGATGTGGAAGATGATAAGTTTTAGTACTTATTATAGGCTTATTAGTAATAATGGGATTGGATTCATTTATTCTTGGAAAATATAGATAACGATACTTTCCTGTAATGTGATGTTTTTTTAAGCCTTTTTGTAATTCTTTCTCACAACTAGGATATAATTCTTGGAGATTCATTATATCAATTTGGTTTTCATTTATATATTTTATTATGTCTAAAGCTTTCGTTTTACTTTCTTTATTTTGAATATTAAACGTACTTATTGTTAGCATAATTTCTCCTTTTATTAATCTTTATAGTCAAAATAGAAATCTAGAATACGTACTTGATCGCCTGCTTCTGCTCCTAGACTTTCTAGTTTAGCATCAATTCCTAAGCGGCGTAGTTTTTTGGCAAAGCGATAGATAGCTTCTTCACTATTAAATTTAGTCATTTTAAAGATACGTTCTACTTCTTTACCGGATATTACCCAAACACCATCTGGATCTCTTGTTATAGTATATGGTTCTTCTTTCTTAAATTTGTATAAGATATGACTTTCTATTTGATTATCTTCATATAAAGGATTGTTGGGAATTTCATCTAGTAAATCAGCTAATCTATCTACTACTTTTTGAAGTCCAGAATTAGTAGCGGCACTGATTTCAAATATTTCAGCATTTACTTTCTTTTTGAACTCTTCTAAATTTTCTTTAGCGTTTGGTAAATCCATTTTATTGGCAATGATTATTTGAGGCTTTGCAAGGAGCTTTTCGTTAAACTCTTTTAATTCATTATTGATTAGAACATAGTCTTCATAAGGGTCACGCATTTCACTACCAGACATATCAATAACATGAGCTATTACTTTAGTTCTTTCAATATGGCGTAGAAATTTATCGCCAAGGCCTTCTCCTTTGGATGCTCCTTCAATTAAACCTGGTAAGTCGGCAACAACAAAACTTCTACCATCACTAGCTTTAGTAACTCCTAAATTTGGAGATAGAGTTGTAAAGTGATAAGCTGCTATTTTTGGTTTTGATTTAGATATTACAGAAATAATAGTACTTTTACCAACACTGGGTAGTCCGACTAGGCCAACATCAGCAAGAAGTTTTACTTCTACTTTTAGAGTTTTTCTTTCTCCTTCTTCACCATTTTCGGAATAATCAGGAGCGGTATTAGTTTGGGTTTTAAAGGCAGTATTTCCTCGACCACCACGACCACCTTTAGCAATTATTTCTTCTTGATCTTTTTTGGAAAGGTCGGCAATTATTAAGCCTGTTTCTAAATCTGTGACAACTGTTCCTTGTGGTACTTTTACAATTAATGGTTCGGCTCCTTTACCATTTTGATTTTTACCACGACCATTCTCACCTTTTTTACCTTTTAATATTTTTTGGTAACGTAAGTCTAGTAAAGTATGTAGTCCTTGATCAACTTTAAAGATTATATCAGCACCATGACCACCATTACCTCCGAATGGTCCTCCCATTTCAACAAATTTTTCACGACGAAAAGCGGTACAACCATCGCCACCGTTTCCTGCTTCTACTTTTATTTCGACTTCATCTACAAACATGTTATTGCCTCCCTTTTTAAAACATTCTTAGTATAACAAATATTAATATAAAATTCTATAGTTAGAAGAAAAAAAAGAGCCATCTGGCTCTTTATTATGCTTCTTTAGGATATACTGAAGCTTGTTTTTTATCTCTTCCTAAGCGTTCAAACTTAACGATTCCATCAACTGTAGAGAATAAAGTATCATCGCTTCCACGACGAACGTTAGTTCCTGGGAATACTTTAGTTCCACGTTGACGATATATAATACTACCAGCTGTGATAAATTCACCATCAGCAGCTTTAGCTCCTAATCTACGTCCTGCAGAATCACGACCATTAGATGTTGATCCTTGCCCTTTATGGTGAGCAAATAATTGAATATCTAATTTTAAAAATCTCATAATTCTCCTCCTTATTTTACTTCTACATTGGTTGGATAACTTTTTTCCAACTCTTTTAAAAGACTGATCATGTTGTTTATTAGCTTTTGGATAGTTAAATCAGATGAAATATTACTGATTGTTAGACCATCCTTAGCGACTTCATAACTTAGACCTTCCTCGTTTAATGATAAAATTCCATTTATGGTGGTTGTTACAATGCTACTTACTGCGCTGCAGACAATGTCTTTGCCCCTATCAGCATACATTGCATGTCCAAGTAACTTAACACCTAGAACTAAATCATCTTCTTTAGTAATTCTTACTTTAATCATGATTATCCATTAATTTTAGTAATTCTTACTTTAGTATAAGGTTGTCTATGTCCTTGAGTCTTACGGTTAGATCTGTCTTTACTCTTATACTTGAAAACTCTAATTTTCTTTTGTTTACCGTTTTTGATTACTTCACCTTCAACAGTAACATTAGTAAGATAAGGACTACCTATTTTACTATCAAGCATTAATACTTGATCAAACTTTACTGTGTCACCAACTTCAGCGTCTAGCTTTTCTACGTAAATTTCTGAATTTTCTTGTACGTAATGTTGCTTTCCACCAACTTTAATTACAGCGTTCATTAATATACCTCCTTTATTATTAACTTAAGACTCGCTCTTTAAGGTACAATAAATTGTTTAAAACCTTTTCAATGCGGTTTGAGCATGAGGCGTCAAACAGTTAGATTATAACATAGTCATTTAGTTCTTGTCAACCTTACTAGGTTCATGTTTTTTAGTATAGGTAACTATTTCCTGTACTTCGCATGGTTCAAATAAATAATCATCTAGTTTGGAATCTGGTATAAAGAAAGAATCAGACTCTAAGAAAGCCGGTAATTCTTCTTCAGAAACAGGCATAGAAAGAAAATTCATTATTTGGACTTTTTTCCAACCAGATGTTGGAGCATTTAGTAAACTGATATTTTCAGTTAAAGCTTTCCTATTTCCAGATAAAGTTGCTAGAGAAAGTTTGGTTTTCATTTCTGCATTTCCAAGAAAACTAATATCTGAGTCTTTACCGATTGATGTTGTTAAAGCAGATTCTTGCAATGAGGCAAAGTTTTCCTTTACGAGTGCAGGCTCTGCAAATAACGTAGCTGGATTACCATATAAATATTTAGGATTAATGCCATTATCAATGATAGTATCTATATTTTGCATTGCATTATTATAGCAAGTACTATTTGGATCAAATATTTTAGGATGAGCTTTTAAAGTTTCTTTAGAAATTATTTCTTTATCGGCAAAGAAAGAAGTTAATGAAATAATTGTTTCCTCATCACTTACTAATAAAATTTGATATAGAAGATTAGCATCTTCAATTCCTAGACTGCTTAGTTGCTCAAGAGAAGAAGCTACTTGTTCTTTATTATATTTACTTTGTAATCTACTAATAGTTTCATCTGTTCTTGGAATAGCATATGATTCTAGGATGGAATAATAAGCTGTCTTACCGGAACCAACTAGTGTTTGATAGTCACTTTCGACTTTTTCTTGTTTTTCTAAATTTCTATTATAAATGTAAGTTAGAATTTCTTTTTTTAGATCTTCATCAGGAATATTTTGAACAATACTACGATAACCGGTTATTTCCTTAGATTCATCTAGACCAACAAAGTAGCTGAAAAAAGCACGATAAGCTTGAGTTGATTTCGTTCTGGTAAGGGTTTTTTTATTTAATTCTTTTTCTAATTTTTTGTAGTAAGCTACCATACCATTGTAACCATCATTAATATTTTGCCAATCTAGGCTATCTCCGATTACTTTAAGCATTTTTCTTTTGATAGTGGCACTTTGTTTTTTATCAAGGGTTATTTTTGCCAGTTCTCTATTAGTCATCTTATCATACATTTCAAAGGACTCAGCATAGGCTTTTTTAACAAAGAAAATAAATCTTACTAAGCTGATTGCTGATAGCATGGTAAGGGATTTATGAGCAATCTCTTCTTCTATTTTATCTTTTTCATTGCCAGTATCATTTTCTACAGTATCGACTAACATTTGAGTAAGGGCGATGTAGGCTTTAGCAGCAGTTTGATATTTTTGAAAATTGGGATGTTTTTGAAAAACTTCATTTAACATAATATTAACTTCAACTTCAAATTTTGTTTCTTGAAACATTTTAGAAAAAACACCTTTGGACTTTTCAATCGCATCAAGACATTTAAGGGTCATTTTGCTCCAGACTTCGTTTAGTTCGCCACAAACATCTAATAATTCATCATTTGGATCATCGGCCTCTAGAAGCGGCATCACAGCTTTTATTACTTCACTAACATCTTCATAATCTAGGCCATCTACTTCTGATAAAAAATATGCTTTGAAGACAGGTTCAGCCTCTAATTTTATAATTTGTTCAATACTGTTAAAGGAATTTTTAGAAATAAAATCTCTAAAGAACAATAACTCTTCACTAGGAACGTCAACTTTGCTTTCTAAGGCGATTAATCTTTTTTTGACTTCTTGTAATATTTCTTCTCTAGTCATTTTGTTCACCTTTCTTTTCCTTTACTTTAGCTTTTTCGGTAGTACGCCCTAAAAGTCTATCTAATTCTTGTTCATAATCGGCGTTAATTTTTAAGAATTCTTCGCTCACAAGATTAGCCTTAAGAGCTTGTTCTACTCTTTGATAGTCATTGATTCTTAGAGTTACTAATTCATTGTAACCTTTACTTGTCTGAACTTTTTTAGTAAAAGCTGAAATAACAGCATATTCCGTTGGACCAAGTCGAGCAAATAAAACTCTTATTTTAAAATCTTTTACTTCAAAAACACCATAACCACCATTATTGGCAGTAAGTCTAGTAAAATTTTTGAACCTTCCAGTTCTAATTGAATCAAAAAGTCCAAGAAAGTCTTCATAATAAACTGGATCTATACGTTTTAATTCATTTAAAACGATTGGTGTTCCAGACGGACTAGGTACGAAAATAAGTTTATTTCTCACAGTTTCTTCTTTATGTTCATCTTGTTCTTCTTTGGTTAACATTAAATTTCTAAGAATAGTCATTTTGTCATTATTTTTACTTAGTTCAGCCTCAAAAGCTAATCTATCTTCAGATGATAGGTCCTCTTCCTTTATAAATCTTAGTAATTCGACACTTTTTCTTAATAGTTCAGCTCTTAATCTTAACAAAATTTTTTCGTAGTCATAATCATCTTGATTAGGAAGATTTTTTGTAAGGATATCAGGACTTACATCATCTAATAAATCTATCTTTTTAAAGAAGTAGGAAACTGTTTGTTCGAAGTCTTCGTCTTCTTCTTTAATTTCTGGTTCTTCTTTAAAGTTTGGTTCAGGAAAAGAAACACTAGTAGTTTCCCTAGTGCTTTCTTCATGTAATTTTTTTATTTGTTTAGCCATATCTCTGGTAATTTTAGTGTTTTCATCCATTATACTTAATAACTCTTGGGAAGTTTTACTGCTTGGATCGATTTTTATTAATTCCATGTTCTATCACCTACTTGTTTTCTGAATCTTTTTTTACATAGATTTTAACATCATGGTCATCTAATTCTGGCATAAGATTTTTACAAGCGAAACCTGTTACTTCATACATTTGTCCTGTAACATTTTTATATGGTAAAGCCTCTAAAATACTTTCAGCATAGTCTTTCGCTCTAGGATCTAGTATAGCGACAATACCTTTATCATCATTACTTCTGATTAGACGTCCTGTTCCTTGTTTTAATTTTAAAAGCATTTCTTTTAAATATACTTCTTCAAAACCATTAACGTAACGAGAGGCTTTTTCTTGAACGATAGGATCGACTGTTGGGAATGGTAGTTTAGCAACGATGACATTTTCTAAAGATTTACCTTTAACATCGATTCCTTCCCAGAAAGTTCCAGTTGCGAGAAGACATGAAGTTTCATCTTCTTTGAAAGCTTCTTTTAAATTTTCAGCATCCATACCATCTTCTTGAAGAAGAATATTATATGGCTTTTTCTTTTTCATTAGACGTTCGTGAACAGCTTTCATATCGCTTTTAGCTGTAAATAATACTAAACTTCTACCACCTGTTACATCCATCAATTCCTCTATTTTAGCTGCTAGAGAATCTAGATATAAATCATGATCTTTACTTTTAGGAGAAACAACATCTGTTGCAATATATAAAAGAGCATTTTTGTCGTAGTCATATGGAGAGTCTTGAGCATCTTCAGCATAGGCTGACTTACCAGTAATATCATCTAAACCTAAATCTTGTTTAAAATAACCATAATTATTAGTTGAAGTTGTTAAACTAGCAGATGTAAAGACCATACCACAATCTTGGCGAGCAATACTCTTTCCAATTAAAGTAGATAAATTTTTAGGTAAATATTCAATTTGAATATGTTCATTGGTATTTGGTAAGAAAGAGGCCCAATAGACATTAGAACGATTTTTTGGTTCACGAAGTAAATCACTAAATAAGGCTTTGATATCTCCCAATTCATATAATTGTTTAGCTAATTTACTATCCATATGACCATATTCTTTGGTTTCTTCAATTAATACGTTTAATTCTTCTATTAATTTTGCAAGAGCCGCTTTGATAGTAGGAGTACAATTAAAACCAGTTGTTTCAGAATCTAGAGTTTCAACATCTTTGGTACTATTATTTTTATATTCAGTTTTAGCTCTGGTACTTATTCTTCTAAATGTTTCATTGATAGTGTTAAGAAGTGAAATATCTTTATCTGTATTTCTTTCGGTTTGATCGTAAATGTCATAAACTAACTTTTCTAAAGAAGCTTTGGTAATTGTCTTTTTATATGCATTACGGAATTTTTCTGGTAAGGTATGAGCTTCATCGAAAATTATTATGGATGGTTCATTTAGTTTACGAACAGCTTCATCTTTCTTTAGTTGTTCTGATATTAAATAGTCATGATTAGTTATAATAACTTTACTTTCACGTTGTTCTTTTCTTTTTAAAACGTATTGGCAACCGCTTCTATACATACAATCACTACAGCTAACTTTATCGACATTAAGTTTCTTCCAATCAATATTGGAGATGTCTTCAAAGTCACGGCGATCTATTTTACCTTCTTTTACACGAGTTTTGATACTTGCAGCTTTAGAGGCATTTTCTTTTCTTTTTGAAAAGTATTCTAGACGTTTTTGACAAAGATAGTTACTTTTACCCTTAACTATTGTTACAGGTATATCTATTCCTAACATACTTGATGCTTTTTTGATGTCGTTTTTTAATTGTTCTTGAAGTGCTATTGAAGATGTAGAGATGATAAATCCCTTAAAGTCTTTAGTATATTCAGTAGCGTAAATTAATGGTACTAAGTAAGCAAAGGATTTACCTGTACCAGTTCCGGCTTCAATTAATAAAATACTACGATTGGTAATAGAATCAACAATATCTAGAGCCATAGTATGTTGACCTTCACGATATTCTAATTCTTTTTTACCGAGAATATTTTCAAAAAAGTTATCAGTAGCTTCATAAAGAGCAGAGTCAAACTTCTCTTTTTTCCATATATCCTCCATAACCATTCCCCCTCAATTAGTACGCATATTTTACCATAAAATGCTTTAAAAGTCAATAATAACAAAGAAAACGCAGATAAATAAAAAACAATAAATACTTAGACTTCTTAAATTAAATGTTTCATCTAATTTATAATAGCCATTTTCATTATGGTATGCTCTATAAGAAACAAAATAATATAAATTTAAACTTTTAATCATAATATAATTTCTTTCTTTTTATTTACTTCTATAGCTTTGTATTATAACAAAACTAAATATTATTTTAAATGAAAAGGAGATTATTACATCTCCTCTATTTCTCTAAATCTTTCTTCTAAAATTGAATATAAGTAACAAGATACTTCTTTTTTAGTTTTTTCTTTAATTACTTTACGATAGCCATTTAATTGTTTGTCGTAGTTAGCATCATCAATATTTTTTAATTTGTAATCGATAATAAGCATCTTGGTTGGAGTCTCGATTAATAAATCAATTATACCATGGGATAAAGTATTATCTTCTTCATAAATAAATTCATACTCTTTATACATTGGATAATTAAGGTTTTCTTGGATAAGAGGAGAATTTATAAAGGCAGATATTTTTTGTTCTAGGCGTTTTGATTCTAGTGAGAATGGTTTAGTAAAGTTTAGCGTTTCTAAAAGTTCATGGACTTTAGTACCAAACTCTAATAGTTCATTTTCTTCTTTAGTGAAAATATGAAGAGTTTCTTTAGAAAAATGACTTTCTTCTACTTTAGAAGTTTCAATAGATATTTCTTCTACTTTTAAATTGTCTTCTTGAAGAATAAGTTCTTTTTCGGCTTGAGGCTTAGTTGTTTTTAAGTAGTCTTTAGTACAATTTGGTTCTTTTAGAATTACGTATGGTAAAAGAACAGAATATATACTTTTTAAGATAGATAAGAAACTATTATATTTACTACGTTCATAAACTGGGACGATGGAAGTAACTTCTTTGGTCTCTTCTTGAGTTGGAATAACGATAATCATCTTTTCCTTGGCTCTAGTTAAGGCAACATACAAAAGCCTAATACGTTCAGATATTTCTTCTTTTTTAGTATTTCTTTTAAGAAGAGTTTTAATAATTGTTTCTTTATAGTATTCATCTACTTTTGGTAGAACTAGGCCATATTTATTATCAAAAATTATTTTTTCTTTTAGTTCACTAATATTAAAGTTACTAGTAAAACCAGCAAAGTAACAGATTGGAAATTCTAGACCTTTAGATTTATGAATAGTCATGATTTTACAACTATTGGCACTTGATTCGTTTACTTTAAATTTTAAGTCATAATCATTGTTGTAGATCTCGTCTAGGTATTCTATAAAGTCATAGATAGTGTTACCGGATGAGGAATAGTCATTTATTAGATTATAAATATATTCTAGTCTAGTACGGTAGGATAAGATACTACCAATAGTTAGCAGTTTTTCTTCATAGTGAAGTTCTGTTAAGATATAGTCTAAGTATTCTGATGCTGACATTGTATCAATACTTTTTACTAGTTCTAGGCAAGTTTGATAGAGATTAGTTTCTTTATAAGTATTGGTGACATAGTAGTGATAAATTTCTTCATCAGATAAGTTAAATAAGAAACTTCTAGCAAGAGAGATAAAACTATATTTAAACTCTTGATCGAATGAGGAGGTTTTTAGACATTTTAATAACTTTAAAAGACTTTTTATAACTAGGATATCTTGATCTTTACGAAGGGATGAGTCTTTTTCTATAGATAGTGGAATGTGTAAGTATTCAAAGATTTTCTTGTAAAGATCAAAGTTTTTACTTTTATCTAGTAGGATGACAATATCTGAATAGTTGATTGTTCTTAGAATTGAAGTATCTTTGTCAAAAATTTGATAGTTTGAGGCAATCTTTTCTTTGATGTCTTGACCGATAATAAATATTTCACGTTCATCTTTAGTAATAGGACTATTCTTTTCTAGTTCATAAGTTAAAACATCTAAGTCATAGTTTTGATCGGTTGAGCCTTTTTCGATATAGAGATTGTTACCAAAGACCATACGATGTGATTCTTGATAGGCTGCGCCTCCTATTTCATCATCCATGAATAAATCAAATAAGAGATTGATATTTGATAAGACTTCTCTTCTAGAACGGAAGTTTTTATTTAGATCGATTTTAATACCTTTATCAGTATCACGATAAGTATCATATTTATCTTTAAAGATATAAGGATTGGCATTTCTAAAACGATAGATTGATTGTTTAATATCCCCTACCATGTAGACATTATTATGAGAGATTAGGGAAATAAATAATTCTTGAGTATCAGAAGTGTCTTGGTACTCATCAACTAAGATTTCGTTAAAGGACGCAGATAATTCTTCTCTAATGTCTGGGTTTTCTTTAACTACTTTAATAGCAAGATGAGCAATGTCTGTAAAGTTATAAATTTCATTTTCTCTTTTATAGTTTTCGATACGTTTATCTAGTTCTTTTAGAATAGAAATTATAACAGAAGCATTCTCTTTAGTTGACAGGATTTCTTCTTGCATTTCTTCTTCTGATTCATAGATTAATAGGTCTTTAACATCTGATATAAGTGAAGAAATAGTTGTCTTAATATTCTTACCCTCTTCATCAGAGTTTCTTGGAACGGCAGGTAATTTTACATCTAAAAGACTATTTTTTAGTTCAGCATAGGCTTTAGCCGATAAGAACTTTTCTAAAGCATCGCTTACTTTAGTTACGTAAGTTCCATCAAAATATGAATTTAAGTCCGTTATTAGTTTTTCAATATCTTTTTGATAAGAAGAAATTACAAAGATGTATTCTGCAATAAGTTTTTGGATATTCTCCTTAGAATAATAGTCTTCTAGATAAGTAGAAAGATATTTGGTACGGTCATACTTTAATTCTATTTTTTTATAAGAATTTAGAATATATTCTTTTAGTTCTTTATCATCTTTTAGACAGAAGTCTTTGATTAGATTGGTAAATTTTTCTTTAGGAGATAAATAGTTTTCTTCAAAGATTTCGTCTAGAATTTTATTTTTTTCGATGTTGATGATAACATCATCAGTAATTTTGATATTATTACTAACATTTAATTTAGTATGATACTTTTTAACAACAGATAAAGAGAAAGAGTCGAAGGTAGTGATATAGGCACCGTCTATTAGATTAGCCTCTTCTTCTAGGCCAGGAGTTTTATTAATGGCTCTTCTAATACGGTCTTTCATTTCGGCAGCGGCAGCATTAGTAAATGTTAGAACTAGTAATTCATTGATATGAACACTAGTTTTTAATTTACGAATAGTTCGCTCTGTTAGGACAGCAGTCTTTCCAGAACCAGCTCCGGCAGAGACAATAATATTTTTGCCTTCTTCATTGATTGCTTGTAATTGTTCAGGAGTCCAAGCCATTATTCATCACCTCCTAAGAATGATAAGTCAGTTTGTTTTTCTAAATATACTAAGTCTTTTTCTTTCATGTAGCACAAGTCATTGAAAGAACAGAACTTGCAAGATTCATTAATACCAGAATAGACTTTAGGATTTATTTTAAAGTCAGCATCTAAGATACTGTCGGTTGAATCTGATATATAGTTTTTGGTGTAGTTTAGTAAGTTATATAGGGTATCATTAGTTAGAATCTTTTTAGAGGTGTTATAACTAAAACCTTTCTCATCAGAGTAAGATAGACTTTTTATGTAAGTACTTTTTTCATAAGTTGAATCAAAGCGACTAAGAATAGAAATATCTTCAGTTGAGTAGCCATTTAACATGTATTGGTCATCTTTAACTTTAGCAATATCTTTATCCCAAGTTGGATAATTGAAAAGAATATTTTGGTAATAGATTCCGGTAAATATCGGGCTTTTAATGGCTTTAGAATAATGAATTAAATAAAGATAGACAGGTAGTTGCATATGAAGACCATATTTCATAGACTCGATATGAGTATCGATTGTTCCTGTTTTATAGTCGATTATGGAGAAGTATGTGTCTTCAATATTTTGATAGTACATTATTTTATCGATGGTTCCGGTAAAGATTACAGAGACTTTTTTCTTTAGGTCGATATCTATTTTCTTTTCATAGTAAGCATCGTTATAGCCAGTTATTAAGTCTTGTTTATTTAAAACATCTATTAGTTTTAGAAGATCTTTTTTTATACGAATTAGCAAGAGTTTTTCTTTTAAAGATAGTTCTCTTTTTTCTAAGTATTTTTGATATTCTTCTTCAAAGTTAAAGTTTGTTTTCTTATAGATTGATAAGATGTAATGATACATAGTTCCAACATAAGTTTGAAAAGTATCGGTATATGGTTCTAGTTTTAAGACATGTCTAATATAGTATTTAAACTTACATTCACTATAGGCATTAAGACTGGTATAAGATAGTTTTAGAGGGTATGGTAAGTTAGTTAGATATTCATCTTTATTTAGACCGGTAAAGTCATTTGAATAAGTCTTATAAGGTATTTGATAGTGAGTGTATAGTTTTGATAGGACTTCATCTTTTTCTCCGTATAAGTGATATAAATCTAGTTTGGTGGCTAGACGAAGACTATTATAGATATTTGAGGAATTATAATTGTCTAGGTCTGGTTTAATGATTGGAAGGGATAAGTCAGTAATTAGACTTGATTTATAATAACTACTGAATGGTGTAGATATTTTATAAGATAAGTATAAGTTTTTTATGGTAGATAAGATGTAAGTTAGAGTTTCTTTATTACGTTTATTCAAGTATGAAGTTTTATATAATGGTACTTCATCTTTTTCTTTATCACTGATATAAGAGATGTCTTTTTCCATTTTTGGTAGGACATCTTGGTTAAACCCTACGACAAAGACATGTTCATCATCAGTGAAAGTTTCTTTATACAAATCTTTGATAGAAACAGCATCTTTTAGAATAGTTGGACTTTGATAAGTATTTTGAAGTTTATCCAGAAGAATAGTTTTATATTCTTTAGTTGTTTTATCTAGACTAGTTAGGGATGATAAGATATTAATTATCTTTTTATTTAGAGGAAGTTTCTTTGTATTCTCTAAGTCTAGTTCACCGGTTTCTAGAAAGTCTTTTACTACTTTAGTTGAATAGATTGAATACTTAAAATTGATGTTTATTGGGATATGGTAGTAAGAAAAGACTTTTTTTAGGATGTAGAAATATTCTTGTTGGACATTGGTTAGATAAATTTTATTTAGAGGAACATTTTGTTTTAGAAGGTCTAGTATTTTTAGACAAACATGGTTTACTTCTTCTTCTATAGTTGTACATTCTACAACAGGAGTTTCTAATTTTAAATCTTTGTAGGTTGTTGGTTTTAGATTTAGCATTTCCTCTTCATATTTATCTAGGTTATACTCGTTTTTAACAATGATAGATTTATCTTTTAAATAATCTTTGTAAGTTTTATTGATAATTAAAAGATTTTCTTGAAGTAATTCCTTTTTTAAGTCTTTTAAGAAGTTTAGTTTAGGACTTTTATAAGTTTTAGTCTCATCTATTACGTATAAGTTGTTTAAGTAGACTTTACAGACATCGATGTTGTAGTTATACTTTTTCATTAGATAGGCTAATGTTTTTTCATTATAAGAAAAATAATAGATGTTTTTATATTCTTCTTTAGTCATGAATTTTATATTTAGTAATTCATTTTTAGAAGATGCATCTTTTAATAGTTTCATTTTTGTCTCATTAGGACAGATTATAAAAGTAGTTGATTGTGTCGTATTTTGCATTTTTATCACCATGTTTATTATATCGTTTTTTCAGAAAAAAATAAAATAAAAAAAACTGATTACTCAGCTTCTTTTACTTCTACTACTTTGTTGCCTTTATAGTTTCCACATTTTGGACATACTCTGTGTGGTTTAATCATTTCACCACAGCTTGGACATTTGCTTACACCAGGTATTTCCATTGCATTGTGACTTCTTCTCATTCTTTTTCTTGTCTTTGAAACTTTACGGAATGGAACAGCAAACATTTGAATGTCTAACTTCATCATATTATCACTCCTCTTCGAAATCTTTTAATAAATCAGAAAATGGATTATTTCTTGTTGTTAGTTCATCTTCACTAACTAATTTCCATCCATCCCCATGAAATTTACTGAGATCTTTAACCTTAGTAAATTGTAAGGGGATCTCCAGTACAATATTTTCCCATAAAAACTGAAATATATCAAGTGTATTTTCGTCTTTTTTGCAATTTTGTTCCAAAATATCATCAAAATCGATAGAAATTGGATAAGAAACTGGCTCTAGGGAGATAGAGTCTGTTAGGATTATATCCCCTTCTATTTTGGCTTTGATGTAGTCTTCTTCTTCATCAGCATCATCTATGGATGAGGCCATGTAAACTTTACCAGTTACTTTGATATTTTCGATTTTTTCTACTGATGTAGATTCATAATATTCTTTGGGAATTGTATAAGTATTAGTAATATCTATTTCTTCTGTTGTTTTACTATGTAATAAACTTAAATCTATATCCATATAAGACTCCTATCTAACAGCTAAATCTGTTTCATTTTCTATTACTTGAATAATACCATGATAGTGAAGATTTTTAGAAATATTAACTTCACTAGTGTTAGTTAACCAAATTCTAATTGAATAGTTTTTTTCGGCTAAGGCATCAATTTCACCTAAGTCAAGATTATTATCAATAAGTTCACTTAAGGTATAAATATTATTTTTAGAGGAATCTTCTTTAACAGATACTCTTATTAATTCTTTTGGTATTTGAAGTTCAGCACAGTCATCTAAAATTATTTTTTCAGCATTGTCAACTAATTTTAATTTATATTTTACTGGTTCAGTAAGATTATTTTTAATAGTTAAAGTGTAGGCTTTAGATGATAACCCAATAGCATCATTTACTAAAGTTGGCTTAGTTATATCAACATTTGCCCCAGCTACATCATGAAAAACTATATCTAAAGATTCAGAACTGTAATCAGTTTCTCTTTCTTTGGTAAATTTATCATAGATAGCGTGAGTTGCGATAATTGCAACTAAAAGGATAAAGGTAATTATAATGACATTTTTTAAAATGTATTTTTTACGATTGTAATACATATTCCACCTCTTTTATAATGATAATATTTATAAAATATTTAGTCAATAATTCTTTCTTGTTTATGTCTAGATTTTTTCATAGTTTACATGTATTTTCTTTATAAATATTAACATTTTTTTCTTGGCCTTTATTGTATCACATTTTAGAAGAAAAAGAAAAAGTATTTCAAAATATGAAATACTAATCATCTCTTCTTCCGAATATTAGGAGTAATCTTAATATCTCTAAAACAGCTGCTGCAACTGATGCGACATAGGTCATAGCAGCGGCTTTTAGCATTTTACGAGAATATTTTAATTCACTTTTTTCTAGGATATTTAACTCTTCAATATTTTTTAAGGCTCTACTTGAAGCATTAAATTCAACTGGTAGAGTTATTAATTGGAATAGTAAGATAACGATTTCCATTAAAATACCAAGCCAAATTAAATTCATACTAGAGAAAATACAACCTATGACAATAGCGATGTAACCGGCGTATGAGGAAAAACTAACTAGAGGAATAAGAGCATGTCTTATTCTTAGAAAAGTATAATCTTCTTTATCTTGAATAGCGTGACCACATTCGTGAGCAGCAACGCTGGCAGAAGCGATAGAAGTATTATGATAAATATCACTAGATAAGCGAATGGTTTTACTTCTTGGATCATAATGATCTCCTAAAGTAGTACCTACCTCTTCTATTTGAACATTTCGTAAACCGTTCTTATCAAGAATAGTTCTCGCTACTTGTTCTCCAGTTAGATTATTTTTGTTTTTTATTTTTCTTGTTTTACTATAACTACTATTTACAAAGATTTGAGCAGTAATAGTTAGTAAAAAAGCAATTATTGTTAATAAATAATATTCCATTTTATCTCTCTTTCTAATTGATTAGCTACATTAATCAATTAATGTTATATTAACATATTTTTTTGTTTTTTTAAAGGACGGATTAGGAATTATTGTTAATTAAGTGTTCAGCTATTTTTAAACCATCCATAGCAGATGTTGTAATACCACCGGCGTACCCAGCTCCTTCTCCAACTGGGTATAAGCCTTTAATGTTACTCATACCATACTCATCTCTTAGAATACGAACAGGTGAAGAAGTTCTACTTTCAATACCTAAAAGAAGGGCATCTTCACGGTCATAACCTTTTATTTTTTTAGCAAAGTTTGGAAGAGCTTCTTTAATAGATGTGGAAATGTAAGAAGGCAAGATATCATTTAAATTACTTAGAGCATATGTTCCTTTTGTAATTGCTTCAACGTTTCCAAAAGAAGTTGATTTTTTATCTTCAAGAAAGTCCTTTAAAAGTTGGGTTGGAATTTTACCATTTTCAAGATTATAGGCTTTCTTTTCTAACTCTCGTTGAAATTCTATTCCGGATAAAGGATTATTTCCAAAATCATCTTTAGTAATAGTTACAACTAGAGCACTATTGGCATTTTTACTATCACGCGCATGGTTACTCATACCATTTATAGCAAGATGACCTTCTTCACTAGAGGCATTTACAACATAACCTCCAGGACACATACAAAATGAATATACTCCCCTATTATTTTTAGTTTGGTAAGTTAATTTATAACTAGCCGGAGGAAGCATTTTAGCATATTTTTCTCCATACTGGCTAATATTAATCATTTCTTGAGGATGTTCTATTCTAAGACCAATTGCGAAAGCTTTAGAAGTCATAGAAACATTATTTTTATTTAGCATGTAAAAAGTGTCTCTAGCACTATGACCAATAGCAAGAAGAAGATTTTTACAAGGTATTATTTCAGAGTTATTTACTTCAATTGCTTCTAAAGAATTATCTTTTATGATTAGATTGGTTAGTTTAGTATTATAGCAAATGGTTGCTCCTAAAGATAACATTTTATTACGCATATTAATAATAACATTTCTTAAAAGATCAGTACCAATATGAGGATTTTTTAAATACATTATTTCTTTTGGAGCACCATTTTCGACAAATATCTCAAAAACTTTTTTGCCTCTAAACTCTTTGTCTTTTACTAGAGTATTTAGTTTACCATCAGAAAAAGTTCCAGCTCCACCTTCGCCAAACTGAACATTCGAGTTAGGATTTAATTTTCCTGTTGTAAAGAAATGTTCAATCGATTTAAGACGATCTTCTACTTTTTCTCCCTGTTCGATTAGAATTGGTTTATAGCCATGTTCTGCTAAAATGTAGGCAGCAAATAAACCAGCCGGACCAGTTCCTACAATTATGGGACTTTCAATATTTGCTTTTTCTTTAGGAAAAGAATATTCTTCGACTGGAGTTTTATATATATTAGAAGACGAATATTTCTTTAAAAGTTTTTCTTCATTTGGTACTTTGACATCTACTTCATAGATATAAAATATTTCACTTTTATTTCTAGCATCAAGACTTTTTTTATGAATGGTTAGTGTTTCTATTGAGTCTTTATTTAGATTAAGAGTTTTAGCAACTTTTTCTAATAATTCAGTGGATGAGTCTTCTTCTACTTTTATTTTTATATTATGAATTCTTAACATTGTTATCACCTATACTCTTTCCAATAATAAGACCTGTCAACCAAGCAAAGCCTAAGTTATAACCACCACATTTACCATCAACATCTAGTATTTCACCTGCAAAATATAAGTTTTTGATAAGTTTTGACTCCATAGTTTCTATATTTATTTCAGTTAGAGGAATACCACCTGATGTTACTTGGGCATTGTCAAAAGAATTAGTTCCAATAATGGTGATGGTAAAATTAGTTAGATTTTTTAAAAGAGTGGTTTTTTCAGTTTCTGTTAAATCTTCATAATAAGCAGTTTTATTAATTTTACTTTTATTTAGAATTACTTGGACTAATTTATAATTTAATATACTTTCTAATTGATTAGAAATAGTTGTTTTAGTAATATATTTTTCTCTTTCTTCTAACCATTCTTTAGCAGATGATTCAATGAAAGGAAGAAAGTTGATTATTAATTCTTCTTTTTTATTTTGAGATAGACCTCTTGCGATACGACTTGATAAATTGAAAATACAAATACCAGAGACACCATAATCAGTTAATTGAATTTCTCCCTCTTCCATACCTATAATATTGTTATCTTCTCTTGAAAAGACTTTAACATCAGTTCTAACACCTGACCAAGCCTTTAAAAAGTCACCTGTTGTTTTTAATTGAACTAAGGCTGGTAAAGGGTTGATTATCGTATGATTGAATTTTTTAGCTAGTAAGTAACCATTTCCATCACTACCGGTTTTAGGGGAAGCTTTAGCTCCGGTAGCGATAACCAAAATATCGGCTTTAAAAGTTTCCGTTTGGGTTTCGATTATAAATAAATTGTCTTTTTTCTCAATGTTTGTAACATAAGTATTTGTTTTTATAACAACACCCTTTTCTAAACATTCAGTTAAAAGAGCATTTCTAATACTTGTTGCTTGATTAGAAGATGGATAATAATAACCAGATTTTATTTTAGGAATGATACCTAACTTGGTAAAAATATTTTGAACTTCTTGGCAATTACTTTCAGTAATAATTTCAGAAAGAAAGTTTTTATTTGTACTATGATAATTAGTTAAAGATTGATTAGCATTCCAATAGTTACAACGACCATTTCCAGTTGCTAGAATCTTTTTACCGACTTCACTATTACGTTCAAGTAAAATTACTTCATTAGAATTATTTTTAGAAGTAATAGCTGCCATAAGACCAGAGGCACCAGCTCCAATTATTACTATTTTTTGCATAAAACCACTCCTTTCTATTTGCTTTTTGAGTTAGAAATTTTTCTTCTTTATTATAACATTAATATATAATAAAAGAAAGGCGAACCTTTCTTTATTCTTAACGATTATTTATAACATCAATTGGTTTTGTTTTAGATATTTTTAAGACTGGGATAATAAATGAAAGCATAGTTAGAACAATTAAAGTTATAAATAAAATAACGATAATATCATAGTTAAAGATTATTGGTTTAATATTTACAAATAGATCTTTAGAAATTAAATTGTTAGCAAAAATTGTTCCAGCATAACAAGTTATAGATGATAATACTAAGGAGAAGATACCAACAATAAAGCTTTCTAAATAAAATATTTTATAAATATCTATTGTTCTAGCACCTAAAGCTCTTAAAATACCAATATCTTTTTTATTACTATTTATACTAGTTAGACTAAAGTAAATAAATAGAATTATTGAAAATACTAAAGCAACTAGACTAGCGTATTTAGCAATTACAGATACTTTATTTACGACTTTAGTTACCGTATTTATGGTATTAGTGTAGACAGTTTTAGCGGTAAAAGATGAATTCTTATCAGGAAACTCTTTAAAGATTCTTACTAATTCTTGTTCGTTATCTTCATCAAAGTATAGGGAGATAACTTCAGCATTATCACGCATATAATTTTTAAATACAGAGTCTTTTGAAACATAATTATTTATATCATCGGCTGTATACCCTACTATTTTGTAATCTTTGTAGACTTTTGTTTTTTCTTGTTGAGTTCTTAAATATAAGTCATTAACTTCTAAAGAAATAGTTTTACCAATAATATTATTTTTAGAAATATATTTTTCAGCGAACTCTTTAATGAATTTTGTAAGATCAGGTTCTATTACAGCTTGCGGATAAGTTACTTCAGCCTCAGGATTTTCTTCTTGATATTTTTCAAGCTCTTTTAACTTGTTTTCATACTCTTCTACTTGCTTTTTATAGTTTGCTTGAAGAGTTTGAATTTCATTTTTTAATTCTTTACTATATTCACCATTACTTAATTCATCTAATAGCGTTTCAGTAATAATAATTTCATTACCATTAAGATTTTCTATATCCTGATAAGAAGTACCATTATAGATTTTTATTTTCTTATTTAGAAGAGCTAATAGAGAATTAGAATGAATTCTTTTATCTTCATTTAAATAAACTAATTTATAAAAATCTATAGGTAAAACATTATTAGGAGTTAAATTTAAATTTTCATAAAAATTGGTTGGTACAATAATTTCATTTATTTTAGATGTGTATTTAGCTTTATATTCTTCATAAAGTTTAGTAGGATTAATTAACATTTCATCAACAAGAGTTGTCTTTAGAGAATCATATTTTGATAAGTCTTCATCAATGATAGCACTTATAATTAGATAAGTACTGCCAAAAGTAATTTTCTTGTTAGATGTTATTATATCGTCATAAGTCTTTGGCAAGTAAGTTGTCTCTACTAAGTTTCCTTTTTTATCTAATTCTTTGATAGTTAGGCCATCCTTTAAAATGTAATCGGCTAATGACTTAGTAATTATTATTTCATGAGGAACTGTGGGAACTTTACCAATTAACTTTAGATTATTTAATTCTTTGTCACTATACTCTAGGAATAATAAAGTAGTTGGATATGGTTCATAATAAGCATAAGCTTTGTCATCCTCGTTTAAGTTAGCTCTTGCAAACTCTAAATACCAGTTATTTTCAACAGCTTTACTTACTTTGATGGTTTCTTTTTTTAATTTGGAATCTATATTTTGTAGTTCCTCTTTAGTAAAAGTGATTGCTGGAGATGAAGTTGTATAATTTTTACCTTTAATTTTCTTTGTAATTTCAATACGACTTTCTTGTTGTTCGATCAGAGTTTTAGCATGAGTTTTATTAATATCAAATTTAGTTAAGAGGTAAGAAAAACCAAATAAGGAAAATGAGACTGTTAGAAGTAGAATCATTACGGCTAATTTAATTTTCTTTTTACGAAGAGTTGAAAAAGATAGAGATAAGGCTTTAAAGATTGATAACCTTGATTTTATAAAACTTAGAGTAGTTTCTGCCTCTATCGTATTTTCTCCATTATCACTACTTACTAAGCCATCTTTCATTTCAATAATGCGGTCAGCATATAAATTAGCAGAGTCAAGATCATGAGTAACTACAACAACAAGACGCTCCTCAGAAATTTCTTTTAAAAGATCAAATATTTGTTTACTATTTTCCGTGTCCAAATTACCAGTTGGTTCATCAGCTAAAATAATATGAGGATTTTTTATAATAGCTCTGGCGATTGCGACACGTTGTTTTTGTCCACCAGATAACTCATTTATTTTTCTTTTTTCTAAACCATTTAAACCAACTCTTTCTAGGACTTCTTTCACTTCTACTTTGGCTTTTTTCTTGTGTTGAAGATTTAGGGCTAGTTCAACATTTTTAGAGACGTTTAAATTACTTAATAAGTTATATTCTTGAAAGATAAAACCAACATAAGTATTACGATAATAATCTATTTGTTTAGTTTTAAAAGATTTAGTATTTTTACCTTCAATATAGATGTCTCCAGAATTTGGTTTATCTAGAAGACCTAAAACATTTAATAAGGTAGATTTACCAGAACCAGAGACACCAGTTATAAAAACTAGGCCTTTGTTTGGTAAGTTTAGCGAAACATTATTTAAAGCATAAACATTATTATCTTTAGACATTTTATAAGTTTTAGTTACATTTTCTAATTTAATCATAAGAATCACCCAAATAAAACTTTTTCAGATTTAAACTGCTTAATTATAACATCAACAATAACGATAGAAATAATTAGTGAGGATATTAAACAGATAATAATATTGTTGTAGTTGATTTTAGTTGTGAAAATATCCATTAATATTTGAACATGAGATAGTACAGGAATGGCATAGTATAATTTTGATATTATAGGGATATTTAACATAGAAATAAACATAGGAATAATGGTAATCATTGTTAAAACTTGACTGGCCATTTGAGCTTCTTTATAACTTTTAGAATGGGCTGTTAAAAGGATTGCTAATCCTGCTATTAAAAGAGAAGCTGCTAGACAGATTAGAATACCTATTATAACGTTTTCAGGATTTATAAAGAGCTTTATATCTTCATAAACTTTATATTTTCCTTTAGCAATTATTAAACTAGCTAGAGTTATAATGTAGCCAAAAAGAGAAGCAAATAAACTCATAATTACTGTTGCTAGATATTTACCAGTTATTAATTCTTTACTAGTAACAGGAAATGTTAATAGTGTTTCTAAAGTTCCTTGTTCTTTTTCAACTGCAGTTGCGGATGTTGCTAAGGAAGATGAAGCCATAGCTATGGCAATAATTATATAAGTAAAAGCTAGAGATAAAATAGTTTGAAGAAGATAATTTTCTCCTTCGATGTATTTAGTTTTTACTAAGAAATTATTGTAAACTTCTTCAGGGTCAATATCATGATCAAGAAGATATTTATTACCTAGATAAGTATTATAACTTTCTAAGTATGACGTAGCAAAGCCAGAGGCTGAAATACCAGTCATACCTTCATCAGAGTAAATGGTATAAGTATTTTTTTCTTTATCATAATAGATGTAGGCAGATACTTTATCTTTCTTAAAGGCCTTTTCCATTTCTTTTAGGGAAGCATAATACTTAATTTTTAATTGATTTTCTTTAGTGATTGTTTTTTCGATATCTGTTAGTTGATAGTTAACCGCTACATTATATATTTCTTTATCATTGACACTATTTTCGTAAGTTGAAGATAGTAAGAAGATAAAGAATGCTATTAATAAAGGAAAAACAAAGATTAAAGTTACGGTTTTTTTATCACGAAAGATTGATCTTAATTCTTTTTTTATTGTTATTTTTACCATATTCTTATTCATATTTATCACCTATCAAAGCAAAGAAACTATCTCTTAGATTAGTTGTTTTAGTCTTTTTACAAATTTCAGTTGGAGTACCTTGAGCTATTACTTTACCTTTATTTATCATAACTATTTTGTCACAAATATTTTCAGCTTCTTCCATGTAATGTGTAGAATAGATTATACATTTATTTTCTTCTTTTACTTCTTTGATAAAGTCTAGAATTGATTTGGAAGAAATGACATCTAGTCCAGAGGTTGCTTCATCTAGGATGTAATATTCTGGATTATGAACTAAGCATCTTGCAATACTTGTTCTTTGATATTGGCCAGTTGAAAGAGTTGCAATTTTTTGATGAAGAAAAGACTCCATATTGAACTTTTTAACAATAGCTTTAATTCTTTTTTCTAAAGTTTTTTTATCTACTTCATAATAACTTCCTGTCATTTCTAAAAGTTCGTAGGGAGAAATATCTTTATAAAGTTTGGTATTTCCAGATAAAAAAGCTATTTTTTTCTTGATACCAATCATATCTTCTTGATGGGTTTTACTATCAATTAGGACTTCTCCAGAGGTAGGCTCCA
>SAMEA104315421__coassemble_877_pt1 | contig 23033 bp, 21 predicted proteins | sample SAMEA104315421__metabat2_low_PE_056 | metagenome-assembled genome bin SAMEA104315421 (sample SAMEA104315421) | gut metagenome | biome: Monkey gut; feature: monkey-associated habitat; material: faeces | place: China | collected 2013
ATCTTCTGACATCTTACCAGCATAAGTAAAGTCAAAACGTAACTTCTCATCATCTACATAACTACCAGCTTGTTTAATATTGCCAGATACAACTTGCTGTAAAGAATATTGTAAAATATGTACTGAAGAATGGTTTACTTCAATCTTTTTACGTCTATCTTTATCTAAAACAACCTCACACGCTTCACCAATACTAATAACTCCATCTAATAGTTTAACTTTATGAATATGTTGTCCATTAGGAGCCTTAAATACATCTAAAACACGTGCTTTAAAGTCTTTGCCAACAATCATACCCGTATCACTAACTTGTCCACCAGACTCTGCATAAAAACAAGTTCTATCAAGTGCTATATAACAATCATGATTACAACTATTAATAATCTCATCCTTAGAAAATATCGCAATAACATTAGCTTTTAATCTATAAAGTCCATATACAAATTGACTCTCATCTTTAAAATCTAACAATACTTTCTTTTGACTTGCCATTGAAGCCTTACTCTTAACACTCTTTTTAGCAAGTTCTCTTTGAATATTCATAAACTTATCAAACTCTTCCTTAGAACAAGTATATCCAAGTTCATTTAAATACTCTAAAGTAAGTTCAAATGGGAATCCATAAGTATCATATAATTTAAATGCTTCCTCACCTGACACATAACCATCTGTAGAATTTTGTACTAATTCTTTTAATCTTCTCTCTCCTGCTTCAAGTGTCTTTAAGAATAGTTTTTCTTCTTCTAATACTAAAGTCTCAATAACTGGACGTTTTTCCAATAAATATGGATAAGCATCTTTCATAACATCAACAACATCTGAAACAATCTTATACATAAAGGGACATTCCAATCCTAAAATCTTACCATATCTAACACTACGACGTAATAATCTTCTAAGTACATATCCACGTCCTGTATTTTCAAAACAAGCTCCATCGGCTAAAGCAAAAACAATTGCTCTAATATGATCTGCTATAACTTTATACTCTTTTTGTCCTGTATAAGTAGCACCAGCTAACTCAATAATATGATCTATTATTGGTCTAAATAAATCTGTCTCAAAGTTAGAATCTACTCCTTGGAATATACAACACCATCTCTCAAGTCCAGCCCCAGTATCTATATTTTTATTAGGAAGTTCCTTATATTGATTTCTAGGTACTCCGGCTTTAGAATTAAATTGACTAAATACATTATTCCAAATCTCAACATAACGTTCTTGATCCTCATCTCGTCTAAATTTACTTAATGCATCTCCCTCAGGATCATACTTTTCTCCTCTATCAAAGAATATTTCCGAATCAGGTCCACAAGGCCCTTCTCCAATCTCCCAGAAATTCTCCTCAAGTCTAACTATATGTGAAGGTTCCATTCCAACCTCTATCCATCTATTAAAGGCATCATCATCGTCAGTATAAATAGTAACATATAATAACTCTTTATCAATTCCAAAATAGTTAGGACTAGTTAATAGTTCAAATGAATATTCAATTGCTTCATTTTTAAAATAATCACCTATTGAAAAGTTACCCATCATTTCAAAGAAAGTTTGATGTCTTTTTGTAACTCCAACATTCTCTATATCATTAGTTCTAATACACTTTTGTATACTAACAAGTCTTTTACAATCTGGCACAACTGATCCATCAAAATACTTCTTCAATGGCGTAACACCAGCATTTACCCATAACAAACTATCATCATTAACTGGTACTAGTGAAGCACTCTCTACCTTTTTATGTCCTTTCTCTTCAAAAAACTTAAACCATGTATTTCTAATATCATCATGACTCATATATTTCATAATCTCATACTCCTCCTCAAGTCTAAATAATAATTTTAAATTTCTCTAATTATTTCTTCTAATCTTTCTATATAGTTATCTACCGTTCCATTATTAAAAATATAATAATCAGCATAAGCAATAGGTCCACCCTTAGCTAAATTTTCAATTTCTGAAACATCTCTAATAACAATTTCTTCTCTATTAAATGGTCTAATATCACGAACACTTACTCTGTCATATCTTTTCTCTTTATCGCAAACAATAGAAACTAATACTAGCTCCTTAAACTTTTCTTTTAAATAAACATACTCATCCCATGAATAAAGTCCATCTAAAACAGTATCCTTCTCTTCATAAGCTTTTTTTATTTTTTCTTCTAAAAGTACCGCGACTGCCGCCATTCCATACTTCGCTCTAATATCTTCACGACACTTTTTCTCATTTGCTGGAGTAACTTCTTTTTCTTCTTCTTTTAATTTATCCATTATTGCTCCACCAAAATATATCTTATTCCAACCCTTCTTCTCTAAATAATCTGTCGCAATACTCTTTCCAGAGCCAGCCATTCCAACTACCGCTATTAATTTACTCATACCTACATCTCCTCTTTTTTAATAATTTCTTTAGCTTGACTTTTTAAACTCTCAAATCCCTCATTCTTAACTACATAATCAAAATCATTATAATCATTAATTTCTGTTTCCGTAATATGAGTCTTCTCATCTCCAACAAGTCCATCATCAAAAGATCCTTCTCTAACTATTTTTATAGTAACAACATCATCAAATCTCTTTTTAAATTCACTAAATTCCATAATAAGTCTAGCATCAGTAATAATAAACGCATCAAAGAAATTACTAAGTATCTCTATATCCTCACATGTTCTATCTATTAAAAACATATTTTTATGCATCTTTTCTTTAATTATCTCAATACCCATCTTTTGTAAAAATTCTCTTGGTTTATCTCCTGTATTTTCATTCCAATCAAAATAGTTTTTCGCATAAGAATACAAAGGTTCTGTAAGATGCATAACACAAGGTTTATACCCATAGTTTTTTAATTCTTCTCTCAAATAATTTCCAAAAGTATTCTTTCCAGTTTTAGCACATCCCCCAATAACAAATATCTTCATTTTTATTCCTCCCATATACAAATAAAAGACCAGAAATAGGAGGACAAAGTCCGGTACCATCCTATCTTGGTCTTAATTTACTAATAACGGCAACTACCGAGAAAACTCCTAAAGTAGCTTCCTTAAATTCTATTGTTAACTTTCACCATCTATTAACTCTCTATAAAAGCGAATTTAAGTACTTACCTTTAATCCTCATTTTCTATTGATCTAATTCTTTTTTATTAAACATGTCTTTAAAATGAACTTTCTCATCTACAAACATGAAAATAACTTTTAAACAAGCAACTACTGGTGTTGCTACTACCATTCCTATAATACCAAAGAAATGTTGAAAAATCAAGAGACTAATCATAATTATTACTGGATGTAATTCCATCGTATGCCCCATAATCAATGGTTGATAGAAATTATTTTCAAGCAACTGAACAATCACAATCGCAATTATACAAAATACTCCGCACGTTGGCGAAATAGTAAATCCAACAAGTACTACTGGTATCGCTCCAATATATGGTCCAAAGTATGGAATAATATCTGTAACGGCACAGAACAAAGCAAATAGTAATGGCGCATTAAGTCCTGCTAAAGTTAAACCAATACTCTGTGTAATAAATACTAAAAACATAACTGAAAATACACCTTGTACATATTTTCGTAAAGAAGTATTAATTCTCGTCGTTAACTCAATATAATTATCTTTCCACGCATTAGGTAAATGATTAATAACTGTAATATTAATCTTATCAAAATCAAATAACATATAAAAACCAATCATTAATCCTAAAACAAAATTAACTCCTCCAGATATTAAAGCCTTCGTAATATTAATAATTGTATTAGGTAAATTAGTAGTTAATCCAACACCGAAATCTTCTACAGTTTTATATACTTTGTCTTGTATTGCTTTAACATCTACTCCTGTAGAACTAAAATTATCAAAAATCTTATTTCCAAAGACTTTTAAATCTTTTAATATATCTGGAATAGTCCCTACAAAATCTCCTATCTGTCTAACAAAAGTAGGTAAAAAGGCATATAAAAGTAAGAATATAAGTCCTAGCAACACTAAATATACTAATATACACGCTACAAATCTTGGAATCTTTTTTCTTTGTAAAAATCTAACTATTGGATCACATAACCAAGCAATTAAAAGTCCAATAAATATTGGTGAAATTACGACAAATAATTCTTTTAAAAATGCTAGTATTTTTAATTCTCTAAGTACATAAATACCAAGTAGTACTACCGCAACAATTACTGCTATATAGACAATTCTTGTTAACTTACTACCAATAACTAGAATTTCATTTAAACTAGAAATATCTACTTTCTCATCCTTCTTGCGTCTAAACATAAAAACGCCTCCTTAAAAATATAAGCTATTATACCACAAATTCTAGTAAAAAGCTATAAAATACACTATAATAATTACAGGTGATTACATGAAATGTCTAATCGAAAATAAAGATAGTGAAATTATTATTAAAAATTCTCGTTTTATAACTTCTTTAATAAAAATAGATGAAACATCAAACATAAAAGACTTAATCGAAACTATAAAAGTTAAGTATCCCAATGCTACTCATTACTGTTATGCCTATATTACCAAGGATAACCAAAAGTCAAGTGATGATGGTGAACCAGGTGGTACAGCTGGTCTTCCTATGTTAAATGTCTTAATCAAAAACAATCTTATTAATATTCTTGCTATTACAACAAGATATTTTGGCGGTATCAAACTAGGTGCCGGTGGCTTAGTAAGAGCCTACACCAAATCTCTAACAACAGCCCTTGAAAATAATACAATCGAAGTAGAACTTGGCTATACTATAAAAATCATCATTAATTATGATATACAAAAAGAACTAGATTATTTATTAAAAAATGAAGAAATTTTAAAAAAAGATTATCAAGAGCAAGTAACTTATTACCTAAACATTTCCAAAGATACATACCATAACTTATCAAAGTATAACCCAACTATCCTAAAAGAAACTTACATTAAAAAAATGTAGATTAAATCTACATTTTTTTATTTCCTAAGTTGTTCCCTTAATTTTCTATATTTACTTAACTTATCATAATAACAATATGGACATAAAGATTCATAAGTAATTTTATCTTCTCCATCTATCGCCACCTGTTCTCCATCAAAAATAAATTTACCATTAATTTTTCTTCCATTAAACATTGCTTTTCTACCACAAGCACAAATAGTCTTCATCTCCTCTATCGTATGAGCAATCTCTAATAACCTCGTAGCTCCTGGAAAACCATTAGTCCTAAAATCTGTTCTAAGCCCATAACAAATAACTGGTATATTAAGTTTAACAACTACTTGCATTAATTCATCTACTTGAATACTCTCTAAAAATTGTGCTTCATCTACCAAAATACACTTAACATCCTCATCATGTTCCTTAATATAAGTAAATATATTTTCTCCAGCTCCAATTAAATGATCAACTTGTCTTTTTAAACCAATCCTAGATACTATATAATCCTCTCCCTTAGAATCTATTTTTGGCTTTATAATTAAAACTTTCATTCCCCTTTCTTCATAGTTATGAGCAGTCTGTAATAAAATAGTCGTTTTACCAGAATTCATTGCTCCATATCTAAAAAATAATTTTGCCATTATTAAACACTCCTATCTTAATTACAATTATATAAAACCTAATTGTAATTAACAAGAGTTTTAAGTCTTTTAATAACCTTTTTTTCTATCCTTGAAATATAAGACTGTGAAATACCTAACTTTTCGGCAACCTCCTTCTGTGTCAACTCATCATGTCCCATTAATCCATATCTAAGTATCATAATATCTCTATCTCTTGGTCTAAGTCGCATTACTTCATTAATCATTAAATTTCTCTCAGTTTCTTCCTCTATTCCTTTTGTCACAATATCTGCATCAGTTCCCAAAACATCTTCTAAATGTAATTCATTTCCTTCTCCATCAAATGATAAAGATGCATCTATACTAACCTCCGTCTTGATCCTCTTATTTTTTCTAAGATACATTAAAATCTCATTATCAATACATCTTGAAGCATAAGTAGCTAGTTTTATATTTTTACTTTTACTAAAGGTATTAATACCTTTAATTAACCCAATTGTCCCAATACTAACCAAATCTTCTAAATCAACTCCTGTATTTTCGTACTTTTTCGCTAAAAAGACTACCAAACGTAAATTATGTTCGATTAAAACGTCTTTAGCCTTCAAATCTCCATCATCTTTTAAACTAACATAATAATCTTCCATCTCCCTCGATAAAGGTTCAGGAAGCATATCTGTAGCCCCAACATAAAAAATACTTGTAACTTTATAAAATAACTTCCTAATAAAATTAATAATAAACATTATAACTCCTCCTTAAAAATATTCGGTAATATACACTCTACCCCATCTATTGCGATCTTATCTTTACTAATGCCAACTAAACAATTACTAAACTCTTTTTCTTCAACTATTACTTTATCTACTTTATAACACTTAATAACCCCAGTCGTATTTAAAGCCTTATAAGGTACATAAACAATATCTTCTTCCATTAAAATATCATTATTAACCAAAATAACACTTCGTCCCTTATAAGGATCTTTTAACCTATTCCCAGTATCTAAAAGTCCCATTAACTTATATTTCTTATTATTCTTAATAATCAAAACCTCATAAATATTCCCATAAGTATTCTTATATAAAATATGTTCTTTTACATAACAAAATATAATAATTGGACTAACTATAATTAATAAAATAAAATTAATAGATAACCCATTATTAATAAATAAAATACCCTGATTTCGATAAGTAAAACTAATATTAAGTAAATATAAGCTTCCTCCTAAAACTATACTAAGTAGATAAAAATAACTAATATTCTTGATAAAGTTTCTCTTTCCAAAAGTCGTTAAAATAATTCCTATACTTATAATAACCTTAATTAAGAATAAACTAACTGAATTAAGCTTTATAAAGAGTAAAAATACTGATAAAGAAGCAATTACACTTCCTAGCACTAATCTTTTAATCGGAACCATTTCTTTTAGTATTTTACTAGTTCCATATAGTAATAAAAAATCAAAGAAAAAATTTAGTAAAAACACCAAATCTAAATAGATCTTCATTTATATCACCATCATCACTATACCAATAAAAAAACGACTTATCTGTCGTTTCTTTGTACTTTTATATTTTTTTCTTATGAATAAATATTTTTATTATATATGATAAGAATATAATCATTATCACAACAAATGCCCATTGTAATATTGTATTAACTATTCCACTAGAATATTTATTAATAATTCCAATAATACTTTCAGGTACATATTTACCAATTAAAGCTGAAACATCTGGTAAACCTATATTATTCTTAATAAATGTCAAAATTCTAAGTAATATATCAACTATTGCCATAAAAAAGACAAATGATGAAAATCTTTTAAAAAACATTACTACTACTAAAATTAATACTATTAACACTATTAAATCTATATACATCTAACTAACCACCTCGACTATATTAATTCTAGCATATTTTAAGAGTAATTAAAAGTTTTTTATTCTAAAACATCCTTCGGTTCTCTATAATCTTTTCTATATATTGTTATTTTATTATCTTTATATGTTGCCAGTAATATTGCCTCATATGTATCATAACCTTTTATTTTTAACTGTTGTATAAACCAATCCCTATCTCGATCTGTATTAGAAATATTTTCTTCCATTAATCTAGAATCTATTATTATATTTGCAGTTAAATTATCTTCACTAAGTTTTATTTTTAAATCATTCTTAGTTGGAGTACTATATTTATCTTTTGAAAGAAAACTTATCTTTCCATTAACTTCCATTATCGCAAAAGCAATCTCTTCTAAATCAAAATACCCAGCATTTCTTGCTTGTTCTAACAAATCATTTATATCTATCTTAACTTTTCTTAAAGATTTAAGTAGTATATTTCCATTTTCTATTAAAACTGTTGGCACTCCTGCAACTGCTCTTCTAATAACAATACTCTTCATTGACAAAATTGATACTAAGTAAGCAACTAGTCCAAATGAAACAATTGCTACTACGCCATTAATATATTGTCCATCAAAATTCATTGTCATCTCAGCTGTAAAATTACCAATCGATATTCCAATAACGTAATCAAATAAACTTAACTCTGATACCTGTTTCTTTCCAATCAACTTTGTAATAAAAAATAAAATAATTAAACTAACTAACGATCTCGGTACAATCATAAATGCTTCATTAAAATCCATAATAATCACCAATAATATTATTAACCAAAAAAGAGACTTTTAGTCTCTTATTTATCGCCTTCTTCTAACATTGTCGTAATAAAAATACCATATCCTTTACTAGTATCATTAACAATAACATAGTTTACTGCTCCGATTATCTCATTACCCTGAATAATTGGAGAGCCAGACATTCCCTGTACTACACCACCAGTTCTTTCAAGTAATCTTTTATCGGTAATTTCAAACAGAATATTTTTAGTCTTACTATTAGTGTCTAAATTAATAATATTAATCTCAAAGTCTTCAACCTTATCATTATCAATAACTGTTCTAATATAAGCTTTACCCATTGTAATATCATCAACTTTTCCCACTTTAATTACATCCATATTTGAGATATCTTTTGAATACTTACCGAAGATACCAGAAATCTCATTAGCTTCTACTACGCCATAAACATCATCTTTATTGTAGACTGCATTTTTCTCCCCTGCTTTACCATTTCTACTCTTAACAATTCCAGAGACATGAGCATCAAAAATCTTTCCATCTTTTATTTCAAATTTAGAAATTGTATTACTTTCTAAAATCTCATGTCCTAATGCCCCAAAAACTCTACTCTTAGGATCTATATAAGTTAAAGTACCAATACCATTAATCTTATCTTTAACATATAATCCCGTTTTTAAAACATTATCATTATCCTTAACAAGTTTTAGATTAACTTTTCTTTTCATACCATTTCTAAGCACCATAAAATTAATAGTCTTCTCTTCATTACCCATTAGAGTAACCATCGAAGAAATATCACTAACTTCCTTATCATTAACTTTAAGAATTACATCGCCAACCTCAAATCCAGCATCCTTCGCTATATAAGCATCATTAAGTTTATAAAACCCAACAACCATTACTCCTTTAGAATTAACTTCAATTCCTATCGTATTGCCACCAGAAATAACATAATTAGAATAAGCAAAAGTATTTAAGGGAAAAATAAGAAGAAGAGCCAATAAAAATATCTGTAGCTTGTTTTTTATTTTCATTTAGGATCACCTCATAAAACCAATCTACATTATTATTCTTTCACAAAAGTAAAAATTTATTTTATAAAAAAATTAATCCTGATAAGGAAATGAATCAAATTTTTATTAAAATTACCAAATAATTAAATTGCTAAACTTGTCATTAATCTTTAAAAATGATACAATTACAACATAATGAGGTAAATACATGAAAGAAAAAAAGAACAAAACGAATATTTTAAAAAAAATATTTTTTTATCTACTATTTATTATTTTTCTTTTTACACTAATTTATTCTGGTTACAAAATATATATTTGGGACTTAGATAATAAAAGAACTAAAGAGTTAACTGAAGAAATAAAAAAAATAGCTAAACCAATTCCAAACACTAGTGAAGGAGAATTAGTTAATCCTCCACAAGAAACCAAACAAGAAAGTGATTATTGGTATTATACTTCTCTTCCTTTTTATGAAGTTGATTTTACCAAATTAAAAGAAAAAAATAGTGATACAATTGCTTTTATTCATATGCCTGAAACTAATATAAATTATCCTGTTGTTCAAACTAATAATAATGACTATTATTTAACAAGATCATTTGATAAAAAGAAAAATTATGCCGGTTGGGTCTTTATGGATTATCGAAATAATATTGATAATTTATCTGTTAACACTGTAATTTATGGCCATGGCAGAGAAGATAAAACAGTCTTCGGTTCATTGCAAAATGCCTTAAATAAAAAATGGCAAGAAAACAAAGATAATTATATTATTTGGTTATCTACTGAAAAAGAAAATATGATGTTTCAAATATTTTCTATATACACTATTAAAAGTGAACTTTATTATATAGAAACTGATTTTCCTACTGAAGAATCTAAAAAAACCTGGATTGACACCATGGTCTCACGAAACATTGGTATCAAAAAAACTCCTGTATCTTATGATGATAAAATTCTAACTTTATCAACTTGTGAAAATGCCTATGGCGGAAGAATCGTAGTCCAAGCTAAATTAATCAAAAGACAAGCAAAATAAAAGAGTAGTTTTTAAAGCTACTCTTTTTACTTATTAATTAGTTTTAACAAAGCCATTATCTTTTAAGTATTGAATTACAAAATTCATCTTTTGTTGTAAGTTAACACTATTATTTTCATAATATTCTTTATAAGCATCTGCTAAATCATCAATATTTAATTCAGAAACATTCTTAACTTCACTCATCATATTAATAATATGATCTAACTTAGTGTTCATATCAGTTAAAGTAGTATTAATACCAGAAATATCATTACTAATATTATTTAATAATTGATTATTGTTAGAAACATCAGTAGAAATAGCATTTAAGCTAATATTTACACCATCAATGTTCTCATTAATAGCAAGTAATCCACTAAATCCGTTAGTCATTTCACTATTCATGGCATTTAATTTAGATTGATTCCAGCCAAATCCGTTAGTCATTTCACTATTCATGGCATTTAATTTAGATTGATTCCAAGCAAATCCATTAGTTATTTCACTATTCATAGCGTTCAATTTAGATTGATTCCAAGCAAATCCATTAGTCATTTCACTATTCATAGCGTTCAATTTAGATTGATTCCAAGCAAATCCATTAGTTATTTCACTATTCATAGCGTTCAACTTAGATTGATTCCAAGCAAATTCATGAGCAACAACTTCATTAAGAGATTGGAAATTTCCTTCTATAATATTATTAAGAGCTTCTAAATCTCCACTTAAAGAAGTAAAGTATTCTTTAGAATTAACTAATAATTTATTTGCTTTTCTCTTTAATACTTTAAATTGATCATTTTGTTCTCTTTGTACTAAAAGTAATAGTTCATGATTAGCATCAATGCTATTATTAGTAGCAGTAAAGTTCTCATCTAATTTATTATTAACATTTAAGTACATTTCATCTAACTTTTTATTTAGATTTGTATTATTAATATCTAACTTCTTATTTAAGTTAGTATTATTTTTATCTAACTTCTTGTTTATATTAGTGTTGTTTTTATCTAATTTTTTATTTAAATTAGCGTTATTTTCATCTAACTTCTTATTTATGTTAGCATTATTTTTATCCATTTTCTTATTAACATTTTCAAAATTAGAATCTAATTTCTTATTTAAACTTAAGAAATTATTATCAAGTTTTAAATTAAGATTTAAGAAGTTCTTATCTAACTTTACATTAAGAGCAGTAAAGTTTTCTCTAGTCTCATCACTAAAATCAGTGATTTGATCTTTTAAACTATTATAGTTTTTATTATTTAAGTCAACTAAAGCGTTATATTTACTATTAATATTCCAATTAGTTGAATTGTAATAATTTTCTTGTTGTTCCATTATTTTAGCAAGATCAGCATCTACGCCTTCTTCTAAAGAATCAATCTTGCCATTGACTTTTTTAATTAAAGTAGATGTATTATTTTTACTATCATTAATTTCATCTAAAACTTCAGGAATAGAATTATTTTTAACATTGTTAACTTTAACTAAAGAAACAGTACCTAAAGTTAAAAGGATTAAAAAAGCAATAACAGCTAAAACTATTGTAACAACTAAATTTTTACTATTTTTCTTTTTCATACATATTCCTCTCTCTTATTTAATTTTCTTATAAGCATTTTCATAAATTACTTTATAATCTTCACTAAGCTTTGTAATGTTACTATTAAACTTTTCTTTAATTTTACTACTTAAATACTCCTCAAGTTTCTTATCATCTAAAGGAAGTCTTTTAACAATTGTAAAAGTATAGTCAGTTTTAATAACATCACTAATTTCATTATCACCAAGGCTTTTTACTGCTGTCTCAACTGCCTCAACGATTTCTCCTGATTTAAAGTAAAGACTATCACTAGTTGACTCTTCACCATATTTTTTTACTAACTCCAAGAAATCTTTACCTTCTCTTGCTTCGCTCAAGATTTTCTCAATTAATAATTCCTTTTGATTAATAATGGTGTCACTCAACTTTTTCATTGTTGAAGGATCAACAGTTGCAAGTACTATTTGGTTGATTTTATAATACTCCTTATAATAATCATCAGTAGCACTCTTTAACTCCTCTTCATTAAAATAATTAGCTTTACCCTTTGAATATAATGAATCAAGTACTTTGCTATATAGCTTATTTGCTTTCAAATATCTATCATAGGCTTTTTCATTAATTCCATTTTTTCTTAAGAACCTTTTAAACTTTCCATAACCTCCTAAACCATTAATAACATTTTTCTTTTCACTTTCAACTTCTTTAAGATCTCTATTCGTTAAAGAAATGTTATTATCAGCGGCCATCTTTTTAATAACTGTTTGATATTTTAATTCAAGTACTGCTTGGGACTTCAAATATTCAGAAACAGTCATATTAACGGTAGTCAATTGTTCATCAAGAGTAGCATCAGGAATTTCACTAGCATCTTTTCCAAAATAGCTATGTTTTAGGTTATAAAGACTCATATTCATATCCGCTTTAGAATATGTATCATCACCTATCACAATAGCTGCAAAATTTAAGGATGCATTTAAATATAATAACGTGAAGATTACAGCAAGAATTATTACACTTAAAACTCCAAAAATTATTTTGTGTTTACCAAAAAGTTCTTTAATGTTTGTTAAAACACTACTCTTCTCTTTAGAAACAATCCTTTTCTTTGTCACATTTTGCTTTTTACCAGTTGCCGTTTTTCTTTTTTGTGAAGTTGTCTTTACATCTTCACTCGAATTTTTACTTTTAGCCATACCAATTTATCCTCTCACCATAAAACTATTACACAGTAACTCTCTGTAATAATGCCTTCTATTCTAACATAATTTCGACAAAAGTCAACAAAGTTAACTTCAAATTAATTTTTTTCTACCTTTTTTTTCTCTAAAAATAAAAATTGCCTCAAAAAAAGCCTAAAAAAAAGAGAATCTTTCGATTCCTAAATTTACTTTATTTAAAAACTATTCTTCGATTTTAAAATCTACTACTTCGCCATTATCTTTAACTAACTTTGTAATAGCTTCCTCAGCATTTTTTAATTTCTCATCACAAGTTTTAGCTAACTTCATAGCCTCATTAAAACTAGCAATTGCTTCATCTAATGGAACTTCTCCAGTTTCTAGTTTTTTAACAATCACTTCAAGCTGTTCCAAACTCTCTTCAAAACTTAATTCTTTCTTTTTTTCAGCCATATTTCCACTCCTTTAACAAACTTTAGTCTTAATCTTTCCATCACTAAGTTCTATATCTAATAAATCATCTTTTTTAACATCCTTAACACTCTTAACTACCTTATCCCCACATCGCGTAACAGAGTACCCTCTCTTAATCGTAAGTAACGGACTAAGAGTCTCTAATTTAGATACCAACTGTAAATACTTATTAGCTTTCTTATCAAGTATTTGAAAAGGACTTTTTAAAGCATAAGAATTTTTTACACTTAAAAGTTCTTTTTCTTTTACTGCAATAAGTGTCTTACCACTATACTTTAATCTTTCTAATAATCCATCAAAAGCTAATTCTTTATTTTGATAGATTGTAATTGGATTAGTAAGTACCGGTCTATTTCTTAAAAATGTAAGTCTTTCTCGATATCTTTTTATATCATTAGTCATAGCTTTATTAAGCCTAATATTCATTTGATTTAATAATTGTCGAACATCTCTAATATCTGGGACTGCCATTTCTGCCGCTCCTGTTGGCGTTGGTGCTCTTAAATCCGCTACAAAGTCCGCTATTGTAAAGTCTATTTCATGTCCAACAGCACTAATAACCGGAGTTTGACATTCATATATTGCCCTAGCAACAATCTCCTCATTAAAAGCCCATAAATCCTCAATACTTCCTCCACCTCGTCCAACAATTAAAGTATCAAGATCATAATTAGCACTATTCTTAATCTGTCTAACTATATCTTCTTTAGCATCTTCTCCTTGAACTAAAGTCGGAAATAAATAAATTTCCGCCAAAGGCCATCTTCTCTTAATAGTCGAAATAATATCTTTAATAGCCGCCCCAGTAGGTGCTGTAACTACCCCAATTTTTCTAGGTATCTTTGGTATTTTTTTCTTAATACTAGGATCAAATAACCCTTCTTCTTCAAGTTTTTTCTTCAACTGTTCAAAAGCTATATATAAGTTACCAACACCATCTTCTAACATATCATTAACATATATTTGATAACCTCCATTAGCTTCAAATACACTAATTTTACCTGTAACTAATACTTTCATACCATCACTAGGTATAAACTTAATTTTCTTAGTACTAGATGCAAACATAATAGCATTGATTCTACTACCATCATCTTTCAAAGTAAAATAATAATGTCCTCTACTATGAGCCTTAAAATTAGATATTTCGCCCTTTAAAAACACCTCATTTAAATTTACATCATTATCTATCCTATACTTAATATATCTCGTTAATTGTGTAACTGTAATATATTTATCATTCATAACATCACCAAATACTCTTATTGTTCTTCTTCATGATAAACTTTATCTAAAACTCCATTAATCATTTTAGTAACAGCTTCATCTGAATATTTCTTAGAAAGTTCTATTGCTTCATTAATTGCAACTACACTAGGAGTCTCAGTATATTTAAGTTCATAAATTCCAAGTAGCAAAATAGCTTGATCAACTTTATTTAATCTATCTATTGTCCAACTAGTTAAATACTTATCAGCAAGTTTAATTAAAGTATTTTTATTTTCTAAAATGCCATTAACACAACTATCTACAAACTCATTTTGTACTTCTAATTGTTCTTTAATCAAGTCATTAACATCATACTCTAATTTAGCTTCTTCTAAAATAATAGTCTGATAAATAACTTTAACAATAACTTCTCTTAACTCACTTCTATTCTTCATAGTATCACCTCTTTAAATTATCGTATCTTCTTTTCTCTATTATAACATAAGTTAATTATTTTTTCTCCTTAACTTCTTTATTTAATTCATAAAGGAAAGAAAGAGCTTCCATTGGAGTCATTTCTAATGGATTAATATTATTAATTTTCTCTTCTATTGGATTAACTTTAACTTCTTCTTTTTCTTCGCTCAATTCAAACAAAGATGTCTGCGTATATACTTCTTTTTTAACACTTTTCTTCTCATAATAACTAAGTATTTCATCAGCTCTTTTAATTAAACTATCTGGTAATTTTGCAAGACTAGCTACATGAATACCATAACTCTTATCAACTGATCCTGGTTTTACTTTATGTAAAAATGTAATCTTACCATCTTCTTCTATTGCTGAAACATGCACATTTTTTAAATGTTTTAAATCTTTCTCTAAAGCAGTTAATTCATGATAATGTGTAGAAAACATTGTCTTAGCTTTAATTTTATCATGAATATATTCAAGTATAGCTTGGGCAAGACTCATACCATCATATGTTGCTGTTCCACGGCCTAACTCATCAAATAAAATCAAACTATTTTCTGTTGCTTCGCTAATTGCATAATTTGCTTCTTTCATCTCAACCATAAAAGTAGATTCACCTGACACCAAATCATCTGTTGCTCCTATACGTGTAAATATCTTATCAAAAATAGGCATAGAACAACTCTTACAAGGTACAAAACATCCAATCTGAGCCATAATAACTGTAATAGCAAATTGTCTCATATAAGTAGATTTACCAGCCATATTAGGACCCGTTATTAATAAAATATCTGTTGTTTTATCCATCACAATATCATTAGGAACATACTTATCTTTCATAACTTGTTCAACTACTGGATGACGACATCCAATCATCTTAACACTACGATCCTTAACAAGTTCTGGTCTAACAAATTTATAGTTATCTGACACTATTGAAAAAGACTGCAACATATCAACTTCACTAATTATTTTCGCAAGTCTTTGTAACTTAGAAACATATCTCTTAACAACTTCTCTAATATCCATAAATAACTTAAACTCTAAATTAACGATCTTATCTTCTGCTCCAAGTATAATATTTTCTTTTTCTTTTAATAAAGGTGTAATAAATCTCTCACAATTAGTTAAAGTCTGTTTTCTCTCATATCCATACTCATCTTTAATTAAATGCTTTTGTCCCTTAGATACCTCAATAAAATATCCAAATACTTTATTAAATCCTACTTTTAAATTCTTAATACCCGTTCTTTCTCGTTCTTGTTGTTCAATCTCTAATATAAAGTCTTTAGATCCTGCACTAATACTCTTTAACTCATCAAGTTCACTATTATATCCTGGTTTTATTAAATGTCCTTCATGTAAAGTAAAAGGTGCATCATCAAGTATCGCTCTATCGAGTAATGAATATAAATCATCAAAGACTTCAATAGTCTTATCAAAACCAATTTCTTTTAATATATCACTAATTTTTGGTAGTACTGCTAAAGATCCTTTTAATTGTAATAAATCTTTGGCATTTAAGTTACCATATGTAACTCTACTCGCAATTCTTTCTAAGTCATATACTTCTTCTAAAGCTTTAATTAAATCATCTCTTAAAATAAATTCTGTTGACAGCTTAGATACAAAGTTATATCTTCTTTCCAACTCTTCTCTAGAAGTTAAAGGATTTTCTATATTATGTTTTAAAAATCTAGAACCCATCGCTGTCTTATTCTTATCAAGTAACCAAAATAAGCTATATTGTCTTTCTCTATTTCTAATAGTTTCAATTAATTCTAAGTTCTTCTTAGTACTTATATCAAACTCTAAATACTCACTAGATTTAACCATAATAGCTTTTTGCAAATGATGTAAATCACCCTTTTTAGTATCAACTATATAGTAAAGTAAATGTTTTAAAGTCTTAATTAATCTAACATCCTCTAAATCTTTATATATATACTCATAATTCTTATCTTCTAATTCATCTTTAGTAATAGTAACTAATATTCCATGATTAGTTCTAAGTTCTTCTACTATTTCTCTATCTATTAAATCATTAACTATTACTTCTCTAAATCCATTTCTAACTACTTCTTTAACAGCTTTATACTTTTCTCCATCAATTAAAGTAACATATACTTCTCCTGTTGATATATCGGCATAACTAATTCCATAACAATATGAAAAATCATATATATTAGCAATATAATTATTACTTTTAGCATCTATATTAGAATCAAGTCTTGTACCTTTAGTAACTATTTGTACAACATCTCTTTTAACCATTCCTTTAGTCTCTTTTGGATCTTCTAACTGTTCACAAATTGCTACTTTATATCCTTTATCTACCAAAGTATCTACATATGAAGCATAGGCATGGTATGGTATTCCACACATCGGAACTCTCTCTTCTAAACCAGCCTGTTTACCTGTTAAAGCTAACTCCAAAATACGTGAAGCGATAATAGCATCCTCAAAAAACATTTCATAAAAGTCCCCAAGTCTAAAAAAGATAATACTATCATCGTACTTATCTTTAATTTCCATATATTGTTGCATCATAGGACTTAATTTTTCTCTATCTACTTCACTACGTTTCATTTTTACTTCACCTACATCAAATATTATATCAAAAACAAAAGTTCAAATAAAGAAAAATAGCAAGTTTTTTCTTGCTATTTAAAATCCTCTTGAGCTTCCGCCACCACCAGATGAGCCTCCGCCTCCGGAAAATCCTCCTCCACCAGACGACCAGCCACCGCCTCCTGATGAAAAGCGACCAGAACTATATCCACCTGAACTCTCAGAAGTAAATCTTCCCACTAACCATGAAATAATAGTTGCAATTATAACGATAATCCAACCTAATGTAAAAAACACCGTCATTGCAATAGAAAATACAACAATAAGTAGTGAAAAAATCTTATAAAAACTGCTAATTTTCATTCGCTTTTTCTTACTAACTTTTCGGCAATATCTTCCCATCGCAAAACCAACTATTATAAAGACCCATAATGCCGTTAAAAACATATAGATTTTTTCATCATAATCACTATCATAATTATTATAATCATTAGGAACATCAATAGCTAAAGTATCATCTAAAACATCAATCTCATAATACTCACACAACTTCTTATAAAAAGCTGTATATCCATTTTTAATCCCATTATCCCAATCATTATTTTTTAAATACGGAATAATATATTGATCTTGATATCTACCAGTAAGTCCATCCGGTAAAACTCCTTCTAAGCCATATCCAACTTCTACTCTAAATTGTCTTTCTTCTAAAGCTAATAGTAATAAAAGTCCATTATTCTTCTCTTTATCTCCAATACCAAAACTTCTAAATAAATCCGTCGCATATTTTTCTAAATTTTCTCCCTCTAAACTAGGAACTGTAACGACAACAATCTGTGTTCCAGTCTCATTAGCTAAAGAAACAGAACGACTCATAATATATTCTTCTACTTCACTATCAATTATATTAGCGTAATCATTAACATAAAATTGATCAGTTGGCTTTACAAGCCCTAAAACTGATAATGGAAATAATAAAACAAATAAACTAAATATTAAAATTTTTTTCATCTTAGAACTCTACATTAGGAACTTCAGTTTTACTAGAATCAGCTTTAAAATAATCAGCTTTAGTTAAATTAAACATAGAAGCCACTATATTATTAGGAAATTTAATAATTAAAGAATTATAAGACTTAACAGCCTCATTATAATCTCTTCTCGCTGTAGCAATTCTATTTTCTGTGCCTGCAAGTTCATCTTGTAAATTAATAAAATTCGTATTAGCTTTTAAATCAGGATAATTTTCAACTACTACCATTAATGCATTAATTGCACTAGTTAAAGAAGCATCTGCATCAGCTTTCTCTTGAAGACTCTTAGCATTAACTAAATTTTCTCTAGCTGTTGTAATATCAGAAATAACTTTTTCTTCATGTTGTGCATATCCTTTAACTGTACTAACTAAGTTAGGTATTAAATCAGCTCTTCTAACTAAATAAGTATCAATATCAGCAGCTTTAGTATCAACATTTTCTCTTGCTACTTTCATCGTATTATAGTTACTAACCATAAAAATACCAAGTACAATAACGATACCTAAAACAACCAAACCCACGATTGAACCTTTTTTCATCTCTCTTCTCCTCCTACAATATTAATTATACTTCAATTTAAATCAAAAAGAAAAGAGTAAAATGATTATTTACTACCATATTTACTCTTAGCTTTATATAATTTAACATTTCCTTTTTCTTGATTAATAACTTTTCTTTGTACTGGATCTGTAACAGCAGAACTAACTTTTTTAGTTAATCTTTCTGCTAAAGCAAAATTACCATTCTTATTTTGTGCTCTAATACAAGCCATTTTTTCTTCAAAAGTATAACTATCAAAATCTTCAACCTTAAGTTTCTTTCCACTAATATTATCTATCGCCACTCTAACATCATGTGAAAGATCTCTTCCCTTTTTAGGTTTATTATTAGTGCTAACAGTTTCTTTTTTACCAACACCATTACTTTTAGCCGCATAATCACTCTCATCCATAAAATAATCATTAATCATTGTAATTCGCATATTTGCTTCTACTACGCATTCAACTCTACCTGTAGTTCTATAAATATTAGCTAGATAATGCATAGCCTTAGGTGCTTTATAAGAACCAGTTGCTAAATAACCTGAAAACCTCTTCTCAGCATCCATAAACTTCTGCATACCATACAAAGCTTTACCTTCATAATACATAAAGTCAGGCATACCTGTTTTACTTCTACCAAGAGTACATAACTCTAAAGCTTCTTCATATTTTCCATTCTTAATAGCCTTCTTCACTTTGTCGATATAATCTCTATACTCTTTATATCCCTCTTGTCCTAATTTCATTAAGATTTGCTTTTCAGAAATTCTTTTTCTAACATAATAAACAATAACTGGATTAACTTTTTTTACAAATAAATGTTCATTACTAAAGAATAAGTTAGCCGCCAAAGTAAAATCATTAGAAATTTCTTTATTAATATAATTAAGTAATCTTTGGCATCCAGCTTCATCAACACATTCTTCATCATAAGTTCTCATACCATTAGTACCATCAATACTCTGTAAAAATACCTGTCTTTGTTTTTCTAAAAGTACATCAAAGTTCTCAAGTAAAAGATAAAAGTTAAAAGAAGATGCTGTTTTACTAGTTGCATGAGCAAGTTTACAAACTTCATTTCTTGCTGCTATATAGTTTCCTTCATTAAAATAAGTCATAGCTTTCTCATACATCGTATTAACCGCTCTATCTGAAAAGTAAATATACTTATCATGAGTAGCTTGACAAGAAGAAGCATCAAAAGAAGCAGGATCCTTTTCATATTCCATTGTTACTTGAGCAAGAGCAATTGATAAAGAAAAATCTAAATCACTATCCGTCTTAGTTTCTTCACACATCGCTGCAAACTCATAAGCTTCCTCAAATTTCCTTTGTTTAATTGCAATCTTATAAAGTCCATAGTAAACCGAAAAGTCTCCTCTACCATCACTCATTAGTTTACATAAAATATCCTTAGCATCATCATATTTTCTATCTATAAATAAATATTTACTCTGGAACAATGGAAAGCTAGGATCATTTGAAGATTCTAATTTATTAAGTAATTGTTTTACTTCATCCCTTTTTACACTTGAAAGTGTATTATAACTTAATAATCTTCTTAATCTATGTTTAATATCTTGATTAGTCATAAATATCCCCCTTTAATAGATGAATTGCCACATATAATACCACAAATATTAAAAATAATCAATCTCAACATCAAATCTAAATAAAAAGAAGTAAACTTATTTTACTTCTCTATATTCTTTCTATATAATTCTATCCTTTCCCTTATATTTTCTATTCCTAGTATTTTCATAATTGAAAATAAATCCGGAGATTGTCTTCTACCAGTTATCATAACCCTAATAGCCTCACAAATATCTCCAACATGTCCCTTATATTCATCTGGATTTTTCTTATAGTCTTTTGGACTCGCTGCATAGCCATGACTACTAGCAAAATCCTTAGTCATATTAAACCATTCTTCGTTAGTAGCAGCTAAGTCTAACCCTTCTAAATATTCAAGTATTAAAGAAACATCATAAGTCTTATCTCCATCATACTTAGAATAGCTTTCTTTATTAAATATTGAATCAATCGCATAAGAGAATTCTTCTTTTACATCACTATACTTAGATATATCTTTTCTAGGTCTAGGACCATCTTTTTCAATACCTAAGAATTTGATCATTCTCTCTTTATTCTCTTCTAATAATTTAGCATATTCTTGATCATATTTTAAAGCCCAGGCAAAGGTCTCATCATACACTTCCTTACCAGTCTTTCTTGAAAAATAAGTTTTACAAATATTTTTAAATTTAGCCTCATCAAAACTAGTACCACCAATAGCTTGTTTATCAAAACTAAAAGTAAAGTCATTAATAGTTTTATCTTGATTAGCTAAATACCATTCTTCAAAATTCGTATTCGTAATTGTTGCTAGATAAAGATGTAAAGCTTCTATTGGAATTCCGCCCTCTTCATAGTATTTAACTCCTGCCCAAGGATCTTTTCTCTTACTAATCTTACGAATTGTGCCTGTTTCTTGATCTTTAATTGTAATAGGTGCAATATGAGCATATTGAACTTTATCAAAACCAAGAATTTCAAATAACTGAATATGTAAAGGTAAACTAGAAACCCATTCATCTCCACGAATAACATGAGTTGTATGCATTAAGTGATCATCAATTGCATGAGCAAAGTGATAAGTAGGAATACCATTTTTCTTTAAAAGCACTGTATCCGTATCATGTTCCGGAAACTTCATTTTTCCTTTAATACAATCAACTACTTCTATTGTTTTATTAGCATCTCCAGGAGATTTTAATCTAATAACATACTCTTCTCCCTTAGCAAGTTTTTCTTTTATCTCTTCAAGTGACAAATCTCTATCAACAGCATAAATACCATAAACACCTGTTCTTACTTTATTTATCTCTTGTTCTTCTCTTATATTAGAAAGTTCTTCTTCACTCATAAAACATGGATAAGCAAGGCCTTGTTTAATTAAGTCTTTTGCATAAGTTTGATAAATTTCTACGCGTTCACTTTGTTGATAAGTTCCATACTTACCCCCAAAACTATATCCTTCGTTTGGTAAAATATCAAATCCATGCAAAACATCTACGATATTTTCTATTCCACCATCAATCATACGTTTTTGATCTGTATCTTCAATTCTTAAAAAGAAAACTCCTTTACTTTGTCTAGCATAAACCATATCACAAAATGCTGAATATAAATTTCCTAAATGAACACTACCAGTTGGTGAAGGTCCATATCTTGTAACCATTGCCCCTTCTGGTAAATTTCTCTTTGGATATAATTCTTCATAATATTCTCTAGTTTTTGTAATATTAGGAAACAAGATCTCCGCTAACTCATTTCTTTCTTCTTTATTCATAAATACACCTCTCTGTATTAATATCCATATTGGCTGCCCTAGTTAGATTCGAACTAACGAAATGGTGCGGTCAGAGCGCACTGCCTTACCACTTGGCTATAGGGCAATAAACTAACAATTTAATTTTACAACATTATTAATAAAAAATAAAGTAAAAATAAAAACTCGGATTTACTCCGAGCTAACATTTCAAATGGTAGCGACGGAGGGAATCGAACCCCCGACCTTCCGGGTATGAACCGGACGCTCTAGCCAACTAAGCTACACCGCCACATCTTCGCCATATTTTTGGCGTTTCAACAAAATTTATTCTACCATATGAGTTATACCTTGTCAACAACTTTTTTAAATTCCTTCAACCTTTACTGTGCCATCAATTTCCAGAGTGTCTGGTGTGACCTTACAGTCGTACGC
>SAMEA104315421__coassemble_896_pt1 | contig 22188 bp, 18 predicted proteins | sample SAMEA104315421__metabat2_low_PE_056 | metagenome-assembled genome bin SAMEA104315421 (sample SAMEA104315421) | gut metagenome | biome: Monkey gut; feature: monkey-associated habitat; material: faeces | place: China | collected 2013
ATCGGTTATTGCTTTATCTGTATCAGCAATGCCTGAAGGCCTACCTCTAGCCTTAACAATGGCCCTAACCATAGGTTCAAATCGAATGAGTAAGGAAAATGTTGTAGTTAAAAGACTAAACTCCGTTGAAAGTCTAGGAAGTTGTACTGTCATAGCCTCTGATAAAACGGGAACACTTACTGTAAATGAACAAACTGCAAAACGTATAGTTTTACCTGATAATAGTATTTTTGATATTGAAGGAACTGGCTATAATGACCTTGGTAAAATAATTTCTAGAGAAAACTCTAATTTAAAAGATGCTAAATATATAAGTAAATTAGGTGTCTTAAACAATGAAGCTATTCTAGAAAAAATAGATGATTCTTACAGAAAAGTAGGTGACTCCATTGATATAGCATTCCTAGCTTTAGGACTAAAAGCTTCTGTAGATATAAAGAATATTGAAATAACTGATCGTATAAATTATGAGTCTGAGAAAAAGTACTCTGCTGTTTTCTTTAAAGAAAATGATAAAAACTATTGTACCATAAAAGGTTCTTTAGAAAAAGTTTTAGAGTTTTGTACTACTATGACCGTAAAAGATAAAAAAGTAAAGATAGATAAAGAATTATTGAAGAAACAAAACGAAGATCTAGCAAGTTCAGGTTATCGAGTAATTGCTATTGCTGATGGTACTTCTAAAGATAAAAATAATTTGAAAGACTTAAACTTTGTAGGTTTAGTTGCCTTTATTGATCCTATTAGAGAAGAAGCTAAGGAATCTATAAAAGAATGTAAAACAGCAGGTATAAAAGTTATTATGGTAACAGGAGATCATCCTCTAACTGCATATTCTATTGCGAAAGATTTAGGTCTAGTAGAAGATTATTCAGAAGTTACAACAGGTCAAGAAGTAAATGAATATCTAGAAAAAGGTAAAAAAGCTTTTGACAAATTTATTAAAACTAAAAAAGTTTTTACTAGAGTAACTCCTCTAAATAAATTAGAAATAGTTGAATCACTAAAAAGGCAGGGAGAATTTGTTGCTGTAACAGGTGATGGTGTCAATGATGCTCCAGCTATCAAGTCTGCTAATATTGGTATCGCTATGGGATCAGGAACTGATGTTGCTAAAGAGACATCATCTATGATAATTCTAGATGATAACTTTAAATCTATTGTTGTAGGTATCAAAGAGGGAAGAAATGCCTATAGTAATATTCGAAAAATCAGTTATATGTTATTATCATGTGGAGTTGCAGAAGTCTTATTCTTCTTGCTAGCTATTATTTTAGATATGCCTATGCCTTTAGTTGCTATTCAATTATTATGGCTAAATATTGTAACAGATGGTCTTCAGGACTTTGCTTTATCTTTTGAAAAAGCTGAATCAAATATCATGAAAGAGCCTCCAAGAGACCCTAAAGAGACATTATTCAACAAAGATTTAGCTAGTGAAGTGTTAATATCAGGTCTAGCAATCGGTATTATTGTTTTTCTAACTTGGATGTACTTATTAAATAAACTACATATGCCAATTGATACTGCAAGAGGTTATATAATGACTCTAATGGTCTTTATGCAAAATATGCATGTTCTAAATTGTCGTAGTGAAAAACAATCAACTTTCAAAGTATCTTTAAAGACTAATCCACTTATAATCTTTAGTATTTTAGGTGCCATATTCTTGCAAATAATATTTAGCGAAATACCATATCTAAGTAAATTCTTACAAACAACAAGTATCCCAATAATTCACATGTTAATATTATTTGCCTTATCAACAATAATAATCTTCATCATGGAAATATATAAAGTAATAAAAAGAAAAATATAGAATAAAAAACTACGACTGTAGTTTTTAATCCTTACTCTGTGCATTGTTTATAGTAGAAAAAACAAAAGTATTTATTATCAGAAATATTGTAAAAATAAAACTAGAGAAAGGCGCAAAACTTATGAAAAGCTTCAAAATAAATTCACAAAATAAACTCAACGTAGTGAAAATAAGTATTACCAGTTTTTTTATTATAATTTTATTAATAATTGCCTTACAAGTATCATTTGCTACTGATAGTATAGTTAGTTCCATTACTATTAAATCAAATGCTTTAGCCTATAGTTCTGATGAAGGATCATGGCAAGTTACTGAAACTGCTAAATGGATAGCAAAAGGAACCGCTAGGATTGATCTTAGTCTCACTACTCGAAAACTTTCTAAATCAAAAGCTGTTGATTTAGTTTTACTCTTGGATGACTCGCTAAGTGATGATACTTTAAAAAGAATAGTTCAGATGTTTGGTAGAGCTTTTCTTTCTGCCCAAGATGGTAATACTTTAGCTGTTATAAGATTTAATTCAGAAGCAAAACTAATAAATGATTTTCAAACTACTGATGCTGGTTTATATATTAGCCTATATGGTAGTATAGACGGAAGCAAAGGCCTAAGTTATTATAGTGCCTTAGAAAAATTAGATGAATTCTTAAAGAAATCCACTTATAATCAAGAACACGAATTAAATATTTTAATGATTACTGATGGCATTCCTTCTAAAGACATCGGTAAAGAAGAAAAAGTTTATACAGAAATAAGAGAAACATATAAAAATATAAAAAACTTTTATTCTGTTCAATATAATGTTGGTAATAAAGTAAATGCTACCCTAAAAAAGATTAGTAATATATCATACGCTACTACTAGTACCAATGATTTTAATGAACTATTAAATAAAAATCTAAGTTATATGGCATCAACAGCCTATACTAATTTTACTTTAGAAACATTTATTAATAGTGACCAATTCACTCTTAATAATAAAAATATCTCTACTAATATTGGTAAAATAGTTATCAATGATAGTAAATTATCATGGGGTTTTGAAAGTACAGATCTAAAGAATCTACTTTCATCGGGAGCAACTATTTCTATGTCATTTGAGGTAAAATTAAAAGATGAATATAGGAATGTTGCTGGATTATATAAAATATTAAAAAATACAAAAATCGACTATACAATTTCTGATACAACAGAAACAGTAACAAGCACCGAAACTCCAATTATTTCTAATTATTCTAAAGTTATTTATGATGGTAATGCTCCTCCGGATTGTACTGTTAGTAATCTTCCTTCATCAACAGTAGGTATAGCTTATGATGTGATAGAAATATCAGAAACCACACCAATCTGTAATGGTTATAAATTTAAGAGTTATGAAATCATCTCTTCTGAAGTTACCAAAATAGGAAATAGTTTTATAATGCCTCTTAATGATGTAACTTTGAAGGCTACTTGGACAAAAGTATCAATATCAAAAAGTGCTGATGGAACTATTTATACCATTCCTACTTTTTATGATTACATTTCGTCCTCTTCAAAAGGGTTAGATACTAATACTGATTTTAATTCCTCACCAATCGAAAGAACTTCAGGAGTTTACACAATGGCTAAAACTCAAAATGATAAGTATCCAGTTCATTATTATAGAGGAATCGTTTCTAACAACAATGTATTATTTGCTAATATGTGTTGGAAGATTGTTAGAACTACTGAGACTGGTGGAATAAAGATGATATACAATGGACTACCAGATGAAAATAACCAATGTAATAATACTGGCACTAATAGTCAAATAGGTACAAGTGTCTTCAATTCAAGTTACAATTCCCCATCAGACGCCGGTTATATGTCAGGAACAAGATATGAGTCAGAATCTAAAACACCACCAAGTCTGTATGGAAATGATATTTCCTGGGATGGTGAAAAATATACTTTACTCAATACTTATAAGATCACTAGCTGGGAAACATCTAGTCATATTGTTGCTACGAAGTACCATTATAGCTGTTTTAATGACACAGGCACCTGTACTACTGTCTATTATATTCACTATTTTGGAAGTCAATCGCATGTTTACTGTTTTGCTTTAACTGATGGAAAAGATATTGAAACGATAAAAAATGAAATGCTCTCTAATGACAATACCTCTCCAATAAAAGATGCAATCACTACTTGGTATGAAGAAAATTTACAAAATTATACCGACAAACTAGAAGATACAATCTGGTGTAATGATAGAAAATTTAGTCTGGGATCGTTAGTAGGAAAAGATAATGATGCTAAAACAGAGTATTCACGTTTTGGCACCTACAATAGGGTCTGGAGTATCTATAAACCAAGTGTAAAGTGTTCAAACTCCCAACGAGATGGTTTTACAGTTTCAGCCTCATCTGATGGTAATGGCAAGTTAAAATACCCAGTCGGTTTATTAACTGCCGATGAAGTAATGTTAGCAGGTGGAAGAGGTGCTGCCAATGAAAAATATTATTTATATACTGGCAAAAACTATTGGACAAAGTCTCCAGCCGACTTTAGTATAAGCTATGCCAGAGGTTTTAGAATGACAACAACTGGTGCTCTAAGCTTTACAAATGTTGCTAGTACAAATGGTATTAGACCTACAATTTCTCTTGCTAATGGTACAAGAACATTAGATGGAAATGGAACTGCTACAAAACCTTACATAGTTGAATAATCAAAGAATGGCTCAAAAAACCATTCTTTTCTCTTAAAAAATAATTCATAAATTACAATATAATGGTATAATAATTAAATAAAACAAATAATTATAAACATGAGGTGTATATTATATGAATGAAAGACAATCTATATTAGAAATAAGTACTAGTGCTTTTAAACATAATATAGAAGAAATAAAAAAGATAATTGGTCCTAATAAAGACATTATGTATGTCATGAAAGCTAATAGTTATGGAACATATCTAAATAAAAATATTTCTCTTATTAAAGATTTCAAAATAATCGCAACAGCTATTGTAAAAGAAGCAGTTGAATTAAGAGAACTAGGCTTTGAAAATGAAATATTTGTCTTAAACCAACCATACTTAGAAGATATAGATAATGTAGTTAAATATAATGTAACTATTGGTATTGCTTCTCTTTCTTTTCTAGAACAACTAAGTAAATTGAAATCTAACTTTACTATTCATCTAGAACTAGAAACAGGTATGGGTAGAACTGGTTTTAATATTGCAGATCTAGATAATGTTTTAAAATTCTTACAAACAACAAAAAACATCAAAGTAGAGGGAGTTTATACTCATCTCTCATCTGCTGATAAAGATCAAGAATTTACTAATAGTCAAATGACTTTATTTAAACAAGGTGTCGCTAAAATAAAGGAATATTATAAAGATATTAAGTATATTCATGCTGAAGCATCTAATGGTATTTTAAATGTCAATGATGCTATTTGTAATTTAGCAAGACCAGGTATTTTATTATATGGTTATCCTCCAGCTGATAATATGCCAAAAACTCTTGATTTTAGACCTGTTGCTAAATTAAAGTCTCATGTTTTATTTATAAAAGAAGTACCAAAAGGAACTAGTATAAGTTATGGACGAACTTTTATAACTCCAAAGAAAATGACTATCGCAACTATTGGTATTGGCTATGCGGATGGCATTCGTCGTAATCTTTCTAACAAAGGAAAAGTTATCATCAAAGATAAAATCGTTCCAATAGTAGGTACAGTCTGTATGGATTCTTTTATGATTGATGTAACTGATATTAAAAATGTAAAAGTAGGGGATTATGTCTACATCTGGGACAATGAAAATATAACTTTAGAAGAAATAGCTGAAGAATGTAACACTATTAATTATGAAATATTATCAACTATATCTAATCGTGTCCCAAGAGTATTTATTGATTAAAAGTAGTAAGGAAGTGACTATATGGATCAAGAAAAAATCGGAAAACTTATCAAAGTAATACGAAAGAAAAACAACTTAACTCAAGCTGAGTTTGCTGAAAAATATGGTGTAACTTATCAAGCTGTAAGTAAATGGGAAAATGGTAAAAATATCCCAGATGTAAGTTTATTAAAAGAAATAAGTAAAGATTTTAATGTCAACATCGAAGATTTACTAGAAGGAAGAGTTTCTTCAAAAAATAAATCTAATAAGAGTAAATTAATAATTATTATAATCTTATTATCTATTATAGTTGTCTTATCTTCTTTTATTATTTACAATAATTATCTTCATAATCATAATTTTGAATTTAAAACTTTAACTTCTAGTTGTTCTAACTTTAAAATATCTGGAAGTATTGCCTATAATGATAAAAAATCATCTATTTATATTTCTAATATTACTTATTGTAATGGTGATGATATAACGGAATATAAAAAGATAGAGTGTGTTTTATATGAAAGCAGTAATAATACTGAAACCAAAATAGGTAATGATTCTTATAAAGGAAAAAATCCTATAAGATTAGAAGACTACTTAAAAGATGTTCGTTTTAATATTGATAATTATTCTAAAACTTGTATCAATTATAAGAAGAATAGACTATATCTCCAAATAAGTGCTACTGATGCAAATAATAAAATAACTCTTTATAAAGTCCCTCTAACAATGACTAATAATTGTTAATAAAACCGATAGATCCTCAAATAATCTATCGGTTTTTCTAATTAAAAATAAATTGCTAAGTATAAATAAATTCTAATAAAACTTATTATTTTTTCAAAGCCTCTAAATATTTCTTTAAATACAAATCTTTATTCTTAGAATTATATTGCATTATAAATCTAGGATGCTCCAGTGGAATAATCTCTTTAAAGAAATTATATTTTCTATTTAGTTTTACCAAATATTCATAATTTTTCCCACTACCAATACAATAACATATCGAAGTATCTATATTAAATTGAAGAATCTCTTTAATTGATTTAATAATATACTCTTCAAATCTTTCTTCATATTGCTTAACATCATAATAGTTGTAATTAACTTCATTTCCCTTAGAATTAATTTTAGAAATACCTAAAGGAAATACAAAATTCATATAAAAATCATTATAAAACTTTTCACATCCACCATATTCATCAATAACATCATAAAGAAAGTTAGAAGAAGATTTATTAACATAAAAGTTATCGATGAATATTCCGGTTTCTTTTTGTAAATGAATTGCATCTTCAAAGGGAACTCCTGTAACCGCAGAAGCCCTTCTTGCTGGATTACTTCCTAGTATTAATCTTCTTTTCTTTTTATCATTATAAAACCTAGTGTAAAATTTAGTTGTAATAACTTTTATTTGCTCCTTATTACAATCATTATATGGATTAATAATTTTATAATAATCAAATGAATCTATTTTTATTTTAGATAAATTATCACAGTAAGTTAAAATTTTTTCTGAATTTGTTTTGTTCATTGCATTTCACCATTCATAATATTTTTTATAAGTTATATTATTATTTTAAACCTAAATTTTCTGATATTCTATAAAAAAATAAAAAGATATATTTTTTATAAACTTTGGAAAAACTCTAGTTAAATTTTTTAAATATAAATTAGGTAATAATGAAGATAAATAGTATAATAGTAGTAGGAGGATATATGGAAACAAAAATAATTTATTATGTACATGGTACAACATATGATAATGCAACCAAAAAATGTTCTGGTTGGAAACAAGTAGAATTAAATGATTTAGGTAAAGAACAAGCTGTTAATTTAGGAAAAAACACTCCCTATAAATTTGATGTATTATTCACGTCTGATTTAATAAGAGCAAAAGAATCAGCTAAACTAGCTTTTCCTGAATTCAAAGCTATAGAAGATAATAGACTTAGAGAATGTAATTATGGAGATTTAGATGGTGGTGATAAGAACCAAGTAATTTATGAAGAACATATCGAAACTCCCTTTCCAAATGGAGAATCTTTACAAGATGTTGAAAAAAGAATTAGAGAATTCTTAAAATATGTAAATGAAAACTACCAAGGTAAAACAATTGGTATTATAGCTCATAGAGCTCCCCAACTAGCAATAGAAGTAATTACAAAACATATCTCTTGGGAAGAAGCTAATGCTAACGACTGGAGAAAAACAGGTGCTTGGCAACCAGGCTGGGAATATAGCTTTAAAGATATTGACTTAGATTAATATCTTTTTTTCTGAGTGAAATTTAAATAAAATATATAAGTATATTGTCTACTAAAATCTTGAAAAACTTCCCAATAACTTATATAATTAATATAGAATAGGAGGAGTAAAAATGAGTAAATTAAAAATCAATAATGGCTTAGCTGCAGTCATCTTACTAGCATCATTATTTGCTGGATGGCAAACATTATTATTAGTGGTAATTTTAATGTTAATCTTTGGTGAATTAGATGACAAAGTAAAAAATCTAATGGTAGGTGTTCTTACATTCTTTGCCGGAATTACTTTAGTTTCTGTAGCGTGGACTTTAATATCAGATGGAATTAATCTAGTATTCAAAGCTATTGAAAGTGTAATTGCTATTCTTAATAGTTACTTATCATTAGACCATCAAATAAGTCTACTTGGATTCCAAGCAAAATTTGTTAGTCCAATAAAGACTATCCTTAGTTTCATGGATTCTGGAATTGACTATTTAATTTTATTTACTAAGTTTGCATTTATTATTTCTACATTAACTGGAAGAACTATGAAAGAAAATCCATTTAATAAGAAAGTAAGTGAATTTGTTCAAAAAGTATTAAACTTTAACAATAGTTTTGAACAACAAAATGCACCACAAAACTTTCAAGCAAACACTAATGTTGTAAATAATAATGTTGCAATGAATAACAACATGAACAATAATACTCAAGTAAATAACAACCAAGATAATTTAATATAATAATTTATCTAAAAAACAAAAAGTGTATAGTCATATACACTTTTTACTATGGAGAAAACTTCAAAAGAAAAAGGATGAACTTCATCCTTATTTAACGATATATTTCATTTCACCCATTCTAGAAGTAGGTACAAATCCAGCTTCAGCTTTAACTACATCAGGAATTCTATTTACGATTGCTGAACAAGTAAGTTCAACTGTACAAGGTCTAGTAATAACTAAATTAGTATTAGGTTCTCCTTCAACTGTCCAGTCATTTCTATCACAATCTTCACTACTGTAAACTTTACCAATACATTCAGTTTCTAAAATAATTCCTTGTTTAGTAGTCGTTGTAACAACAGCACTCATACCAGTCGCAACTCCTGCTTTAATATCCATATCTAATGTTGTAGAGTGAATATCTTCATCACTAAATTGTGGAACACATTTTTGAGTTTGACTAACTACATCTAAATGTAATTTATCACATAACCATCCATTAACATTCCACATATAACTTGGTGTATAAGTACCAGAATTAATAATACTTTGACGTTCTTCATCGCTCATTCTATCAACACTCGCAACATCTCTATCAAATTCCTCTGGAGTAAGACCAGCACCATGTGCCTTTGCAAGAGCAATACCATAATCTTCTACATTATAAGAAGAACTTCCTTTAATTTTAGTAATTCTTTGAGTTGTACCTGCTAAAGTACTGATCAAGTTACCCCAAAAAGCATCTTGATAACCAGAACCTGTAATTGTACAATTATTTTCTTTAGCTAATTTATCAATTTCTAGAGTAAGAGTAGGGTTAGAGTTTATTGGATAAAAAGCCTCTTCACAAGTAGTAATAGCGTTAACTCCATGCTTAGCACATAAAAGTAAGGCATCACGACAATCAGCAAGTAAACTCATTGTAGTAACGATACAAACATCTGCTTTTACTTCACTAAATAAAGCCTCAGCCTCATCAACAGAAACCACTTTAACACCAACGTTTTCTCCTCCTATAATTTCTCCAACATCTTTTCCAATAACATTTGGATTAATATCCACTGCACCAACAATATCCCATCCGTTTTCAAGGACATAGCGCATTGTATACTTAGCCATTTTTCCACAGCCATATTGAATAACTTTCATTTTATCATCCTCCTAGTTTTATCTTACCATAAAATAAAATATCTAATCAAATAAACTCTTCTAACTAGTCATTTTTTGACAACTAAAAAATAATATGTTATATTTATCTTGCCATGAAGAGGAAAAGTAAACAAAAAATTTATTCGAGTGAGTTAGGTATAGTGTGAACTAATAATAAAATTTTGTTGAAAGAACACCTTGGAGCAAACTACCGAAAAGATAATATCTTAGTAGACTAGTTCGGAAGCAATCCGTTATCATATTGCTAGGTTTGTTAGAACTAAAAAAGAGTGATTATTGAAAGCAAACCATTATTTATAATGGTTTTTTTAATAATAAATTAAGGTGGCACCACGGATACCCGATATTCGTCCTTATTGTAGGATGTATCGGGTATTTTTATATATAAGGAAGTGATTTTATGGAAGAAGACAATAATAACAATAATAACTATATCAATGAAAAAAAATTATAAAACAGATATTTCCTACAAGTATCTAAAAATATATTTGAAAGGAAAAAAATAATATGGAAATTAAAAAAGTATATGATGATTACAAATCATTAATCGAAAAGGAAATTACTATTCAAGGATGGATTAGAAAACATCGCAAACAAAAAGAAATAAGTTTTATTGAACTATCGGATGGAACTTGTTTTAAAAAATTACAAATTATATATGACAAATCTTTAAAGGACTATGATAGTATTACTAAAATCCATTTTGGATCTGCTCTAAAAGTAACTGGTATTTTAAAATTATCTCCTGTAAAAGACCAACTAATTGAACTTCATGCCAAAAAAGTTGAATTATTAGCGGACTGTTCCGAAGATTATCCTATTCAACCTAAACCTCACAGCAGAGAATTCTTACGAGAAAAAGCCTATCTAAGACCAAGAACTACTTTGTTTCAAGCAGTCTTTCGTATAAGAAGTATAACTGCTATGGCTATTCACAAATATTTTCAAGACCATGGCTATATTTATCTCCAAGCCCCAATATTTACCTCAAGTGACTGCGAAGGAGCCGGAGAAATGTTTCAAGTTACAACTCAAAGTCTTGAAGAAATAGCCAAAACTGGTAAAGTCGATTACACCAAAGAATTTTTCCAAAAGAAAGTAGGCCTATCTGTTTCTACCCAATTTGAAGCCGAAACTTTTGCTCAAGCCTTCACTAAAACCTACACCTTTGGGCCAACCTTTAGAGCCGATCCTTCTCATACACCTTATCATATTGCTGAATTCTGGCAAATAGAACCAGAAGTAGCCTTCTGTGACTTAGAAGGAATAATGGATATTGCTGAAGAGTTAATGAAATATGTCATAAAATATATCCTAAAACATGCTAAAGATGAAATGGAATATTTAGATCAGTTTGTTGAAAAAGGCTTAATCAAAAAATTAAAAAAAGTAACCAAAGAATCTTTTAAAAGAGTACCATATAAAGACTGTATAAAAATACTTCAAGAAGCCAAAAAAGACTTTGTCTTTACCCCAACGTATGGATCTGATATTGCTAAAGAACATGAAAAATACTTAACTGAGTATTTTGCTTGCCCCATGTTTATTATTGATTGGCCTAAAGAAATAAAAGCCTTTTATATGAAACATCTAGAAGATGGAACTGTCGCTGGAGCCGATTTAGAATTACCAGGAATAGGTGAAGTATTTGGTATGAGTCAAAGAGAAGATGATTATGATGTTCTTCTAAAAGAAATGCAAGATAAAGGTATGAAAATAGAAGACTATGCCTGGTACTTAAAATTAAGAAAATATGGAGGTGTACAAACATCAGGTTTTGGTATTGGCTTTGAAAGATTACTAATGTACTTAACCGGTATTGAAAACATCAAAGATGTAACACCTTATCCTAGAACTGTTTCTAATTGCGAATTTTAACTTTAAATAACTACAAAAATTCTTTATAATATACCTAAGAGGTGAAATCTATGGAACTAAAACAAGTCGGAGAAAAAACATACTACATTGAAAATAATACTAATATCGGTATCTATCTTTTAGATGATAAACATATTTTTTTAATTGATACTGGTAATGATAAAGAAGCCGGTAAAAAGATTTTAAAAATAGTTGATGAAAAAGACTGGGAAGTAGTAGGTATAATTTCTACTCATTCTAATGCCGATCATGTCGGTGGAAATAAAGTAATTCAAGAACGTACTAATTGTAAAATATATAGTTATGGTATTGAAAAATGTATTACTGAATACCCATTACTAGAACCATCTTTCTTATATGGTGCTTATCCCTTTGAGGCTATAAAAAATAAATTCTTAATGGCAAAACCATCTATCGTAACAGATATTGATAATAATTTACCAAATGGTTTAGAATACATCGTTTTAAGAGGTCATTTCTTTGATATGATTGGAGTAAAAACATCAGATGACGTAATCTTCTTAGGAGATTCTCTCTTTAGTGAAGAAACAATTACTAAATATCATGTTTTCTTTATCTATAATGTCGCTGAATACCTAAACACACTAAATATCTTAAAAGAATTACCGGCTAAAATGTATATTCCATCTCATTGTGCTGCCACTGCTAATATTAAGGAACTAATAAAAATAAATGAAGATAAAATAAATGAAATCTTAGACTACTTATATAATATTTGTAAAGAAAATATTACTTTTGAAGATATTTTAAAAAGTGTTTTTGATAATTATGCCCTAGTAATGAATGCTACTCAATATGTTCTAATCAGTAGTACTATAAAATCTTATCTTTCTTATCTAAAAGATCAAAATAAATTAACTTATGAATTTATTGATAACAAAATGTACTGGAAACAAAATGAGGTATAACTATGGAACATATAATGAAACTATATACTTCTAACTTTGAAGCCTTAACTAAAAATAATAAAACTAGAGAATATCGTTTAAATGATTCTAAAAGACATCTTATAAAACCAAGGGATACTATTAGATTTCAAAAACTACCAGACTTTGATGAAGAAGTAATAGCTGAAGTCCTAAAAAGAGAAGACTTCCCTGATTGGTATTCTTGTTACGAAAAGTATTTCGATGAAGACTTTAAAGATACCTATCAAGATGTTGAAGCCGTAGTTCAAGATACTTATAATGGTTATTATACTGAAGAAGAAACTAAAGAGAATGGTTGTGTTGTTTTTACAATTAAAGTTTTACAAAAAATAAAGAAATAGGTCAAAGTACTTATTTCTTTTTCTATCTAACAAAAATGTAAGGTTGAATTTTAAATATATCTGCTATAATATTACTGAAAGGAAGATTAGTATGCAATATATATCTACAATAAAGACATCTATAATATTTTTTCCTATTATAGCCCTTATCTTTACAATTCCTTATATCTTAAAGCAATATCATAGATATGGGTCTATTAATAAACTAAGAACTCTAATAGTTTATTCTTTTATTTTGTATACGATGACTATCTATTTTTTAGTAATCCTACCATTACCAGATATTAATAATCTTCCTACAGATAAAACAATGTATAATTTAATTCCATTTAAATTTATTGCTGACATTATTAAAGAAACATCTTTTAATATTTCAAATCCATCTACTTACTTAAAAGCTCTAACAGAAAATTGTGTTTATGTTGCCTTATTTAATATTTTAATGACTATACCTTTTGGTATGTATTTAAGATATTACTACAAAGCAAGTTTTAAAAAGGTTCTCATCTTATCTTTTTTTCTAAGTCTATTTTTTGAACTAACTCAACTATCTGGTCTTTATTTTATATATCCACATGCCTATAGATTATTTGATGTTGATGATTTAATTTTAAATACCTTAGGTGGGGTAGTTGGTTATCTTTTATTTGGACTAGTCGAAAAGTATTTACCATCTCGTGAAAAAATTGATAAAGATTCTCTAGAACAAGGTAAAGTAATTTCTGGACTAAGAAGATTAACATACTTCTTCCTAGATTTATTTATCTATGGTATCTTTCATATGATTGTATCGACATTGATAAATGTTAAATACCTTAATTATATAACTTTAATAGTATATTACATCCTAATCCCTTATCTATCTAAAGGATACACTCCAGCTGGTAAATTCCTAAATATAAAGATAGTACCTCAAAATAAACGTTTACTTAGAATAAGTCTAAGAGCTATCTTTATTTATCTATATTATTATAAAATAATTTATTTTCTAACTTTACCAACACTAGTCTTTATAGACTTTAATCTAAATACTTTAGTAACACTTTATCTTCCAACCTCAGCTTTAATTTTAGGCTTATTTTATCTTTTAAATTTTTTCCATCTTCTAAAGCATAAAACTATGTTTTATGATTCTTTATTAAAGACTACTTTAGAAAGCACCATTAAGACTGACTAATTAGAGTTATCTTTACAAATATTGACATATCTAAGAAAATATCATATACTATCAGCGTAGTAATTTAATTCGACCATTCGCATTTTACTACCAGATAAACTATTACTAGTTTAAAGGAATAATGAAGAGCCTTAAGAATCTCCTCATGAATGGCAACAAACATGAAACAATTATTTTGTGATTGTTCTTTGTTGCATGTTCATGAAAGGAGGTTCTTTTTTCTTTACAATCACGTATGAAAGGAAGGTTACTATGAAATTATTTAAACAAGTATTAGAAAGAAACAAAAAAATATTAATTTTATATTTATTAATTGGTATATCTATGACATTTTTAGAATTATATTTAGTCACATATTATCAAAAAATATTAGATGGATTTCAATATCAAACACTAACTTTAAAACCTATAATCATATATGGAATTCTCTTAATAATATCAACTATTTTTGGCTACCTTGATAATTATCCAGAACAGAAATTAAAACATGGTCTTTATTTAGATTTTAAGTTACAATCTCTAAGAAAAATGCAAACAATCGATTACTTAGAGTATCAAAAACTTGGAACCGGTAATTTAATTCAAAAAATAGAAGAAGGAGCAACCTCTTCAACATCAGTCATACTTGACTTTTACTTAAATGTCTTTAGAACTTTATTACCAACAGCTCTATTTAGTTTAATCTTTATTTATCAAGTAAAAAAAGAATTAACACTTTTTATCTTAATTGGCTACTTATTTGTAATCATAATCTCTAATTTTATTTTAAAGAAACTTTATAATCTAAAAGAAAAAATACTAGTAAATAGTGAATTTCTAAACAGACACTTAGTGAATGGTTTAATGGAACTAGTAGTTTTTAGAACTAATAAGAAATATAATTTAGAAATAGAAATAACTGAACATGGTATCAAAAACATTGTCGATAACAAAGTTAAAATTAAATTAGTTCATGAACTATTCTTTACTTTATTTGAATTAATTGTCTCTGTTTTACAAGTTGTAATATTAGCTTATGCCGTTAAAACAAATCTTACTGTAGGCGCTATTGTAACTGTAATTTCTTTAATAGGAAAATCTTATCAACCAATTGCTATTTTTAATGTTGAGTACGTTGATTATAAATTGAATAAAATAGCTGTTAAAAGATACTTAGATTTTCTAAATTTAAAAGATGATCTAAGTTTAACTACTGGTAAAAAGCTAAAGAAATTTTCTTCTTCAATTACATTTAAAAACGTTACTTACAAATATCCTGATTCTAGAAAGACTCTTATAAGCCATTTAAACTTAACTATAAAGAAAGGTGAAAAAGTTGCTATAGTAGGGGAAACTGGTTCAGGTAAATCAACTATTATTAAATTAATAATAGGTCTTTTAAAAGACTATCAAGGGAAAATATTAATTTCTAGTGAAGAACTAGCCAAACTAAATTTAAATGAACTATATAATCATATAACTTACATTTCACAAGAGTCTCCTATATTTTCTGGAACTCTTCGTGAAAACATCGTCTTTGACAAAAAGGCAACAGATGAGGAAATTCAAAAAGTACTAAAACTTGTTTCTTTAGAGAAGTTCTATCGACACTTAGAAAATGGTCTTGATACAGAACTTGGTGAAAGAGGCATAAAAATATCTGGTGGAGAAAGACAAAGAGTCGCTTTAGCTAGATTGTTCTTTGAAAATACTAATCTTATAATTCTAGACGAAGCAACTTCTGCTTTAGACAACATTACTGAAAAAGAAATAATGAATAATATAATGCAAAATTCTAAAGGTAAAACTCTAATAATAATTGCTCATCGTCTAGAGACAATAAAGAATGTTGACAAAATTTTAGTTCTGTCTAACGGAGAAATAATAGAAAAGGGAACTTACCAAGAATTACTAAATAAAAAGAATTATTTCTATAACTTAGTAAACTCTAAAAAATAGTTTCATTTCACAAAAAAACAAAAAAATTTAATAAACGACATATTTATAAAAAAGTAGGAAAATACATCAAATAGCATTGAAATTTTTTCAATCTACCTTTAAAATATATTACAGGGTAGGTTTAATGAGTAGCATAACAAGATTATAATTTCAATACTATTTTATTTGTATGGTACTGCACAAATAAAACTAAGTGTTTGAGTGTAATCTGTTATTAAGAAAAAAGAAAAGGATATGATTAAAAAATGAAGAAAAAAATTTTTGGCTTACTAATTACAATATTTACCTTTGGAATGGTTCTAAATGTTAATGCTATAACAATCTCAACTGATAATAGTAATCATGCAACAAGTGATTCTAATAGTTTACTTGTTACTAACACAGGAACAATAACTATTTCAAATGTAAAAACAGGAGATGTTTTAGTTGCTTATAAAGTATTAAATACATTCTATAATGCTTCAACAAATGTATTTACTTATGAATTTACAAGTGACTTCAAAGCATTCTTAGCAAGTTCAAGTACTTACAAAAATCTTACAATTGAAGATTACTATGCTTTAACATCTGGTGATCAAACATCTGGTAGTACAAGAACTCAATCAACACTAGATAAACTAGTTAGTGCTTACACTGCATATTTGAAAGCAAACGCTTCAATAACAGGAACAAACATGACTACATCTAGTACTACTGCAACAGCAACAGTACCAGTAGGAGCATACTTAATTATTCCAAAAACTACATTAAATGTATATGCAGTTATGGTAGGTAACGTTATTCCTACAGCAAATGGAAATGACTGGACTATCAGTAATGCTACAATTAAGGCAAAAGTTAGTCAAGCTGGTTTAACAAAAGCAATTGGTGCAATTGGTAGAGTGGATGGAAATTATTCAATTGGAACTGAGTATTCATACTTCTTAGTCGGAACAGTTCCACAATTTCCAACAAACGCTACAAATAAAAAGTATACAATTGTTGATACAGTTGGTAATGGTATTACATTATCTGCGCTTAGTTCGATAGTAATTAAAGATGGGGAAAAAACCCTTAGTAACACTAATGGAACATTCAAAAATGGAGCAAATACAGTAGCAACAGCAACAATTTCAGGACAAAAACTTACAATTGAATTTACTGCAGACTATATTACTAGTACTACAGTAACTATTGAGTATAAAGCAAAATTAAATTCTAATGCTACCCTAGGTGATACTGCTGGTAACATGAATAGTGCTGTATTAACTTATTCAAATGATCCATACGGAACTGGAACTACTTCAACAACAGCTGTAAATGCTGCAGCATTTACATATGGTATCGAAGCTCTAGTTTATTCAAATAAAGATAATGATATAAAATTATCAGGGGTTAAATTTGAAATTTACAAAGAAGCAGCAGCAACTACAAAGTTAGGTGAAATGACAACCGATGGTAATGGTGTTGCAAGATTTGCAGGTTTAGCTGAAGGAACATATTACTTAAAACAAGTATCAACTGCTCCAGGTTACAGCTTACCAAGAGATACTGTACCAGTAAAAGTAAAAATAGCTGATTCAGTAGCAGCAACAACACCAGGTTATTACTTAGCTGAAATAGCAGCATTCGAAACAGGAACATTACCATTAACTGGTGGTATTGGTACAATTTTATACACTATGATCGGTTTGATAACTGTAGTTAGTGCAATTATGTTATTCGTTTTATACAATAGAAAAAAAGAAGCATAATTAACAAATAAAAAACAGCAAAGGATGATTAAAAGTCATCCTTTTTATTATGCAAAAAAACAATTTTAAAATACTATGTACAAATAATGTATCATGTGATACAATAAGTTTGTAATTTAAACGAAAGAAGGTGAGATATTGCCTACCGCAACAAGAATAACGAAAGGAATGATCTTAAATGCTGCTTTTGAAATAGCTAGAAGTGAAGGAATAGGAAAGGTTAGTAATAGAGAAATTGCTAAGAAAATGAATTGTTCCATCAGACCAATTTATTACCAATTTAAAAACTCTGAGGAATTAAATAAAGAGTTATACAATAAAATAGATAGATATTTCTATGACTTTATAATGAGAAATATGACCGATGATATTCCTCCATACAAACAAATTGGTATCAAATATATAAAATTTGCTCAAGAAGAGACTAATCTTTTCAAAGTACTGTTCATGTCACCTAATACAAATGTCTCAAGTAGCTTTGTTGCTACTGATGAAACAGGCTTTGCTGGAGTAATTGATGCTATCAAAATAAGTACGCATTTAAGTGATAAAGACATAAAAAGTTTCCACACAAAAATGTGGATATTTGTTCACGGTATTGCAACATTAACAGTAGCCCAAAGTGTCAAATTTACTGATGAACAAATTAGAGATTTACTATCTCAAGAATTTCAAGCACTTATGTTGCTTGAAAAAAACCCAGATAATAAATGGGTCTTAAAAAATAGTGATGATTGGAGAAAATAAATATGAAAAATTATAAAAACATAATCCTAGGTTTAATATTAATTTTAATTGGTATTGTAGTTGGTACTAACTCTCTAGGTATAACAAATATAAATATCTTCTTTGATGGATGGTGGACTTTATTCATTATAATTCCATGTTTTATTGGTCTATTAAGTGAAGACAAAAAAACAGGTAATATTATAGGCCTTTTAATAGGTATTGCCTTATTGCTATGCTGTCAAAATATTCTAGATTTTGAACTTATTTGGAAACTAGCTTTACCAGTAGCTTTAATTATTATTGGTCTATCTTTTGTCTTTAAAGATACCTTTAATCATAAAATATCAGCTAAAATAAAAGAGTTAAATAATAAAGAAAAAACCGAGGAATATTGTGCAACATTTACTGGCCAAAATATCAAATTAGGTGATGAAAAGTTTACTGGAACAGATTTAACAGCCATTTTTGGTGGTATCAAATTTGATATGACTAGTGCTAAATTAGAAAAAGAATCAGTGCTAAATGCCTCTAGTATTTTTGGAGGAATTGAAATATATGTTCCTGAAAATGTAAATGTAAAAATCAAGTCATCTTCCATCTTTGGTGGTGTCAGTGATAAAAGAAAAAATACCTCTCAAGATGACAAAAACAAAACAATATATGTAAACGCAACATGTATTTTCGGAGGAGTTGAAATAAAATGACAGAAGCACAAAAAATAATTAAATATCTTGCTCTTTCTCTAGCAATCCTTTTAATAATATCCATTTTTTCAGTTATTATAACTGGTATTTATGGCTTATTCAATGTTCTAGGTCCAAATAATCAACAAAAAGCTGGAGAGCTAAAAGAGTTATCTTGCTTAACTGTTGAAACTATACCAACAGATTTAAAAATAGATTTAAACTATACAGATTTAATAATAAAATCAGCTGATGAATTTAAAATAGAAACAACCAATTCATCAATAAAATGTAAATGTAAAAATTCTACTTTAACAATTAAAGATAAAAAGAACTATTTCAATATCAATACTAAACAAAAACTAGTTATTTACTTAGCCAACACTGAAACTTTTTCTGATATTGATATTTCAACTGAAGCAGGTGTTTTAGAAATAGAAAACATAATAACTAAAAGATTAGAACTAGATCTAGGTGCCGGAAAAACTACCATTAAAAACCTAATTTCTAATGATACTGAAATTGATACAGGAGCAGGTGAATTTACTATTGAGTCTGGAACGATAAACGATTTAGATTTTGATATGGGCGTAGGTAAAACTACCATTACAGCTAATATTACTGGAAATAGTAAAATTGACTCAGGTGTCGGCAGTCTAAATTTAAATATCTTAAACTCTAAAGAAAATTATCGCTTAAAACTAAGCAAAGGAATTGGTAGTATAAAAGTTGATAACCAAGACGTAAAAGATAATGAAGTACTTGGTAATGGCCTAAATAATTTAATCATTGACGGTGGTGTAGGAGAAATTAATATTAAATTCAGAGGAGAATAATATGAAAGAATTTATACTAGCGACTTTACCCTATATAATTATAGGATTATCTATCGTTGTTATTTGTGTAAATAATAAAACTAAAAAATCAAAAACTAAGGTCAAGGATAGCAATTATCTTCTAGAAGGAATGGTCGTAGGAATTACTTTAGGAGCTTCCTTCGCAACAAGCCTTAAAATTGATTTAGGCCTAGGAATCAGTTTAGGTATGCTTATTGGAGAAGCCATTGGCTCAGCTATAAAAAAGGAAAAATAAAATAATCAAAATAAAAAGAATAAAATAAACTAATTATAAAAGGAAAAAAATATTGATACAAAAACAATAAATATTATCAAAGCATCTATTGTACTATCTTTATTGGCCGCTCTAATATGTGCCTTTTTCTTAATCTTTGATTACGTTAAAGAAAACGAATTCAATAGTATTTGGCATATTGGCTTATTAACTAATATAAGTATTTTATTAGCCAACTACACAAATTTAAATGATAGTAAAACCCATACTAAAAAGTAAGATAAAAAGACTAAATAAAAAGGAAAGATTAATATGAATAATGTAATATCTGTAAAAAATCTAACTAAAAAATATAAAAATCTAACAGCAATCGATAACTTATCTTTTGATGTTTACGAGGGAGAAATATTAGGACTTTTAGGACCTAATGGATCTGGTAAATCTACAACTATTAATTGCTTATTATCTCTTCTAAATTTTGAACATGGAATAATTAAAATCTTTAACAAGGAAATGACTCCCGAATCTTATGATATTAAAAAAGATATTGGTGTCATCTTCCAAGAAGTTGCAGTCTTCGAAGAATTAACTGTCTATGAAAATATTGATTATTTCTGTGGCTTATACATAACTGATAAAAAACAAAGAGCAGAGTATATTGAAGATGCCATCAAACTAGTAGGTTTAGAAGAGTTTAAAAAGTTCTATCCAAAACAATTATCTGGAGGCCTTCTAAGACGTCTTAATATTGCTTGTGGAATTGCTCATAAACCAAAACTAATATTTTTAGATGAACCAACTGTAGCAGTTGATCCTCAAAGCAGAAATAATATACTAGATGGTATCAAAAAGCTAAGAGATGAAGGCGCAACTATCCTTTATACAACACACTACATGGAAGAAGTTGAACTTTTGTGTGATCGTATAATTATCCTTGATAAAGGTAAAATAATTGCTCAAGGTACAACAGAAGAGTTAAAAGACTTAGCAAAAATAGAAGAAAAAATAACTGTCGAAGTAGAAAACATTACTGATGAAGCAATTGAAAAAATAAAAGAATTTAAAACTGTCGAAGAAGCAACTCTAAATAAAAATATTCTTCTAATTACTTATAAAAAAGGCAATAACAATTTAAGAAAACTAATTGATTTTCTGGAAGAAAACAAAGTAACTTACAACAAAATATTCTCTGAAAGACCAACTCTAAATGATGTTTTCTTAGAGTTAACTGGAAAGGAATTAAGAGACTAATGTTTCTTCATAATTTTAAATATTCTCTAAAAACATTACTTAGGAATAAAGCTCTTATCTTTTGGACATTTGCCTTTCCCATTATTTTAGGAACTTTATTTAATTTAGCTTTTAGTGATATTGAAAACAAAGAAACTCTAGATATAATTGATATTGCTATTATAAATAATGAAAAATTTAAAAATGATGCTTATTTTACAGAATCTTTTAAAGCTTTAAGTACAAAATCTAAAGATCAGCTATTTAATACAAAATATACAAATCTATCTACAGCTAAGACCTTATTAAAAGAAAATAAAATAACTGGTTACTTATTATTTGAAAATAATGAAGTGAAAATAACTGTCAACGATAAAGGATATAATGAAACAATTTTAAGATTTGTTGTGGATGAAATAAGTAGCCAAAAGGAAATGTTAGAGACCATAACTTCTAAAGAAATAACTGATTCTTATAAAGCAGGCAACTTAAATGTTGACTATGAAAAGATTTATCAAGACACGTTAAGTCTAATAAATGACACTTCTCCAAAGTTAAATAATATTTCTAATTCTAATCTTAGTTATACAATGATTGAATATTATACTTTACTTGCT
>SAMEA104315421__coassemble_917_pt1 | contig 21543 bp, 26 predicted proteins | sample SAMEA104315421__metabat2_low_PE_056 | metagenome-assembled genome bin SAMEA104315421 (sample SAMEA104315421) | gut metagenome | biome: Monkey gut; feature: monkey-associated habitat; material: faeces | place: China | collected 2013
AAGATATAAATATTAAATTATTTACATCTTAAAGTATACTTGTAATTTATTATTTAATTTTCTTTTTATTTATAAACGCAACAATTGAAATTAACAATCCTGCAACAACAAGAAAAAAAACGATTAATCTAACTAAAACAACTTTTGTTGGAATATCTCCAAAATGATACCAACTCATTAATTCAAAAAATACAAAAGTTATTAATAATGATAATACTACTGCTATAAAATATAAAATATTCTTTTTCATATAAATCTCCATTTCAAATTACTATTTGTCTTTCAGTTTCTATTATATCATTTTATTTACTTATAATATTAAAATGTTGGTTAATTTTAATAAAATCATGTTATACTAATTTTAGTTAGTAGTTATTACTACCTATAATTTATTGCTTATAATGGTTGTTATACCAGAACCATAAGGGCATCAATTTGATAAAAAAACTTTTTTGTTTTAATTGTATGCTAACGAAAGTTAGCTTTTTCTAATAATAGAATGATTTGTTATTATGACTCTAAATAGTATTAATGGGTATTGGAATTTTGAATGTTTGTCTAATTTTAGTGATGATGGTTGGTTTGAAGGCATCATTACTTTTTCAACTGGTACTAATAAATTTGTATTTGGTACATATTGTCCGGGAGAGTCTATAAAATTATTTTATATTTCTTCTGATTATGTTAACCATCCTGTTATGTTTTATGGAACAAATGATGTTTCAGGTTATGATGGAAAATTAGAAATGCTTGATGGCAATGAATTTGTTCATTGTGGTGTTTCACATGTTTTGGTATCTAGTTTAGAAAATATTGATAGAGTTGATACTGAAAATAGTCGTTTATTATTTAGAGTTCAAAACTTTAAGAATAGTGTTATGAATATGAGTGATGGATTAGTTTATGCTGGTGTTAAACAAGGTGCTAGAAATAAAGATAATAGTCCTAAACAATATGTTAAAGTTTTTGAATAGTTTACTTTATATGATCTGTACTTTGGTGCAGATTTTTTTTATAAATGAGTGAGTAGGTTATGTTATAATATAATTGGTGGTGTGTGAAAGATACGTTTAAGAATTTAAGAAGAGTATATAAAAAATATGGTAGAGAGTATAAGGGATCTTTAATTAAAAATTTTATTTTTAGTTTATTTGGAATATTTACTAATATTTGTATTCCTTTATTTTCAGCTAAATTTATTATTAGTTTTACAGATTCGAAGTTTGAACAGGCTATTTATATGGCTTTAATAATACTTGTGATATGTGCTATAGAGACTGTTAAAATACTATTAATAAGAAAGAATAATCAAATAGTTAGAAGAGGAATCGTTAGAAATATTCAAATGTCTTTAGGAAGAGAAATTTTAAAATTGGATCAAACTACTTTGGATTCTAATTCTAGTGGCACATTTATTCAGAGATTAACTAACGATACTGAAAAGATGTCTAGAATATTTACTAATGGTATGGTAATAATAATTAGATTCTTATCTATAATAGGTTCATTTATTGCTATATTGGTAATAGATTGGCATATGTTTGTGTATTATTCAGTAGTTTCTTTACTATTATCAGTACTTAATTATGTAAAAAATGAAAAAGTTGGTGAGAAGGATAGAGAATATAGAAAAGAAAGTGATGTAGTTGCTGGTCTTACTGGTGAGTTGGTAAGAGGAGCAAGAGATATAAAGATGCTTTATGCTAAAGAAAGTTTTATGAAAAACTTAGATGAGAAGATAGCAATACAAAATGATAAACATTTTGAAATGAGAAATATCGATATGAATTATAATTTGGTAATTGGATATATAAAGATATTTTTAGAGTTTGTGGCAATTTTATTACTTATTTTACTTGTAAATAATAATGTATTAACTGTTGCTGTTGCTATTGTACTTTATAATTATAGAACTACAGTGTTAACTAATTTTATGGATATTGTTTCAGAGCTATTAGATGAGTGTAAAAACTTTAATATTTCATCAGAACGTGTTTTTGCTATTGTTAATAATAAGGCATTTAAAAAAGAAAAGTTTGGTGATAAATCATTAAATTGTATTGAGGGAAACTTTGAATTTAGAAATGTATCATTTGGTTATAATGAGAATATGGTATTAAAGAATTTAAGTTTTAAAATTAGTAGTGGTAGTACAGTAGGAATTGTTGGTAAAAGTGGTTCAGGTAAAACTACAATCTTTAATTTGTTGTGTAAATTATATGATGTAAATAGTGGAGAAATAAGAATTGACAATGTAAATATAGAAGAATTAGATGAAGAGGCTATTCGTAGAAATATAACAATAATTAGTCAAAATCCATATATTTTTAATATGTCTATTAAAGATAATTTAAAACTAGTTAAGTCTGATATTACTGATGAAGAAATAGTTGAAGCTTGTAAGACTGCATGTTTAGATGATTATATAGAAAGTTTGCCAAAGAAATACGATACAATCGTTGGTGAAGGTGGAATTAATTTGAGTGGTGGCCAACGGCAGAGATTGGCTATTGCTAGGGCTTTAGTTCAAAATACTAAAATAATACTTTTTGATGAAGCTACTTCTGCTTTGGATAATGTTACACAGTTAAAAATTCAAACTGCTATTGATAATTTGAAAGGTAATTATACTCTTATAATAATAGCTCATAGATTATCAACCATAATTAATTGTGATAAGATATTTATTTTAGAAGATGGTAAGATATCTGCTATTGGAACACATAAAGAATTATTAAAAGAAAATAAATATTATAAGTCTTTGTGTGAGACAGAATTAGTTCAAAAATAAATTTAAAATGATAAAGTAAATCTTTGAATAAATAGTTATTGATAGTATAATAAAATATGAGGTGATGTAAATGGATAAGATATTAAAATATGCTTTAAGAAAAGAAACTAAAAGACAAGAGGAGAATATTGAGTTAATTGCTTCTGAGAATTATGTTTCTAAAGATATATTAAAATTGCAAGGTAGTATTCTTACTAACAAATATGCAGAAGGATATCCTGGCAAAAGATACTATGGTGGTTGTCAATATGTAGATATTTTTGAGAAAAAAGCTATAGAATATGTATGCCAATTATTTGATTGCAAGTATGCTAATGTACAACCACATTCTGGTAGTAGTGCCAATATGGCAGTATATAGGGCTTTGATTAATCATGGTGATAAAGTAATGGGAATGAATTTGTCTCATGGTGGACATTTAACACATGGACATCCAATTAATTTTAGTGGCCTTGATTATGAAATAGTTTCTTATAATGTTAGAGAAGATACGGGAATGATTGATTATGATGAAGTGGAGAAAATTGCTTTAAAAGAAAAGCCTAAGATGATTATTGCGGGATGTAGTGCTTATTCTAGAATAATTGATTTTAAAAGATTTAGAGAAATTGCTGATAAATGTGGAGCTTATTTAATGGTTGATATGGCACATATTGCAGGATTAGTGGCTGCTGGATTACATCCTAGTCCTATTCCATATGCTGATGTTGTTACTTCAACTACGCATAAGACTTTAAGAGGTCCTAGAGGTGGAGTGATTTTAACTAATAGTGAAGAAATAATTAAAAAAATAAATAAAGTAATTTTTCCTGGTATTCAAGGCGGTCCTTTGATGCATGTTATTGCTGCTAAGGCACAATGTTTTTACGAGGCTTTACAGCCAGAATTTAAGGAATATCAGAAGCAGGTTGTAAAAAATATGAAAGCTATGGCTGATTACTTGATGAGCAAAGGCGTTAAAGTAGTTTCAAATGGAACAGATAATCATTTAATATTAGTTGATGTTAAATCTTCATTTGGTTGGTCTGGCAAAATGGCTGAAAAAGTACTAGATGAGATTCACATTACATGTAATAAAAATACAATACCGTTTGATACAGAATCACCATTTATTACTAGCGGAATTAGAATAGGAAGTCCAGCTATGACGACTAGAGGCTTAAAAGAAAAAGAATTCAAGTTGATTGGAGAAATTATTTATAAAAGTTTAAGTAATGTTGATGATCAGAATATTCAAAGTGAATGCAGGGAAAAAGTTCTTGACATAACTAAAAAATTCCCAATATATAAGAAAAAGTAGATGCTTTTTCTTATAATAAATGTGTTGCTAATACTTAATATATAATTTATAATTTCTGCTATTTTTCTAATTGTAGCAAAACAACTATTTATTATTTAGTGTTGGATATTATATTTTGTATATTTACTGTGTTTTTAGGAAAATATATAATTATATTAGGAGGTAGAGATAAAATGCTTAAAAAATTAAATAGGTTTTTATATTCATCTATTGCGATATCAGTATTAATGTTTTTAATAGGAGTAATATTTATTGCTTTTCCCGAAGTTTCATTTGAGACTATTACATATATTTTAGCAATTGTTTTAGTAGCAAATGGAATTTACTTTATTGTGGAAAAGGAAAATAGTTTATTCTTTGGAGGTTTTTTAACTTTAGGAATAGTTGAATTATTACTTGGTGTTGTAATGTTATTAAACCCTGATATTATGAAAACATTATTCCCTATAGTTGCTGGTATAGTTATGGTAACTAAGTCAACTTTTGATTTGAGAATTTCTTTAACATTACATAAATATGAATATAGTAATTGGTTATCAATATTTATACTTTCAATAATTTCTATTATTTGTGGATTGATTATAATAATTAATCCTAGTATTGGTACTGTTGCTTTAACTGCATCTTTAGGAATATTGATAACGGTTTATGCACTATCAAATATAATTGATACTATTATCTTTAAAAAGAATATCAAAGAAATTGTTAAAATATTAGAAAAATAGTTTTAAGAGAGCCTTATGGCTCTTTTTTTGTTTAAAAATAATTTTTTTGTTCAGAATACTAAAGAAAGGAGAAATAGAATATGAATGATAAATATGCTTTAGTTCCTGATGATATTTTAACTGGTAAAGATTTAGATTATTTATGTGATATGTTTCAATGGAATTATGGAGCTTTAAAGTGTTGTAATGATTCAATTAGTAGTATTAATGATAAAGAAATTATTGATATTACACAAAGAGCAGTGAATTTGTTTGATGATAATTTAAATGATGTGTTAGATACTTTAGGAGGTGTTTCATTTGAATAATAAAATTTGTAATATGAAGGTTGAAGTTCCTAAAGGTATGAGTTTAAATGATAAGGATTATATTAATTCTTTGTTATCCACTTTGAAAGAAATGGAGAGGAATTATGTTATTGCAATGAGTGAAGCAAGTAATGAAAAATTGTTTCAAACACATAAGGCAACTTTTCTTAAAATTGTTGATTTACAAAGAGAAGTATATGAATTAATGTTTAGAAAAGGTTGGTATTGTTTAGAGAAAGTTGATGATAGTAAAATCAATGAAAAATATCAAATATTAGATACAGAATATACCGATATAGTTCAGTAATTTTGACTTATGAGGAAATATATGGTATAATATGCTGTATTCGGGGGGAATAGAGAATGAAAGCCGATGTAGTGTCGAAAAGACATTTGTGTGGGGTAATTTTGGCCTTAATGCTAATTGCTCTTTGTATATATACAATTAATTATGCAGAAGTATATGATAGTATAAGTATTACTACTGTTAAGACTCCAACTGTTGAATATGGTAATGCTAACTATGATTATAATAAATTTATTAATGAGATTGAGGGTAATATTGTTTCGGTAAAGAAAGATATTACAACGACTAAAGTAGGATTACAGGAACTTGTTCTTGTTGTTTCTAAAGGAAATGTTTCTAAAGAAATTCCTATTACTGTTGAAGTAAAAGATACAATTGCTCCAGAAATCATTATTAAAGAAGAAAGTATTCAGATTGATAAGGGATATGAGTATGATCTTTTAAGTAATATTGAACGTGTATATGATAATGTAGATGGCGATATTACTTATAAAAATTGTGATGAAATAGATGAGAATGATAGTAATTATTTTACTATTTCTAGTGATTTTAATTATAATGTGTCTGGAGAGTATACTATAAATATTTATGCAGTTGATAAAAATGGTAATGAGACTAATGATAGTTATAAAGTTACTGTTGTTGATAGAAATTTAGGTATTAGAGTAGCTAGTATGGCGTATAACTTTATAGGTAGTCCTTATGTTGCTTTTGGAAATAGTCCAGCTGGTTTTGATTGTAGTGGATTTGTCCAATATATTTATTCTGGAGTAGGTATTTCTGTTAGTAGAAGTGCTGGTACACAGCTTTTTGATGGTGTTTCTGTTAATTATGATAGTATAGTTTCTGGGGATATCCTTGTATGGGGTTATGCGGATGGAACTGCTACACATTCAGCTCTTTATGTAGGAAATGGACAAATGATACATGCAGCTAATCCTTCGATGGGTGTTATTATTAGTGATGTTAATCATTGGTTGAATACATCTGGTACACAGATTATCGGCGTAAGAAGAATATTTTAAAGTAGATTTTTTGTACTTTTTTTGTATATAATTGCTTTTTTTGGTAATGCTATAAATAGGAGGGATAATATGGAAACACTTGAAAAAGTTTTGTTAGTTCTTACGATTATTGGTGCTGTTAATTGGGGACTTATTGGTATTTTAGATTTCAATTTAGTAACAACAATCTTTGGAACAGGTAGTTTATTAACTAATATTGTGTATATTTTAGTTGGAGTAGCAGGTCTTGTAAATATAGGAATTTTATTTAGTCATATTGACATGCCTAGCTAGTTTTTAGAAATTCAAATTTAGATAATTTGATTTCTTTTTTTTTCGGACTTTAGTTGATAAATTAGTAGTTAAATGATATTATATATAATAAGGTGGGGTGGCAAATTGAAAAATGTATTAGCGTTTTTTAGAGATACTTTAAATGGCCCTTTATATTATGGAGTTTCTTTAGTATGCTTTATTTTAATTTGTATCTGCATCTATATTTTAAGGAGAATAGATTTAAAAGAAAAGAAAGCTGAAAAAGAAGCTATATCATCTAGAGTTGTACTTCTTGATCCAAGTGGTAGTAATCAGACTGTTGAAGTTTCTTTGAATGCAGTAGAAGATGCTGGTGGTCAAGTATTAACTAATGTTACTAATGTTTTAGCGGCACAAGATATTTATTCTGGCTCGGTTTCTAACGATACAAATTCTTCAGTAGTTACTAAGGGTGTTGTTGATAACATTGACAGTACTGATGTTTTAGCAGTAGAAACTCCAGTTGTTCAGGATGAAGAAGTTTTAGAAGAAGAACCTGTAAAACCAAAAGCTCCAGTTATGATTAATCCTGATGAAGTTGCGATGGTTTCTTCGACTTTGAATGTTATGGGTACTAGTGAACAAATGAGTGCAATGAATGCTAACTCTATTGATGCTGGTGCTCCAGTTATTCCACATAATAATGTTCAAAATGTGATTAGTCAGCAGGAACAATAACTTTACTATTTTCGAAAAAAATTGTATACTAGAAGAGTGTTTTAAAAGGAGACGATGTAATGACAATAACTATGACAGATATTATCTCAATATTAAGAAAGGTTGCGGATATTTCTTTAGTTTGGTTAGTTTTTTATTTAATTTTGAAGAATATTAAGAATAATGTTAAGTTATCTCTACTTTTTAAGGGAGTAGCTTTTGTAATAATTTTAAAATTTGTAAGTGATTGGTTAGGATTTACAACTATAGGTGTTTTACTTGAATATATTATTCAATGGGGACCAATTGCTTTAATTGTTATCTTTCAACCAGAAATTAGAACGATTTTGGAACAGCTTGGTAGAAATCAATTGTTGGGTAGACATAAGGTTTTAACGGTTGATGAACGTGAGCGTATGGTTTATGAAATTATTAACGCTGTTGATTATATGAGAAAAGAAAAGATTGGAGCGCTAATAGTTTTGGAAAGAGATATTAGTTTGGGTAACTATATTGATAAAGCTAAGAAATTATATGCTGATTTGACGAGTGATTTATTAATTGCTATTTTCTATGAAGGAAATCCATTACATGATGGTGGAGTAATTATTCAAGGAGATAGAATTACTTGTGCAGGAGCAGTTTTCCCTACTAGTAGTAGTCAAAAAATTAATAAGAGACTTGGTACTAGACATAGAGCGGCTTTGGGACTTGCTGAAGAGACTGATGCTATATGTATAGTTGTTTCTGAAGAAACTGGTAGAATTTCAGTAGCATTAAAAGGAGAATTATTATACAATTTAACAATTGATGATACTAGAATGTTATTAATTGATGAATTAAGACCTAAACAAGACATTGAATTTGATGATGATGAAGAAATAGATGAGGAAGAGATATATGAAGAAGATGTTTAAGAAAATAGGAAGAATTTTTCATCGTATTGGGACATTCTTCGATAGAATTTTAATTACTCCAATAACAAAATTCATTTTAATGATAACAAACTTTTTTAAGAATAATTCTAAGAATATTGATCGTTTGATGAGTAGAAAATCTACTTTACTTGTTATTAGTTTATTATTAGCGTTTGGTGTATTCGTTATTATAGATAGAGAGTCAAATGTAATTATTGATCAATATGCAGAGATTTTATACAATCAACCAGTTACAGCTGTGTATAATGAAGAGTTATATGTAGTTGAAGGATTACCTAAGTCTGTTGACATTACTTTAGTAGGACAAAAAAGACATATCTTTTTAGCTAAACAATCTCCTTCTAAGGGCGTTTCAGTTGACTTAACTGGACTTAAACCTGGTAATCATAAGGTTACTTTGAAATATTCACAGAGATTAAAATCTCTAGATTATAAATTAGACCCTTCTCAAGTTACCGTTACTATTTATAATAAAGAGAGTGATACTCGTATGTTAACATATGATTTATTACATCAAGATAGTTTAGATAGTAAGTTATATATTAGTAATATTGAGTTAGATAGATCTGAAGTTATTATTAAAGGCGCTAAGTATAAACTAGAAAAAGTCGCAACTGTAAAGGCTTTAGTTGATGCTAATAATATTCCTAATCCAAGAGCGGGAGATATTAATTTAAAAGATATTCCTTTGGTTGCTTATGATACTAATGGTAAGATAGTTGATGTTGAAATTGTTCCAAAGACAGTTGATGCTAAAATTACTATTACATCGCCAAGTAAAGAAATCCCAATAAAGATAGTTCCTACAGGTAAGTTAGCATTTGGTAAGGCTATTAAATCAATTACTTCTTCAATTACAAAAGTTGTTGTTTATGGTGATGAAAATGTTGTTAATAAACTAGAACAAATGGAAGTAGAAATCGATGTTAAAGATTTAAAGGCTGATAAAGAATATAACATTACGTTGAAAAAACCAACTGGTATTACTGATTTAAGTGTTAAGACTATTAAGGTTAATGTAGCTGTTGATAATTCTATTACTAAGGAATTTGATAATATTTCTGTAAGTGCAGAAAATTTGGGCTCTGGATTAAAGGCTCAGGCTCTATCTGAAGCGGATAGTAGAATTACAGTAATTGTTGAAGGTAGTGAAGAAGTTATTAACTCTTTAGATCCTAATACAATTAAAGCGTATGTTGACTTAAAGAAATATGGTGTAGGTGAACATGAAGTAGAAGTTTCTGTAACTGGTAGTGATGTTAAACTTACATATAAGCCGAAGACAAAGAAAGTAAAAATTAAAATTACACAAGATTAGCTGATTTTGGCTAATCTTTTTTTTGTTTATTGCACTAAAATATCAAAAATGTTACAATATAATTGTCATATCATAGAGTAGTATAGGTAGTTTTTATGACTAGTGAGTGAGAGCGATATTGAATTTATATTTTTTTGAACGGAGTAGTTAAATTGAAAAGTATAAAGTTTAATATCGCTTTCAATTTCACTATTATATTTAATATTGAGGATTGGAGGCGTTTCTTTTTGTGTCAAAAAAAATAAATCGTAAAAATTTGGTTATATTTACTATTTGCTGCCTGTGTGTATTCAGTACAATTCAGCTGTTATTATATATTTATGAATGGAATACAATGTATGCTAATGCAGTAAAAATAAGTCAACTACATCCTGAATATAATTTACATCCTACTTATGTTAAACTAGATACATATAACGTGTTTATGGATTTAATGATTAATAGTAGTATAAATAGAATTCAGTTGATATTACCTATTATGGTAATTATTCCGGCTATTCTTGATTTGCATTCTTTATTAAAATCAGGTATATATAAAGATATTATAATAAGAAGCGATTATAAGAAGTTTATGTTTAAGGCGGTTACTAAATGTTATTTACCATGTATTATGATTCCTATTTTTTTAATATTTACATTTTTAATTGCTTATGCCTTTTCTGGTAGTCTTGATATTCAGAATACATATAATAATATTTTAGGTGCTAGTATGAATTTCCCTTGGGAATATAAGGATTTTCCTTTGTTATTCATAATTTTATTTATTTTTAATTTAGGAATGATTGGCATTTTCTTTATTAATGTTAGCTTATTGTTTGTTAATAAAAATAGAAATTTATTGTTGAATGTTTTGTTTTCATTTTTAGCAATTATGGCATTTCAAATAATATCTGAAGTTTTTGTTGGTAATTTGCTATATTCTATTACTAATACTCCACTTTTTACAAATTTGTTTTCTTTATATAATTTATGGTGTTATGATGGAACTAACTTATTGTACGTTACGTTATATGTGCTTGGTTTAGTTATAGTATCTACTGTTTTTGTATATTTAAATTTTAAGAATATGGAAAAGGTTGTGATACTTAATGAAAAGTAGTTTCTTTAAAAATAATTTTTCTGATTTTCTGAATTCTAAATTATTTAAAGCTGTATTATTCCTTCTTCTTATCATGTCTTATTTAACTGTTTCTAATTGTAAAGATACTGATGTTATCAGCTCGATTTCTTTAGTTTTTGGACATCGCATATTTGTGGCATTGTGTCTTTTGCCTATATTTCTATTTATAACTAATTATGTTTGCACGATTTTTGATAAAGACATTTATAGTATTATTCGCTTTGGTAATAAGAGGAAATATTACAAGGAGTTAATTAAAAATGTGATATTATTTATATCTACTATTTTTCTAATTACTGTAATGATTGTTGTTACTGTTGAAAATATTATAAACGTTTATGGTTATCACATCTTTTATGATGAAAATTTTCATACTTATAATCTTATTTATATGATTTTTGTTATCGTTAAATTTTATTTGTTTTCTATATTGTTTTCTGCTATCAATGCATTATTAATAAAAACTTTTAATAGCAAAATTGTTATCGTTTTAAATTTTATATTTTATGCTGCGGTATTTTATTCAGGAAACTTTGTTCCAGTTATTGAGTCGTTTGGAAATATTTCATTGTTTATAGGAAATTATTTAGTTACTGGAGTTCTTTATAAGGCTTTTTGGATTAATATTTTGGCAAATGTTTTAATGATTTTGCTATTGTCTGTGCTATTGGTTATATTGTTTTGTTATACTGAAAAAAGGAGAAGGGATATTGATTAATGAGATTTGTAGTTAAAAATGATGTTTTTTATTTTTTGTTTAAAAAAATATTTTTAATTTTGATTTATTTAGTATGCTTGTTGTTGGTTAGCTTTTTTATAAAAAATGACATTGTTTCAGATATTTCTAAGATTAAGGGTTTACTTGGTATTTGGGTTATTGATGATAGTAATATAGTAGTTAAGATTTTTATAGTATATAGTTTCCTTGTTTATATTTATTTAGGATATGATTTATTTTTTAAGGATATTAGATTTTCATATGGCAATATTTTTAGTAGGATAAATAAAAATGATTGGATGTTATGGAAAACTGTTAGTGTTTTTTTAATAACTATTGTAATTAAAGTTATTACTTATTTAATGACCTATATTGTTTTTAGGGTTAGTTGTAATTTTAATTCTTATATTATAAATATATTGTTTACTTGTTTTTGGCAGATGATGTTTCTTATTGGTTACATTATATGTTTTAAGGTAAAAAATCGAAGTGGAGTAGTTTTTGGAATAGCACTTTTTATTGGTCTATTGGCATCTTTCCCTGTATTTTTAATGTCTGATTTCTATAATATAATTGTTTTGATTGTATTAGATGTTTTGTTGTTTTTCAGTTGTTTAAGAATAGGTAGTAAAAGTATTAATTATATATCAGAGAGGAATGATTAAATGAGTAATATAGTTGTAAAAGAAGTAAGTAAAAGTTTTGATGATGCAGAAGTACTACATGATATTAATTTGGAATTTAAAGAAGGTCATATATATGGTTTTGTAGGTAGAAATGGTAGCGGAAAAAGTGTTTTGTTTAAAATAATGTGTGGATTATATTTTCCGACAACTGGTAGTGTTGTAATAGATGGAGTTGATATTCATAAAAATAATATTTTTCCTAATAATATGAGAGTGTTGATAGAAAAGCCTAATTTTTTGCCTAACTTAACTGGTTTAGAAAATTTGAAATTGTTGGCTTCTATTCAAAATAAAATTACAGAGGATGATATCATTGATATTTTGAATAAACTTAATTTGAAAGATGATATGAATAAGCTATATCACAAATATTCTTTGGGAATGAAACAAAAACTTGCTATAGCGCAAGTGTTAATGGAAGATCCTGAAATAATGATTTTTGATGAGCCTTTTAATGGTATCGAAGAAAAGACTGTAAAAATAATCAAAAATATTTTGCTAGAAGAGAAAAAAAAGAAAAAAATAATTTTAATAGCTTCTCATATTAAAGATGACATTGAACAACTTGCTGATATAGTTTATTTAATGGATGATGGAAAAATAAAATTAAGTAAGAATAAGAAATAATGTTGGAGTTAGAACATTTTTATTAATGTTCTTTTTTATTGTAATAATCGATTTTTTATAGCCATATAATTTATTAGAATTTGATTATGAGGTGAACAATGAAAAAAATTTTACTAAGTTTAGTTGTGCTATTATTACTAGTTACTGGTTGTGGAAAAAATTCTGAAACTAGTATTATTAATGATTTGGAAAAGAAGGTTAATAAGAGTGACGCTTATAAGGCGTCTGGAGAGTTAGAGATAGTTAATAATGATGAAGTGTATACATATGATATAGAAGTTAGTTATAAAAAAGAGAATAACTATAAAGTATCTTTAACAAATCAGGCTAATAATCATACACAAATAATTTTAAAAAATGCAGATGGTGTATATGTTTTAACTCCTGCCCTTAATAAAAGTTTTAAATTTCAAAGTGATTGGCCATATAGTAATTCACAAGTATATTTACTTAAATCATTAGTTAATGATATCAAAGAGACAAAGGAAAAAGATTTTAAACAAACTGATAATGGTTATATGCTTACTACAAAGGTTAACTATCCTAATAATAGTAAATTAGTTAAACAAACAATTGAATTAGATAAAAATGGGGATTTTAAGCGTGTTAAGGTATATGATAGTAATAATGTTATTTGTATGACAATGGTTTTTGATGTTATAGATTATTCTCCAACATTCAAAAAAGATTATTTTGATTTGAATAGTATTATGAGTACATATTCTATTGATGAAGAAAGTGTTAAAGAAACTACAGCCATTGATGATACTATTTATCCTTTAATAATTCCTAATGGTACTAAGCTAGTTAGTGAAGAGAAGATTAAAAAGGATATTGGCGATAGAATTATTATGACGTTTGATGGAGACAAGCCTTTCTTGTTAGTTGAAGAGAGTGCTGTTGTTGAAGATGAATTTACAATTATTCCAACATATGGTGAACCATATCAATTAATGGATACGTTAGGCGTTATGACAAATAATTCCCTTACTTGGGTTAGTAATGGTATTGAATACTATATAGTTAGTGATGTTCTAAATCAGGATGAATTAGTAGAAGTTGCTCAATCCATTAGTTATTTACCTACTATGAAATAAAGAGTTTACCTCTTTTTTTTCTTGTGATATAATGAAATTGGTGATTTATATGGCAAAAAAGAAAAATAATAATAAAATAAAATTTGAAAGTAATAGTATGAATGATGATTATCAAAAAGTAATCATTACAACAGTAATTGTATTGGTTTTTTTGGTAGCATTCTATTTTATTACGGTAGCTATTTTAGATGATGGTAGCAGTACTAAAAAGAATAACACTACTGATGTAACAGAAATTCAATACAAGGAAATATTAGTTGGTACTAGTTTCTCTATGAAAGATTCTAATTATTTAGTAGTTTATTATGATACAACTAGTGATGATAGTACTGAAATAACAACTGCAATTTCTACTTATAGAACTAATAATAGTGATAGTAAAATATATTATGTTGATATGAGTAATGCTCTTAATAAGAAGTTTGCTAGTGATACTGGTAATTCTTCAGCGACTAAAGCTGATGAACTAAAGATTAATGGTCCTACACTTATTAGATTTGCTAATAATAAGATTGTTGAATATGTAGAAGGTGTAGAAAAAATAGCTGATTATTTAAAATAATATTGTAAAAAGACTGTTTAGTCTTTTTATTTTTGTGTAATTTCATTCTATTTTTAGATTTTCTATGATATGATATTTTTAGGGTATTTTGAGGTGAGACGATGAGAAAACATACTAAAGATAAAAAGTTAGGTACGAAAATAAGTGAGAAAATTAAAAAGATTAGAAATAAAACAAAACCTGATGAGTACAATTCTTTTAGTATTCCTGAAGTTATAATGCTTGTTGTTATTTCGATACTATTTGGTGTTATTGTGGGATGTATTTTAACTTATAGTAAAACATTAGGAAAAGGCAATTATACCAATGAAGAGAATAGGCTCATATCTACTTTTGAAAAAATAAGGGATAATTATTATGAGGAAGTTTCAGAAGAGGATTTAACTGATGCTGCTATTGATGGAATGCTAAATTCTTTGGATGATCCATATTCTTATTATATGGATAGTACTACTACAACAGATTTTAAACAAAGAATAGATGGTAGTTATATTGGCGTTGGGATAACAGTTCTTCATTGTGAAGGTGGAGACAATAGTGTTACCGAGATATTTGAAAATTCACCAGCTGCTAAAGCGGGTGTTAAAGTTGGTGATATATTCTTATCGATAGATGGAAAAGAAGTAAGAACTGTATCATTAGAAGAAATTTCTAAGGCTATTGAAGGTAAGGAAGGTGCTTCTTCAGAATTTGTCTTTTTAAGAGATGAAAAAGAAGTAAAAGTAAAAATCACCAGAGGTTTAGTTGAAATACCTTCTGTTACTAGTAAAGTTATTAAGCAAGGTAATAAAAATATTGGTTATGTTTATATTGAAACTTTTGCGGCTAATACATATGCTCAGTTTTCTAAAAAGTTGGTTGCTTTAGAGAAGAAAAATATTGATTCTTTGATTATTGATGTTAGAAGCAATCCAGGAGGACATTTATCACAAGTACAAAGTATTTTATCAATGTTCTTTGATAAAAAGACTATTTTATATCAAGTTGAAACTAAAGGTAATATTGAAAAGTTTTATGCTAATACAAAAGATAAGAGAAATTATGATGTTGTTGTTTTAATTGACTCTAGTTCAGCTTCAGCTTCAGAAATATTAGCTGCTTGTTTCAAAGATAATTATAAGAATGTTACTTTAGTAGGAACAAAGTCTTATGGTAAAGGTACAATTCAAAAAACTTATGAGTTCTCTAATGGCTCTAGTTTAAAATATACAGCTCAAAAATGGTTGACTTCTAAAGGTAAATCAATAGATGGAGAAGGAATAGAGCCTGATGTAGTTGTGGAATTAAATGATGAATATTATAACAATCCTACTGATGAGAATGATTTACAATTACAAAAGGCAATTGAAATATTAAAGAATAAATAGTACTAAGGTGTTAGTACTATTTTTTTTGTTTCTATGATTAGTTGTTTATGTGGGGCTTTACTACAGGTTGTTAAAAACAATTGACTTTCATCTTTAATATCTAAGTTTATATAGCCTTTTTTTTCTTGTTCAAAGATGTTTGTAACTATGTAGAGATATTCTTTTCCTTTATATTTTAAATTTATATGATCTCCAATTGTTAATTTATCTAGATCATTAAAGAAAGCTTTGTCACTATCTCCAGAATGGGCAGCTAAAATTATTAGACCATTTTCATTTTTGGAAATGGTTTCTTTAAGAATGGTTACGTTTTCTTCGATGTTATTTAGAGAACTATTTTGATCATATAAATATTTTGTTAAGTTGATTTTTGGTATTTCTAATTTTCCAATAGGATCAATGACTTTTGTTTTACCATTTTTATTATTAAAAATAGTGCTTATGGTGTTGATTATGGGTTTTTCTTTGGATATTTTTATTGGTAAGGAGATAGTAATAATCAGTAGAACTAATAGTATCATTTTTTTAGACATGGATAATATATAGTAGAATAATACTTAGTATTTTTCCTAACAGCGTGGTTTTGTAGGAATTTGTATCCGGAACTTTTATTTTGTAGTTGACTAAGTTATATACTTTATCTGTTGTGTCTACTATTTCGATAGTAAATGATTCTACTATATCGTAGCCATTTGTTGTCGTTACTTGTTCTACTTTATAAGTGCCATAGGGAAGGGTTACCTCTTCAAAACCTTCTTTATTTGTAATTAGAGTTTTTAGTAGTTCATTTTTTTCATTATAAATATTAAAGACGATACCTTCTTCTGGAAGTTTTTCCTCATCAACTAAATATTTTTTGTTTATTGTTACTTTGGCTTTTATTACTTCATTATATAGGTTTAGTTCAATTTCGTTATTATCTTTAGTTAGTTCAAAAGAATAAACACTTTCATCTAATTGATAGCCTTGACCGGGTTTTATTTCTTTTAAGTAATATTTACCATACTTTAAGTTTTTTATAATTGCTTGATGAGTTTCATCTATAGTAATTGTTTGTAATTCTTTATAATTGGAATCATATAATTGATAAATGGTTCCTGCTAGTTCTGCTCCTTCAACACACTCTTGATTATTTGTATCTTTATCTAGTTTATTTATCTTTACTGTAGTATCTTTTACAGAGATATTTAAAGTTATTTTTTTAGAAGTAAGATCTCCTGTTAAAACAACATTTTGACTTTCTCCAGATTGATAGAATATTAATGGTCTATTGTAGTATGTTTCATTTCTTGTGAAGTCAATAGTGTGATTACCAAGTGGTAGTCCTTTAATAAGTATTGTATTATCTTTTTTTGTTACATAGTTATTGTTAAAATTATAGAGACTTAACACTTGATTTGTATCAGTTAGTTCTAATTCTTGGTTTGAAACTAAGTGATATTCTTTATTGACAAAGCTTGGAGTTTTATCATAGTTTCTTATTAATGCTTCTAGTTCTGCTATTTCTTTTTGATATCGATTAATACGATTCCCATTTAGAGAGTCAGTAAAATAGAATTCTCCTTGTGGATAAACTGTTTGCCATATTAATACCTGAGCTATAGCAAACCATTTTTTATCTTGATGGTTTTGGTAGTTGTATCCATAATAGGCTATTAGTGATATTCTTTTTATTTGTTCTTTAGTTAGATTGTTTGGGTTTATAGTACTATGATATTCTTTTGAGTCATTTAGTCCAACAAATGGTTCCAGGCAGTAGGCTGGATTATTTGTTCCTTGTTCTCTATAGATTCTTGCTTGTTGATAATACTTTGTTTTATTTTCGGTTACTCTGTTATACCAGATTCTGGAAATATATTCTCCTTCATAAAATTTGGAATTTGTAGCTTTTACACTATAGGGTATTATTAATGATAGTATTCCAATAAGTAAAAGTATTTGTTTTTTCATATTATTTTTCCTCCTTGGCTCTAGATAATAACATGAAAATATAAGCTTTACAAATTGGGAAAATAGCATAATAAAGGGAACTTTTGTTAGCAAAAAATTGATTTCATTTGTGGAATTTTACGTTTTCAAGGGTATTTTTTGATGAATTAACGAGTTTGAATAAAAATTTTAAATGTTTTATGTTTCTATTTATGTTTCTTTGGTACTTTTTCTATAACAAAATAAAAGTACTAGATTTACTAGTACTAATTTGTTTTTTCTGCTTCTGATTTAACTTCTTCTTTTTCAGTTTTCTTTTCTTCTTTTTTATCTTTATCTTCTGTACCATTTGATGGTGTTAATACTTTTTGTTGTGGTTCATATACTTCAATGTTTCCAGTATATAAAATACCTTTATAGGTTACTGTATATTTGTAATTTCCAACTTTTTGAGTATCAACGCTAGTTAAATCGATTAAGATATGTTCTTTTACTTCATCACTTAAAATTTCTTTTATGTATACTTGTTTATCAGTTGATAATGGTGAACCTATTGTTAGAGATAAGTTTTTTACTGTTAAATCAACATTTGGTAGTTCTTTTTCTTTTATTACAAAGGAACCATTATACTTTTTCTTTTTATAAGTAATTGTATAAGTATAGGAACCAGCTTCATTTGTTTTTACTGTTGAAGTATCTAGTTTTAATAGCTTTAATACTTCTTGATCTATATTATCAATATTTTCTAAGTAATCTCTAACATTAACACTTAATGGTTGATTTACTTCTAATTTCATATCTTTTAATTTTATTTCATTTGATTTTATTTCAGCAACTCTTTTATGGATAACTTCTAAGTTATTATTAGGATTTTCAGTAGGTTTTACCATGCCATTCATGGCATAACCAGAACCTATTAATATTAATCCCCATGAAGTTAAAACAAGAGAGAGTATGCCAGTTTCTTTTTTTGTTAGTTTTCCCATATATTACGTTACTCCCTATCTTTATAATCAATTATAGTATATCTTTTTAGGTTTAACAAGGAAAATTTTTTCAAAATGATTTAATTTGTTGAAATTTAATAGATGTTTTCATATAATAGTAATTAAAGAGGTGAGTTTTATGGCTATTTATTGGTTTATGGCATGTTTGGTTTTACTTTTCATTGAGATTTCTACTGTGAACCTTGTTTCTATTTGGTTTGCGATTGGTAGTTTATTTGCGATGATATTGGCAATCTTTACTGATAATTTTCTATTACAATTAATTATGTTTATAGTTATTAGTATTATAGCGTTATTAATAACTAAACCATTAGTTAAAAAGTTTAGAAAGACTGATATTGTTCCAACTAATTTGGATAGAGTTATTGGTAAAAGAGCTGATGTAATTAAAGAGATAACTGCTGATAAATATGGGGAAGTAAAAGTATTAGGTGCTGTTTGGACTGCTGCTGGTGATGGTAACTTTAAAGTTGGCGATAAAGTTATTGTTAAAAGTATAGATGGCGTAAAGCTTATTGTTGAGAAGGAGGAAAAATAAATGGAATTTGGCTTAATATTATTAATCATCATTGTAGTAGTTTTAGCTTCAGGAATTAAAATTATTCCACAATCTAAAGCTATGGTTGTTGAAAGACTTGGTGCATACCATAGAACTATGCAAACTGGATTACATTATGTAATACCAATATTTGAAAGAGTAGCAAATTATGTTAGTTTAAAGGAAAAGGTTAGTGACTTTGCTCCACAACCTGTTATTACTAAAGATAATGTTACTATGCAAATTGATACAGTTGTTTATTTGCAAATTACTGATTCTAAACTTTATACTTATGGAGTTGAAAATCCAGTAAACGCTATTGAAAATTTAACAGCTACAACATTACGTAATATTATTGGTGAATTGGAACTTGATGAAACATTAACTTCACGTGATGTTATTAACGCGAAGATGCGTGTAATCCTAGATGAAGCTACTGATCCTTGGGGAATTAAAGTTAATCGTGTCGAGGTAAAAAATATCTTACCTCCTAGAGATATCCAAGAGGCAATGGAAAAACAAATGAGAGCAGAACGTGAAAGACGTGAAGCGATTTTAAGAGCTGAAGGTGAGAAGAAAGCTGCTGTATTGATTGCTGAAGGTGAAAAAGAAAGTGCTATTTTAAGAGCTGATGCTAAACGTGAGACTCATATTAGAGAAGCAGAAGGTGAGGCTACAGCAATTCTTAAAATTCAGGAAGCTACTGCTGAAGGTTTAAAATTATTAAAAAATGCTGGTATGGATGATGCTGTATTAAAGTATAAGAGCTATGAAGCGATGGTTAAAGTTGCTAATGGTAAGGCAACTAAGATTATTGTTCCTAGTGAATTACAAAATCTAGCAACAGTAGGAACTACAATTAATGAAATGATTGATAGACCTAAAAGTAAAAATAATGAAAAATAGAAGTTAAGTTTAACTTCTATTTTTTAGGTATAAATATATAATTACTTGAATTATAATGAGAAGAGGAATAAAGATAATGAATTTATTCTTTTTCGTTTTATGATGAAAAAGTAACATTGATAATAATTCACCAATACTTCCACCAATAATTGATATAAAAAGTAGAGTGTTTTCTTTAATACGCCATTTATTTTTACAAGCTTTAACTTTATCAATTAGAATTAAAATAAAACCAAATGTATTTATAAGTATTAAGTATGTGTTAAATATTTTCATTTAATTTTTTTCCTTGATAAGTATTTCTTTTTGCCATTTCTTTATCGATATCATTTAGAACACAGAATTTTTTTACTAGCCAATTTGGCTCTACTAAGTCATCTACTTTTGGATCTCCAGTTATACGATGAATTACTATCTCTGGTCTTAATAGTTCTAATTGGTCTGTTACAATATCAATATATTCTTCTTTGGTTAACATTTTAAAGTGTTCTTTTTCATAGAGTTTTTCTAAAGGTGTATCTTTTAAAATACTTAACATATGTATTTTTATGCCTTGGATGTCTAAACTATTTAAATATTTTGCAGTATTTATCATATCTTCTTTTGTTTCATATGGTAGACCATTAATAATATGAACCACAACATCAATGTTTCTTTCTCTTAGCTTTTTTACCATTTCTTCAAAACAAGTAAGAGTGTGACATCTATTTATTAGTTTAGAGGTTTTTTCATTTGTTGTTTGAAGACCTAATTCAATTGTTAGATAAGTTTTTTTATTTAATTCAGTTAAATAATCTAGGCATTCTTCGGTTATCGCATCTGGACGTGTGGCAATATTTAGACCGATTACACCTGGTTCATTTAAAATTTTTGTATATAGTTCATTTAACTTTTCTACTTTTGCGTAAGTATTAGTGTGAGCTTGGAAATAACCAATATATTTGGCGTTGGGCCATTTCTTTAACATGATTTCTTTTACTTTATTGAATTGAACTTCGATGGGCTCTTGTTTATTGCCAGCAAATTCTCCGGAGCCTAGTTTTGAACAATAGATGCAACCATTATAACCGACTGTGCCATCGATATTAGGACAACTAAAACCAGCATCTAGACTTACTTTAAAGACTTTTTCGTGGAATCTATTTTTATAATAATAGTCTAGGGTATGATATCTTTTATTTGTATTACTGTATTTAAAAGAATTTTTCATTTTTACCACCAGCTATATTTTATCATAAAAATGTTGTTTTTTGTGATATACTTAATATAGTAGGTGATTATAGTTGACAAAGAAAAAGAAACTAAAATTAAAAAAACCTTTTG
>SAMEA104315421__coassemble_927_pt1 | contig 21256 bp, 23 predicted proteins | sample SAMEA104315421__metabat2_low_PE_056 | metagenome-assembled genome bin SAMEA104315421 (sample SAMEA104315421) | gut metagenome | biome: Monkey gut; feature: monkey-associated habitat; material: faeces | place: China | collected 2013
GTGGGAGGAAGATCATAAATAGAGAAAGGGCATTAAATTTATTAGTAAAATACAATAAAGAAGAATATCATGTAAGACATGGCTTAATGGTTGAAGCTATTATGCGATATATTGCGAATGTGTAGAATTATTAAAAGAAATAGATGCGAGTTTAGAACTTGTTCATGCAGTTTGTAGTCATGGTTATAATATTTGTACTGATGTAGAACCAACTCATTTTATGGAAAAAGTTTTATATGTTAGTGATGAATTGACTGGCAAATAGCCTCACTTATTAATATGAGACCATCACATAATGCTCAAGGAATGGAAGTGGCCACTTTAAAAAAATTTAAAGATAAGACTTTTGTGAGAGGTTGTTCTATGAATGTAATTAAAAAAGGTTGTGAAATGCTAGGATGGGATTTGACAGAATCATTTGAAAAGTGTATTAAAGCAATAGAAATAAATAAAAAAAATATAGAGAATGAAATTAAAAAGATATAAGGAATTATATCTTTTTGCTTGAAATGCTTTCTTTATTATCAAAAATTATTTATAATTATATTGGTGATATAAATGTTTGAAAGTTTAGGAGACAGATTACAAAATGTCTTACATAAGATAAAAGGTTATGGGAAAATTACAGAAGATAATATTTCTGATATGATGCGAGAAATTAGACTTGCTTTGTTGGAAGCTGATGTTAATTATAAAGTAGTAAAGGAATTTACTAATACAGTTAAAGAAAAAGCTTTAGGAGAAGAAGTCGCAAGTAGTATTAATCCGGGAGATTTATTTGTTAAGATTGTTAAGGATGAATTGGTTGAGTTACTTGGGGGAGAAAGTAAACCTTTAAATTTAAATGGTAATCCAGCTACTTTAATGTTAGTTGGTTTACAAGGTTCAGGTAAAACTACAACTATTGCTAAGCTTGCTAATTTCTTACGTAAGAAACATGCTAAGAAGCCATTACTTGTAGCTTGTGATGTTTATAGACCGGCCGCAATTGATCAATTAAAACAACTTGGTAAGCAATTAAATATAGAAGTCTATGAAGAAGGAAAAAATGATCCTGTAGAGATTGCTAAAAATGCAATTAATTATGCTAAAGAAAATAAGTATGATTATGTTTTAATTGATACAGCTGGTAGACTTCATATAGATGAACAATTAATGGATGAGTTAGTTAATATTAAAGATAGTGTTAAGCCTGATGAAATATTATTAGTAATTGATGCTATGATGGGACAAGATGCTATTAATGTTATTACGGGATTTAATGATAAATTACCTTTAACTGGAGTAGTTTTAACTAAATTAGATGGTGATACTAAGGGTGGTGTTGCTTTATCTGTAAGACATTTAACGAATGTACCAATTAAGTTTATTGGTGTTTCTGAGAAGTTAGATGGACTTGATTTCTTTGATCCAGAAAGAGCAGCTGGTAGAATTCTTGGTATGGGAGATATTGTTTCTTTAGTAGAAAAAGCAACAGAAGCAATAGATGAAAAAGAAGCTGAAAAGACTGCTAAAAGAATGCAACAAGGAAAATTCGATTTAGAGGATTTCTTATCTACAATGAAACAGATAAAAAAACTTGGACCTTTAGAAAATTTATTAAAATTACTTCCAGGAGCTAAGAAGATGGGAATATCTGATTTAAAGATAGATCCTAAACAAATGGCTCATATTGAAGCAATTGTTTTATCGATGACTCCTAAGGAAAGAAGAAATCCAGATATAATTAAAGCAAGTCGTAAGACAAGAATTGCGGCTGGTTCTGGTACTTCTGTTCAAGAGGTTAATAGATTACTACAACAGTTTGAGCAGATGAAGAAAATGATGAAACAAATGACTAATGGAAATATGAAAATGCCTTTTTAGTACTAAGAGATTAGTACTTTTTTCATGATTAAAAATAGGTTTTTGTATGATATAATTGATCTAGATATTATTGTATCTTTACATAAAATATAAATGGATGTTTACTGTTTAAAATAAAGAATGAATTAATTAAACAAAAAGAATCTAGATTTCATGGCAATATATATCATTATTCTCAAGTTAACTTTGCTTATAACTCTAATAAAATTGAGGGAAGTAGATTGACTAGTAATCAAATTGAAGCAATATTTGAAAATGCTTCTTTTATACCGAAAAGTAATGAATCAATAAAACTTGATGATTTAATTGAGTCGAAAAAGCATTTTAAACTATTTGATTTTGTGCTTGATAATGTAGATGCTTTGTTAACTAAAAATATGATTATTGAAATGAATAAAATATTAAATCTAAACTTTTTAATAAAATCATGTAAAAATAATGGTGCTTGGCGAATTTTAATTATGGAGGAAAAAAATGATAAAAGTTGTTGCATTTGATTTGGTCGGTGTTCTTGTTAATGAAAAGGATATAGAGCTATCAGAAATAGAAGAAAAGTTAGAAAGAATGTTTGGGCCAAACTTAAATGATGCAGATTATTTAATTGAAGCAAGAAAAATTATTAAAAAAGATTCAATAATTATGAATATTACAGAAACATTAATTGACAAATTATATAAAGTAAAAGATAGAGAAATATTTAAAAAAGTAAAAGAAAAAAATGAAAATGTAAAGGTTATTATAGCAACTAATCACTTATCATTTGTAAGAAATTTTATTGGAGAGCATTTTAATGTTGACTACTTGGATGATTTAATTATCTCTGCTGAGATACATAAAATAAAACCCAATTCCGATTTTTATGAATATATATTAAACAAATATAACATTGATTCAAAAGAACTATTATTCCTTGATGATAATATTGATAATGTCAATGGAGCAAAACAATTAGGAATAAATACAATAAAAGTAGAAAAAAATACAAATCTAATTGAAGAAATAAGCAATTTTATTTAGTAGATTTTATGAGTAAATTATACGTTGTAGGAGTGGGCAATGGAAATTATTATGATTTAACATTGTGAACAATTAACATATTGAATGATGTTGATTTAATATATTGTGATGAAAAAATATTTGGTAGTTTTAACAAGCAATTCAATAAAGAGAAAATAATTGGTAATAAATATAACGAAACATCAGCAAGGTGTAATAATGCTATAAAAAGCGCATTATGTGGGAAAAACGTTGCAATTTTGGGGAATGGTGATACTGGTATATATGGAATAGCTAGTATTATTCTTGAAAGAACTTTTGAATATATGGATAAAATTGATGTTGAAATAGTTCCGGGAATTACTTATGCTATTTCTGAGGCTGCTTTATTAGGTTCACCTTTAACACAGGATTTTGCCGTAGTAACATTGAGTGATAATTTGGCAGATAAAGGAAAGTTGGTTAATAAACTAGAATCATTAGCAGTGTCGGATTTAAATATAGTATTTTATAGTATTTGATGATGATAATAAGTCTTATTACATGAGAGGCTTGAAGGAATATGAGAATGATAAGATGTTTTTAATTGATACTATTAGGCATGAACAAGTTTTTGAAAAAATGTTGGATTTTGATATTGATAATGATAAATAGAAATAAAGATTTAGTACTAAGAGATTAGTACTTTTTTTGGGCATATGTAGTAGCCAAATAACCCTTTAATCATAATATAGATTAGAGGAGGTATTTAATATGTTTGATCAAAATATGAATATGCCAAATTTCGATTTTGATAGTAATGTTATTGGCAATAATAATGTTGTTGATAATGATATGAATGTAGATATTAATATGATGGGTTATCAAAATATGCCACAGCAACAAGCTGGTTGCTGCTCAAATCCAGTTAATGAGGCAGTTCAAGAAAAGTGCATTCATAGAACAATAGTACATGAGGTTCCACATGTATGTCCAATACATACTAGAATAATTAATCATCATGTATATAAACATACTTATAGACCAGCTTATTCTTGTTCAGAGGAAAATACAGTAAGTAATGTTCAAGTTGGCTCTTGTTGTCAATTTAGATAAGACTAGCAATAGTCTTTTTCTTTGTGGTAAAATTAATTTGGTGATAGTATGAAATTTACTAGTAGTGTTAAAAGAATAAATATTGGAGAAAGGGATATTAAAATTATTGTTTTAGATTCTAGAGTTGATAAGACTAAAAAAGCTCCTTGTATTATGTGGATACATGGAGGTGGTTATTCTCTAGGAATGCCTGAAATGGTATATGCTTCTAGAGTTAAAGATTTACTTGTTAGAAATGAACTTATTGTTGTATCTCCTAAGTATAGACTTTCAATTACTGAACCTTATCCAGCAGCACTTGATGATTGCTATGGAACGTTATTGTACTTAAAAAATCATGCGGAAGAATTTTTTATTGATGAAGATAAGATTATGTTGGGTGGAGAAAGTGCTGGAGGAGGTCTTTGTTTAGCGACGGCTATTTATGCTAGAGATAAGGGTGAAGTTTCAATTAAATATATGTTTCCTTTATATCCGATGATAGATTGTTCAGATACTGAAAGTTCTAAAGATAATCATGCTCATGTTTGGAATACAAGAAGAAATCATTGGGCGTGGAAATTGTATTTAGGAGATTTATATGAGAAGGATGATATTTCACCTTATGCCTCGCCTGCTAAATTAAAAGATTTTAAGAATCTACCACCGTTTTATACTTTTGTTTGTGATGGAGAACCATTTTATAGTGAAACGATTGATTTTACAGAAAAAGCAAAAATGGCTGGTATTGATGGTAAGTGTGATGTATATCATGCTAATACGCATGCTTTTGATATATATTGTGCTTTTACAGAAGCTGGTATTAAGGCAAGAGAGAACTTTATTAAAAATTTTGAGTACGTTAAAGATAAATACTTAAAATAAATTATTTTTTGTTATACAAAAATGTAGAATTTTGGTTCTACATTTTTTTGCTTTTTTTGAGGCTTTTTTCTTTGCTTGTTATTTTATTATAAATTTTTATTTATTATCATATTTAGTAATTTTTTTATTTCTTTTTTGTATGGGGTGTTTTTAATATTCATTAGATAAAAGTGACAGTATCCATTTATTAAGCACCATTTTAAAGATTTTTCATCGTAATTGCCTATTTTTTTATATCCTTCTAGAAAGTATTTTATGTCTTTATAATTGTTCATGAATTTTTGATTTGGTCTTAAAATTAAAGCCCACGCTATGTCTTGCTCTTTGAATCCTTTTCCACTATATTCAAAATCTATAATTCCTGAAATTGAGTCGTTTTTCCATAGTAAATTTGCATAATGAAAGTCACCATGTATAAAACAATTATGGTTAATATTTATTTTATTGTTTTCAAGATATTTTATATATTTTTTTATAAAATCATCATACTCTTTGTATATGTCTTCAGTTGGAATATTGTTTATAGGTCTTTGTTTGGCTCCTTTAAAATCTTTGCTTGAAATATTGTGAATGGTTCCTAAGGCAATTCCATACTTTAGTAGATAGTTTTTCTTTTTGTTTGGATGTTTTGGTAGTATTTCTGATAATCTTAGTCCATTTATTTTTGAAATTACTAAATATCTTTTTCCTTCATAAGTTCCAAATTCTAATATTTTGGGTATTTTGTTAGAGTAGTTTTTTTTGCTGTAATATGTTTAAGTTATAAAATTCTGAGTCAAAATCAGCCATTTTACTTCTTTCGATTTTAATTATTGCTTTTTTGTTTTTTTCATTAAAATTACATAGACATTCTAAAACATCGTTTCCTGCTGGGAAGTAGTTGACTATTTTTATTAGTTTAAAGTTTTTAAAAGGTATTTTGTAGGGATTAATTGATAGTTCGCGCCATTGTTTGTATTTCATTTTTTTAGCTCCTTTTTAATATTTAACAAGTTTTGAATAGTGTTATTTTGTTTGGATTATAGTTTGAGATATCTTGTTTGTCAATAGTTTTGCTGTAATAATCTATTAGCAATTTTGATAAAAGAATTGCTTTTTGTTGGTTTTTCTTAAATTTGTTACAAATATTTGGGCTTTATGATATACTTAATTTGATGTTTAGTTTATGGTTAGGAGGAGAGGTTAATGTTTAAGGGAAAACCTTTTGTTAAATGGGCTGGTGGAAAAAGACAAATTATAGATAAATTAAAACAATATATTCCGGATGAATTTAATACTTATTATGAACCATTTGTAGGTGGAGGGGCATTACTTTTTGAACTTTCTCCTAAGAATGCAGTTATAAATGATTCTAATAAAGAATTAATGAATGTATATAGTGTTTTATGCAATGAAGAAAAATTTAAAAAGATGTGTAGTGTTTTGAATAGTTATGAGGCAAATCACTCAGAAGAGTTTTTTTATGAACTTAGAAATAAAGATAGAAATAAGAAGACTTTTAATAGATTGTCTGATTATACAAGAGCAGCTAGAACAATATACTTAAATAAGGCTTGTTTTAATGGTTTATATAGAGTTAATAGTAAAGATGAGTTTAATGTTCCATTTGGTAAAAAGACTAAAGTTAATACTTATGATGGAAGTAATTTAATTACAGTTAGTAATTATTTAACGATGAATAATGTTAAAATACAGTGTGTTGATTTTGAAGAGTCGGTTAAAACTGCTAAAAAGGGTGATTTTGTTTATTTCGATCCACCATATGATTCAGATACCGCAACGTTTAATAGTTATACTGAAGAAGGTTTTGGAAAAGATGAACAGAGAAGACTAGCTACTGTATTTAAGGATTTAGATGAAAGAGGCGTTTATGTAATGCTTTCTAATCATAATACAATATTAGTAAAAGAATTATATAAAGATTATCATATTTATGTTATAGAAGCTAAGAGAAATATTAATTCTAATGGTAAGAAACGTGGTAAAGTAGAAGAAGTTATTATTACTAATTTTATAAATGAAAGGTAGATTATATGAAAAGTGTAGGAGCTACTGACTATTTGGGAAAAAATGTTTCTATTGTTATTGATAGGAAATTGGGTACTAAGCATCCAAAACGTGGTTTTATTTATATGGTTATTTATGGATATGTTCCTAATACTGTATCTGGTGATGGAGAAGAGCTTGATGCTTATTTGTTAGGTGTTTTTGAACCAATCGAAGAGTTTTTGGGAAAAGTTATCGCTGTTATACATAGAACTAATGATGATGATGATAAATTGGTGGTTGTGCCAAATGATAGGGAATATTCAGATGAAGCAATAAGAGCTTTAACAGAGTTTCAAGAACAGTATTTTGAATCGGTTATTATTAGATAGTAAGGCTAGAAATAGTCTTTTTCTTTTGATATAATTTTTTTGGAAGTGGTTTTGTGAATAGTGAGTTTCATGAATTGATATTAGAAATATGTAGAAAAAATAATATAAGATGTAGTATTTTATCTGATGGTTGGGTTATTGTACTTGAAAGAGGAAGTGAGAGAAGATTTATTGTAGGATATAAGTTTGATAATAATCCTCATGCTTTTGGAAAGGTACTTGATGATAAATTTGCTACATATGAGTTACTCAAATTATATGATTTACCAGTATGTGAACATAATATTGTTTATGCTTTAGATAATACTAATGGTTTTGTTAAGGAAAAGATAGGATATAAATATATAGAGAATTTATTTAATAGATATAAAGATATAGTTATTAAAGTTAATACTGGTACTTGTGGAGTAAATGTTTTTAGGTTTAAAGAACTTGATAAATTTAAGGATTTTTATATGAATTTGAAAGCTCAAAATAGTTCTTTTAGCATCTGTCCTTTTTATAATATTAAAAATGAATATCGAGTTATTGTTCTTAATAATAAAATCGAATTGATGTATAAGAAAGAATTACCTAGAGTATATGGTGATGGTATAAGGACAATAAAAGAATTGTTGGAAGAGTTTAATTATGAATATTTTAAAGATATAAGTGATAATAGTTTAGATGTTGTTTTAGAAGATGGAGAAGAATATTTATATAATTGGAAATTTAATTTATCTAGTGGTGCTAGAGCTAGTTTTGATATAGATTCTTTAGATAGACTTAAACTCTTGAAGATTGTTTCTGATTTGTTTGATAAATTTCAGTTTGGTTTTTGCAGTATTGATATTATTAAAACAGATGAAGAGAAGTTTTTAGTACTTGAAATCAATAGTGGAATTATGATGAAAAACTTAATTAAAGAAAAGATTGATGGAAGAGTTATTGCGGAAGATATTTACACTAAGGCTATTCTTGACATGTTTAGATAGCTGTCAATTTGGTAGTAAATAGTGTTGTAAAGAAAAGTGTCTAATTTTGTCACATTCCTTGATTATTTTACAAGGCTAGTTTATTCTTATAATAGGGAGTGTGATACGGATGATTTATCCATCAATCGATAAGTTACTTAATATTGTTGACTCTAAATATGAACTTGTACATATTGCGGCTAGAAGAAGTAAACAAATTTCTAGAGATGGGTATTTACAAATGCCTGAATCCGAGTATAAAAGTTCCAAAAATATTGGTAGAGCTCTAGAAGAAGTTGCGGAAAAACTAATAGAAGTTAAAAAAAAGGGAGAGTAGATTCTTCCTTTTTCTTTTGGTATAATTTAGGTAGGTGGTGAGATGACTTTTGAAAATAGAAAAATTTAAGAAGATGGCTAATGGACGTTACCAATTGACTTTAGATAATGGGGAACAATTACAGTTGTATGAAGAAGTTATTTTAAAGTATGAATTGTTATTAAAGAAAGAGATTAAAAAAGATAAAATGATTTCTATTGAAGAATATAATACAGAATGGGATGTTTATTATACAGCATTAAAATCTTTGAAGAGTAGATTTAAGAGTTCTTATGAATTACGAAAATCTTTACTTGATAAAGCTTATCCTGTTGAGCTTGTTGATAAAGCTATTAATAAATTAACAGAACAAAAATATTTAGATGATAGGAGTTTTACTAAAGGGTATATTAATAATCAGATTATTACGTCTTCTAAAGGACCTAATAGAATTATGAAAGATTTGAGTGCTAAAGGTATTATGAATAGTATTATTCAAGAAGAGATTTTAGTGTTTAATGAAGATATCCAGAAAGAAAAGATTGATAAAATTATTAGAATTTCTATTAAGAGTAATCGTAATAGAGGGGGAGTTGTTTTAAAGAATAAGATTATTAATGACTTAATAAATAATGGTTATTCTTACGATGTCATAACAAAGGTTATTAGTAATTATGAATTTGATAATGATTCTATTATAGCAAAGAGAGAGTATGACAAACTATATAAAAGATTGAGTAGAAAATATTCTGGTAAGGAACTTGAGTATAAAATTAAAGAAAAGCTTTATCAGAAAGGATTAAGTTATGAAGATTAAGAAGTTTATTAAAGATAATAAGACTATTATAATGATTGGCTTTTTAGTATTATCATTAGTTTTAACTTTAGTTGTTTCACTTCATATTGATACAGATTTCTTTTGGCATATAAAAGCTGGGGAATATATGAGTAAGCATGGAGTTTTAACGAAAGATGTTTTCTCTTGGTATATGTATGGAAAAAGTTGGATGTCTCACGAATGGTTATTTGAAATAATTATTTATAATATGAGTAAATTATTAGGAAATAGTTTTTATTTTATTTTTACATTTTTATGTATAGGATGTTTAGCTTTAATACTTTTTCACTATAATAAAAAAAATTATTTAAAGAATATTCCGTTTACATTATTATGGATTGTTTGTAGTTTAATTTTAGTTTTCTTTGTACAGATTAGACCACATTTAGTTAGTTATATATTTTTAGCTTTAACGATTTGGTTTTTATATGATTTATATAAAAATGAAGAGTCGAAGAAGATTTACTTTTTACCATTACTTTCAATAGTTTGGGCTAATGTTCATGGTGGTTCTAGTAATTTAGGATATATTCTTTGCTTTATATTTTTAGTAGGAGGGTTATTTAATTTTAAGTTTTCAAAGATCGAAGCTAAGAGACTTAAAAAGAGGCAGGTAGTTAAATATTTAATTGTAATGATTTTATCGATGGGTGCTGTTTCTCTAAATGTTCATGGTTTTAAAATGTTTTTATATCCATATCAGAATATGGCTGATTCTTTGATGATTTCTAATATTTCAGAATGGAGGCCAACAGTACTTAGTGATGGTAGTCATTATCCATATTTTGTTTTAGTAATAATAGTTTTATTTGTCTTTATTTTCAGTAAGAAAAAAATTCAATTAATTGATTTTATCTTGTTTGCTATTTCTTTGTTTTTAGGACTTAAAAGTATTAGATTTTGGCCTTTTATGTATATAATTATGAGCTTTGTAGTTTTTGATTATGTTGAGGCAAGAAAAATTGATAAGGGTGCTAATGGAGGAATACTTGTAATTGCCTTGATGTTAGCTTTGTTTTCTTTAAGTCATTATAAGGAAATTACCATTTCTAATGATTTGTTACTTGATGATGAAGTTATTACTATTTTAAAGAAAGAAAAGCCTACGCGATTATATAATATGTATGATTATGGTGGAATACTAATTTATAATGATATAGAAGTATTTATCGATGGTAGAGCAGATTTATATTCTAAGTATAATTATAAAGATTATTTGGATATTTCTTGTTTAAGAGGAGATTATCCTAAGTTGATTGAAAAGTATGATTTTGATTATTTCCTTGTTTCGGATGAGTATCAGATAAATACATATTTAAAGTATAATGATCAGTATGAGGTTATATATAAAAATATTGAAAAAGAATTTTATTTATATAAAAAACGTACATAAAAAAAGAACACTTAGGTGTTCTTTTAGTTTGAAGATGAAGATGTCTTAGCTTTTTCAATTAATTGATCCATATAAACATTATATTGTTTCTTTAGAGCATCATCATTCCAAGTTAAGCCTTTACTTTCTCTATATTTTACTAGAGTTTCATAGTATAGAGAATTACTTTCAGATAATTTCTTAGTAGTTAATTTTTCTTTAATTTCATCTTTAACATCTTTTAATTCAGCTTTTTCTTTTTCATCTACTTTTAAAATTATGTGATAACCAAATTTAGTTTTAACTGGTTCTTTAGTATATTCACCTTTTTTTAGTTTTCTAACTGCTTCACTAAATTCTTCAACCATATCACTAGGTTGGAAGTAGCCTAAATCGCCACCATTTTCTTTATTAGATTTATCAGTTGAATATTTTTTAGCTAATTTAGCAAAATCTTTACCATCATTTAATTGTTTAATAATATCTTGAGCTTGTTCTAAAGCTTTTTTCTCAGCAGCTTTTTTTTCCTCAGTAGTAGCATTATCACTAGCATCAACAGAAATTAGAATGTGACTAGCTTTAATTTCTCCATAAATATTATCTTTGTAGTAATCCTTGATTTCTTTATCAGTTAGATTGGTATTGATATAGTCTTTTACAGCTCTATTTTTCTTATATTCTAGTCTCAATAATTCTTCTAATTCTTTTTCAGAATTTACACCAAAATATTGTTTTATAACATTTAGGTAAGTTGTTTCATCACTGTAACTTTTTTTCATTTTAGATAATTGATTTTCAATAGCCTTATTTTCTTCATCATCTGTTTGATAAGTCTTATCTAATAGAGAATGATCGATCATATCTATTAGAGTAGCGATGTCTTCATTTTTTATTTTTTCATAATATTCAGTCGCAGTTATTTTTGCTCCTTTTACTGATACAGCAACTTCAGCTCCATCTTTTAATTCAGCTTTTTTTCCACAACCAGTACAAATTAGAGTTATGGCTGCTAGAAGTGATAGAGATAACATTAATTTATTCTTTTTCATATATTTTCCTCCTGTACACTTATTTATAATAACAAAAAAAATGATTTCGTGCAATAAATATGATAGATATAATCACACAAATCAGTGTTTTGCCATAAAATAAAATGAAAGTAAAAAAAAGGAGGAAAAATTATGAATAATTGTGTATCTTCTTCAGCTATCATTTTAGTATTATTTATTCTTTTAATTATTATATTAGGTGCTTATATTTAAGGAGGTGTGTTAAATGTCTTGTTCTTCAGATAATACTGCTACAAACTGCAGAAAAGGCAATGGTTACGTAATAATAATTATACTTTATATTTTACTTGCGATTATCCTAGGTGGATTCATTGCTTATTAATTTTTAGAGGTAAGAATTATTTATTCTTATCTTTTTTCTTTTTTGGGAAATACTAATAATGGTGATTTATATGTATTATTTAAATGTGTTTTTTATTTGTTCGATGTTAGGATATGGAATGGAGACGTTTTTAAAGTGTTTCTTTTTTAAATCTATGAATAATGGGATCTTATTTGGGCCTTGGATTCCAATATATGGATTTGGCGCTATAATAATTGTTTTTATTACAGACTATGTATTTAAAAAGAGTAGACTTAGTAAGCTTAAGAGAGTAAGCAAAATAATTATTACAGTTTTATTTTCTATGGCTATTTTAACATTTATGGAATGGTGTGCAGGTAACTTAATAGAATTATTATGGGGAAAAGTATTTTGGGACTATAGTGACTTAAAGTATAATTTTGGACATTATATAGCTTTAGAAATTAGTTTGGTATGGGGAATTTTTATACTTATTTTCATGTATGTTTTAAGACCTTTGATAGATAAATTTATAAAAAAAATACCAAGATTTATTAGTTACTTGGTACTTGTTTTTTTTATTATTGATTGTATTCTTACTTGTTTTCTAATTTAGAAAAGATTTCTTCTACAGGTAGAAGTTTAGATTCATCATAAGCAAAGTCAGAATTATCATTAGGATATCTTGGAATTAAATGAATATGGAAATGTTTTATTTCTTGACCAAGTTCATTATTTTCCGCAATAGTTAGGCCTTCACAGTTTAATCTTTCCTTTAATAATGGATATAGAGTTTCTCTAGTTATTTTTAAGCTGTGAGTTATAATTTTTTCATCAATATCTAAGATGTTTGTATAATGTTCTTTTGGAATTATAAGTAAGTGACCATTAGTATTAGGATTTATATTCATAATAACTTTAATTAAATCATCTTCATATACAGTTCTTGATGGTATTTCTCCTTGAATAATTTTACAAAATAGACAATCTGTCATAGTATTTCCTCCTTAATTTAAATATTTATATGAAATATTATTTTGTTTTAATAATTCACTATTTTCATTATTTATTATATCACTAATTATACTACTTAATGTAGTAGAATCTTCTATTACTTGGGAAGTTAAATTACTTATTTTTATAGATTGAGTTATATCTTTGATGTTTGTAATAGTTATCTTATAACTTTTAGGAGTAAGTTCTTGTTGCTTTAAGTCGTTATTTAAAGTTATTAGTTTATTACCAATATCGTTAGTGTTCCATTTTACATTGAAAGTGGTCTCTAAAGTATATATTTTTAGATTTTTTAAATTGTTTTTTACTATTAAATTGTCTCTTACTTGGGAAGAATATTTATTTAAAGTTTTAGGAATTATTACTTTAAATTGTTGTTTATAAGTGTTTGTTAGGCTCTTTTCAAGATTTTTAGAAAGAGTAGTTAGTAAAGTTTTTCCTTCCTGGTAGTCTTCTTTATAAGTATCTTTGATATTTTTTTGATCGTAGTAAATTGTAAAGTAAAGATTTTTGTTCTTTTTATTGGTTATTTTTAGTTGATATTTTGTTTTTTCATATTTAGTTTTGCTGATAGTAAAATCTTCTTTTTCATCTTTATATTTTTCATCGATGTATGTTAGTAGTTTTTTTTCAATGCGAGGGATGAAGTAGGGAGCTGACTTTTCGTTTAATATAAGAACGCCGAATGCGACGAATATTATAAAGGTAAAGATTGCCATTCCGAGAGTTAATTTTTTTTGTTCTTTCATCATCATATCACCTTCTTATATTGTATATTATTATTTTAGAAATAGCAATTTGTAGGAAAAGTAAAATTTGATATTTTTAAAAGTTTATGATAATTTTAATTTGGGAGGATATTATGGAAGTTTTATACGGAAAGATGAATGATGTTAGTTTCATGGTTTCAGCTGTTGTTAAATACAGGGAGTCTTATGTTGGACCTTATGTACTTTATGGTGATGAAGAAGGATTTGGTAGAACAAGTCCAATTGAACAGGAAATCAAAGAAAATCCAGATGTATGTGGCTATGTTATTCGTAGTAAAGCTTGGCAATTAGATGATAAAGCAGAGTTATCTCCTATTTATGTTGACCATTATGTGATGATTGGTACTAGAGAAGTTGATCCATTATCTTCTAAAAATGCAGGTGTGGTAAGACTTGAAAATGGTATTAATTTTAATATAAGTAGTTCTAATTGTTGTGGAAAAAGTAGTGCGACTAGATTAACTTGCTGCAAAAACAGAAATGATTTATTAGTTAATTATTTGAAGTTTAGATATTCTGTTACTGGTTATCTTTGTGATGATAAACATTCAGAGTGTGCTAAACATTTTGTGAAGAAAGACTGATAGGTCTTTTTTTATTGACTTTATATATATATATATATATAATAAGGCTATAATGGAGAGTAGATAGTGTGAGAAATAGTAGAGGATTTACATTGATTGAGTTACTTGCAGTTATAGTTATTATGGGTATTTTAATGGCTATTGCGATACCTTCAATTAATTTGATAATTATGGATGCTAGAAAAGATATTTATGTCAATAGTGCGAGGACGTTTATAAATGAAGCAGAAAAAGAAGTTGTTAATTCTACTTTTGAAATTGATGATCCAGATACGACATATTATATTCATATAGCTAATTTGGTAGATGATGCCACTAATTTGGGTAAAAGCGGCTTTGCGACATGGAGTGATTCATATGTAGTTGCGACTATGAATCTTGTTAATAACAAAGTTAATACAAATTATTATTTTAATAGTTCAGATATGGCAAAATGGAAAATAACATTAGTAGGAAGAGATAGTTTAAAAAAGAGTGATGTGTATCAGGATACTAATAAAAAAGTTAAATTTATGCCGGTTGGTAACAGAAGAAAAATAGTTATTTATGATAAAAATGGAGTTAAAATTACAGATGAAGAACCTTATATTATGCTTGATGAGGAAAAAGCTAAAAACTGTTATACATATAAGAGTTTAAGTGATACAACTTTAGCGATAACTGATTATAGAGCTTTTTGTGGAAGTGATGTGATTATTCCTAATGCGATAGGGGATAAAGAAGTGGTTACTTTAGCGACCCAGTCATTTAGAAATAAGGGATTAACAAGTATTTATATTCCAAATGGTATACAGTATATAGATTATGGTACTTTTGCTATGAATAAGTTGACATCAGTTACTGTTCCTAGTAGTGTTGTTAAAATTGATAGGGCTGCTTTTGTACATAATGAATTACTTTCTATAAAATTATTTAAAACGTTACAAAGAATTGCAGATGAAGCTTTTCGTTATAATTCTTTAACTAGTAGTATTGAGGATATGGTCCCTAATCCTGATACTATAATAGGATTGTGTGCTTTTTGTAACAATAAAATATCAAGTGAAAATGCTTTTATGTATAAAAGAAATTCTGATGGTACTAGTGATTATTCAACTGTTGTTGGTTATATGGGAAACTGGGCAGAATTTTCTGATAAAACGTTTATTATACCTAGTGTTAAGAAAGGGGTTACTTTAAAAACAATAGCTGATAGGGCTTTTTATGGAATACGAAATCTTAAAGATTGGAATGTGGTTATACCTAATACTGTAACTAGTATAGGGGAAAGTGTATTTAGTTATATCGGAATTAATTCTGTTAATTTACCGAATGGTTTAAAGACAATAGGATCTTATGCTTTTTATGGTAACAATTTGAAGACTTTGAACATTCCATCTTCAGTTACTTCTATTGGGATTGTAGCTTTTAATAGTAATAAAGTAACATCTGGAGATATTTTAGTATATAATAGAACGAGTTCTGGAATTGACTATACAACTGTAATTGGTTATTCTGGAGCTGAAACTGATAGTTTTGAAGTGCCGGCTTTAAAAAATGGCGTTAAGTTAAAACTTATTTCTAATCAAGCACTTCAAGGATTGGTTGTTAGAGGGATTTTAAAGTTACCTATAGGAGTTACTTTTGTAAATGCTAATGTGTTTAATAATGTGTCAGTGTCAAAAGTTGATAATGGTGATGGAAAATTAACAGAAGGATTTATTTATGAAAGAGATAATAATGGTAATCTTGATAAAAATACTTTATTTCGATACGTTGGTAATATTAAAGAAAATGTATTAATTCCTAGCTATGTCAAAGAAATATCTAAATTAGCTTTTACAGGTACGGCAGTAAAGTCTGTTACTATACCTGATGGAGTAACAAAAATAGGTGACAATGCTTTTACTTTTTGCGATTTAGTTGATGTAGAAATTCCTTCTTCTGTTACATCGATTGGTAGTAATGCTTTTTTTAAAAATGTAAGCCAAAATACTAAATTAACTAAAATTGTAAATAAAACCGGAAAAAGTTTTGTTTGGAAAAATATTGTTGGTGGTACTAATTCTGATAAATTTGAAACTGGTGTTGTAAAAAACACGTTTGGTGATATTACAATTACTAAAGAATAAAGATAAAAACGTTTCCGAGGAAGCGTTTTTATTTTGGAGAAAATATAATTACAGTTTAAAAAAATACCAATTTGTGATAAAATCATGATAATAGGGGCAATGCTTATGAAAAATATTAATAAAAAGGGTTTTACATTGATTGAGTTACTTGCAGTTATAGTTATTATGGGTATATTAATGGCTGTTGCGATACCTTCAATTAATTTAATAATAACTGATTCTAGAAAAGATATTTATATTAATAGTGCGAGGACTTTTATCAATGAGGCTGAAAAGGAAGTTGTTAATTCGACTTTTGAAATTGATGATCCTGATACGACATATTACATTCATATAGCTAATTTAGTAGATGATGTTACTAATTTAGGTAAAAGTGGCTTTGCGACATGGAGTGATTCTTATGTAGTTGCGACTATGGCACTTGTTAATAATAAGGTTACTACTAAGTATTATTTTAATAGTTCGGATGAGGCGGCTTGGAAGGTAACTTTAGTTGAAAGAGATAAATTAAAAAAGAATGATGTTTATCAAGATTCTGATAAAAATGTTGATTTTATGGCGGTTGGTAATAGAAGAAAAATAGTAGTTTATGATAAAAATGGAGTTAGAGATGATAGTAAGGTTCCCTATATTTCTATTAATAATGAGAAGGCTGATAAATGTTACAAATATAAAGATTTAACTAGTAAGACAGTGGCGATAACTGCCTATAGTGTAAGTTGTGGAAACAAGGTTATTATTCCTAGTGCCATAGGAGGAAAAGAAGTTAGAGAGATCTCTAATGGAGCTTTTGCGAATAAAGGATTAGAAAGTGTACAAATTCCTTCTACAGTAACAACACTTGGACAATGGGCTTTTAGTAATACTGGGTTAACTACTATTGATCTTCCTAATAAGTTAAAGACCATTGGAAATGGGGCTTTCTTTAGTAATAAATTAACTTCTTTAATGGTTCCAGATACAGTTGAGTCTATTGGACCTAATGCATTTAAGAGTAATAAACTTTCTAAACTTGAATTAAAAAGGACTTTAAAATCGATTGGTACAGATGCTTTTAATACTAATGAATTAACAGGTACGATAGATGATTTAGTACCTAATCCAGCAACAACTATTGGTTCTTGTGCTTTTTGTAATAATAAACTTAAGGGGGATTTATTTGTATATGCAGCTGATAGTAATGGTAGACGTGATTATTCAACTGTGGCAGGGTACATGGGTGATTTAAAAGAATTTTCAAATAAGACATTTATTATACCAAGTGTTAAAAATGGAATAGCATTAAAGAGTATTGGAAGGTGTGCTTTCTGTGATACATCTTTATATACTGGGTGGAGTGTTGTAATTCCAGATACAGTAACAAGTATTGGACAATGGGCTTTTAGTGGAGCGGGACTGGTTTCAGCTAATATGCCTAGTAGTTTAAAAACGATAGCTCAAGGAGCTTTTTATAATAATAAGTTGACAATTGTTAGTATTCCAGAAGGGACAGAGACAATTGGACAAAATGCTTTTTCGAAGAATAATATTTCTAAGCTTACGTTGCCTAGAAGTTTAAAATCAATTGGAATTGAAGCTTTTAGTTATAATCAGATTACTGGTACTATTAAAGATTTAGTTCCAAGTACGGCAACGTCAATAGGATCTTGTGCTTTTTGTAATAATAAACTTACAGAAGATTTGTTTGCATATAAGAAGAATGCTGATGGTAGTTATGATTATTCTATTTTAACTGGATATATGGGAGATTTATCGGAGTTTTCAAATAAGACTCTTGTTATACCAAGTACTTATAATGGAGTAGCGTTAAAAAGAATTGATAATGTAGCCTTTGGTGATACTAGTATGTATACTGGGTGGAGTGTTGTAATTCCAAATACAGTTACAAGTATTGGAAGTTGGGCATTTAGTGGAGCGGGAATTGTTTCTACTAATTTACCAAGTGGATTAAAAACAATAGAACAGGGAGCTTTTTATAGAAATAAATTAACGATTGTTAATGTTCCTAGTACAGTTGAGACTATTGGAAATAAAGCTTTTTCAAATAATAATATTTCTAAACTTACATTACCAAGTAGTTTAAAATCAATTGGTACTGAAGCCTTTTGTTATAATCAATTAACTGGTTCGCTAAGTGATTATATTCCTAGTTCTAATACAACGATTGGTGCTTGTGCCTTTTGTAATAATAAACTTACAGGAAATTTATTCATGTATAAGAAAAATACTGATGGTAGTTATGATTATTCAACTATTACCGGATATATGGGAGATTTATCGGAGTTTTCAAATAAGACTTTTGTTATACCTAGTAGTAAGAATGGAGTTAAATTAAAAACGATTGCAAATTGTGCCTTTTGTGATTCTAGTATGTATATTGGCTTTGATGCTGTAATACCAGATAGTGTAACGAGTATTGGAGAATGGGCTTTTAGTGGAGCTGGTCTTGTTTCTGTTAAGTTGCCAGAAGGACTTACAACTATTTCTAAGGGAGCATTTAATGGAAATAAATTTACTACTATAACAATACCTTCAACAGTCACAACGATCGGTAATAGTGTATTTACTAGTAATTCAGAACTTAAAAAGATTATTAATAAAACAGGTAAGAGTTTTAATTGGAAGAGCATAGTAAATGGTAGCAGTGAAGCTACTTTTGAAACTGGTACTGTGAAGACAGGTCATGGTGATATTATGGTTACTAAAGAGTAGGAAGAGATATTTCAATTTTTGAGATATCTTTTTTCGTTTGGTTATTGTTTTAGAATTCATTTTATGGTAATATGTTATAAGAAGAATATAGGTGGTGTTGGCTATGATGCAAATTCAAAAGGGACAGGTAAAGTATAAAGATCGTACTGATATTATTTGTACATATGGTGTTGTTGATGGAAAACAATATTACTTTTTAGATGGTGAGAAACTTGGAAAGGGACGTATTGTTGCTTCTACTGTTTTAGTTGAGGCAATTGATCCTTTAGTTTTAGCTTCAAATATTGGTGTTCTTGATGAAGAAGGTAATGTTGTAATTCCTTTTGAAAATAAAGCAGTTAAGCCAGTTGCTGATAAGGCAATGATTGTTGAAGTTGCGAAACCAGTTACACCTAGTGTTATAGAAGCAGCTAACTTGAGAAGAGATCCTCTAGCAGCTACACGTTTAGTTACTACTCCAGCAGCAATTAAAGAAAAAGTAAATGCTAAGATGGGAGTAGGAGGACGTTTCCTTTTCAATGATCAATTTTCAGAAGCTAGTGTTTATGATTTAGATGGTAATAATTTACTTGATGGTAAGTTATATAGTTTTATTGGATATAATGATGGTGTTTTATATTTAGCAGGAAATACAGCAGAGACAGAGGTTGTTACTTATTCTTTAAATAAAGAAGAAGTTGTTGAAGAACCTAAGGAAGAAGAGACACTTGATGTTAAAGATATAGAAGTTTCAACAGAAGATATTGACAAAGCTTTAGGAGATGTAGTGGAAGAAGAAAAAATCTTACATCCAATTGAATTTAAGGATGAGAGTCCAAAATTAGAAAACTCTGATTTTCCTGATATACCAGTTGAGGATACTGAGGAAGAAAAAGTTGATGAGAAAGATAGGCATGAGGATACTAATACTAAAGAAGTTGCGAGTATGAGTTTTGTTCCTACAATAGATGAAGGTATCTCTAGGGATAATCATACTGAAAAAGAGGCTGTTGAAGAGAAAAATGAAGAAGTTGTAGAAATACCAACAGCAGTGGATAAGGTTTCTTTATTTGAACATCAAGCTAAGCATGCTGAAAGTCCAACCGAAGAAATTGCAACATTTGAAAATAGAGGAAGTCATACTTTTGAAAAAGAAGAAAATATTATAGAAGATACAGCTGAAGTTATGGCTGGATTGATTGATCAAAATAAAAAGCAAAAAGATATTATTGCTGAACAAGAAAGACAAATAGATAGTTTACTTGATTTTAAGAGAAAAGCTTTTGAAGAAAATAAGACTTTAGTAGAGACTAATGAGGCTTTAAAGAAAAAGTTAAGACTATTGGAAAAAGAGAGTCTTTCTAACGATGAGAGAGTTACAGAATTAGAGGAAGAGTTAAATGAATTACGTATGCAAGTTTCTGGAAAAGATGATTTAGCGAGATTAGTTGCGGATGCTAAAAATTTGTTGGGAGAGACTGAATAAAATAGTTTTTTAGAAAGAGCTTGGCTCTTTTTTTCTTTTTCTAATATTTTTCAACAAATTTCCAATAATTTTGGTATAATATGTAGGTAGATGGAGATGAGGCAGATGTTAGAGATTAAAAATTTATGTGTAAATATAAAAAACAGTGATGTTCAAATACTTAAAGGAGTATTTTTGAATATAAAACCAGGGGAAGTACATGCGATAATGGGACCTAATGGGACTGGTAAAAGTACACTTTCTAAGGCCATTATGGGAAACTATATGTATGATGTTGTTGATGGAAAGATTAATTTTAATGGTGAAGATATAGTTAAATTACCAGTATGTGATAGGGCACGTAAGGGAATATTTCTTTGTATGCAAGATCCGACAGTGATTGATGGAGTTTCTAATAGTGAGTTTTTACGTACGGCGATGGGAGAAGTAACTGGAGAGAAAGTAAACCTATATAGTTTTATTAAAAATATGGAGACTGCTATGAAGAATGTAGAACTTGATAGTAGTATGTTACATAGATCACTTAATAAGGGTTTTTCTGGTGGAGAAAAGAAAAAGAATGAAATATT
>SAMEA104315421__coassemble_945_pt1 | contig 20553 bp, 20 predicted proteins | sample SAMEA104315421__metabat2_low_PE_056 | metagenome-assembled genome bin SAMEA104315421 (sample SAMEA104315421) | gut metagenome | biome: Monkey gut; feature: monkey-associated habitat; material: faeces | place: China | collected 2013
GTCTTTATGGAGCTATAATATCTATGTTTATTACCAATAAAAAATTAGCTAACATGAGTAGTGCTGGTAAAAGAACTAGTATTTCACCAGCTCATAAAAGAACACTTTTATTAGGTAGTTTCCTAGCTAGTTATCTTGTTCAGTTACTTGGTATTATAATTTTATATTTATATACAATTTTTGTTATTAAAGTAGATTATGGTAATAATATTTTCTTAGTATTCTTACTTTTAATGACAGGATCATTTGCTGGCTTATCCCTAGGTATTGCTATCGCAACAGTTCTAAAGTCTAATGAAAATGCCAAAATGGGTATTCTAATATCTCTAACTATGTTTTTCTCATTCTTATCAGGTATGATGGGTATTACTATGAAATATGTTATTGATAGTAACATTCCACTTTTAAATAAAATAAATCCAGCCGCGATGATTACAGATGGTTTTTATTCTCTATATTATTATGATACTCTAGATAGATTCTACTTTAATATAATTAGTCTTTTACTATTTTCTGTTATTCTATTATTTATATCTTATCAAGGTTTAAGGAGAGAAAAATATGACAGTATTTAATACATTTTGGAAAGTAATTAATAAATACAAAGGTACTATTATTTTATTTACTGTTATGTTAGTTGCTTTTGGTGGTATAAATACAACTTCAAGTAATAGTACAGTAGACTTTACTAATAGTAAACCTGATATAGCGATTGTTAATAAAGACGAAAATAAAGGACTAACTAAGAACTTAATATCTTACTTAAAAAAGAATACTAATGTAAAAGATATTAAAAATGAAGAAGAAGCCCTAGATGATGCGTTATTTTACCGTGAAGTAAATTACATTATTTATATTCCTAAGGATTATCATAATGATGTCTTATCAGGAAAAACACCTGAAATTGACATTAAAACAGTAGGAGATTATACTTCATCTTTAGCCGAAATGCTTCTAACTAGATATTTAAAAATTCAAAGTATTTATTCAAAGAATATCTCTAATGAACAAGAACTAGTAAAAGCAATTAATCAAAATCTTACAAAGACTGCTGAAATAACTATAACCTCTAAAATAGATACTTCTAAAACATCTAAAGTATCACGTTATTTTAACTTTGCTAGTTACAGTATTATGTTCATAATAATATTTGTAATATGTATGGTAAGTGCTAGTTTCAATGAAAAAACTATTAAGAAAAGAACTATTATAAGTAGTATGAATTATAAAACCCATAATAAATATATCTTAAGAGCTAGTTTTATTTATTCAAGTTTAGTTTGGCTTTTATACATGATTTTAGGAGTTGTTCTTTTTAGTAGTACCATGTTATCTATAAGAGGTTTAATATATAGCTTAAATGCCTTTATCTTTACCTTTAGTTCTCTAACTCTAGCACTATTATTATCAACGTTAATTAATGATAAAAATGCTGTTAATGGTATTGTAAATGTTATAGCGTTAGGTTCAGCCTTTCTGTGTGGAGCATTTATTCCAACGGAATGGTTACCGGAATCAGTTATTACAATATCACGTATCTTTCCAACATATTGGTATGTAAATTCCAATGATTTATTAACTAACTTACAAAGCATTAATATGACTACTTTAAAACCAATATTAATTAATATGTTAGTAGTAATAATATTTTCAGTAACCTTTATAATTTTAAATAATTTAGTTGCTAAGAAGAAACAAAAAGTAGGCTAAAAAAAATTAGAAAAGAACCATTGGGTTCTTTTTTATAACCAAGTTATAATAGAAGCCTTTACTGTAAATCCAAAAACTTATTGAAAAATACCACCTCGAGTGTTAATATTTATATATAAGATTGGAGTTGTACATAAATATGAAGAAGATGAGTGAAAAGGGATTTACTTTGATTGAACTTTTAGCGGTAATTGTCATTATGGGTATATTAATGGCTGTAGCGATTCCTTCAATTAATTTAATTATAATAGATTCTAGAAAAGATATTTATGTAAATAGTGCGAAGACTTTTATCAATGAAGCAGAAAAGGAAGTTATAAACTCCACTTTTGAAATAGATGATCCAGATACAACTTACTATATTCATATAGCTAACCTAGTAGATGATCGAACAAATTTAGGTAAAAGTGGTTTTGCCACCTGGAGTGATTCATATGTCGTTGCTACTATGAAATTAATTAACAACAAGGAAATTCATGATTATTATTTCAACAGTGTTGATATGGCTAAATGGAAAATAGAATTAGTTGGACGAGATGAATTAAAGAAAAGCGATGTCTATCAAGATACTAAAAAGAAAATTAGATTTTTACCAGTAGGTGGAAGAAGTAAAATAGTTATTTATGATAAAAATGGTGTCAAAATAGAAGACCAAAAACCTTATATTGTCTCAAGTGAAGAAGATGCTAAAAAGTGTTATACCTATAAAGATTTATCTGATACAACAATTTCTATAACTCGTTATAATGCTATTTGTGGCAAAGATCCTACTATACCAAATGCAATTGGTGCTAAAGAAGTAGTTGAAATTAATGGTCAAGCTTTTATGAACAGAGGAATTGAGAGTGTTTATATTCCAACTGGTATCGAAAAAATAAATAGCCAAGCTTTTTCTAATAATCATCTAACAAAAGTTGTAATCCCAAATACCGTTACTTATATCGGAACTATTGCGTTTGGGTACAATAATCTAACTTCCGTAACCATTCCTTCAAGTGTTACTTACATAGATTGGAATGCCTTTAGAAGTAATCATTTAACTAATGTTTACATTCCTGATAGTGTTACCTATATAGGATGGTATGCGTTCTACAAAAACGACCTAACTTCCTTAAGATTACCAACAACATTAAAAACAATAGGTGCCGGAGGTTTTTAATATAATAAATTATCTCAAAGTGTTGATGAATTAGTTCCAGGGCCATCCACCTCCATAGGATCTTGTGCCTTCTGTAATAATCTTATTCCACCAGCTAATGCTTTTATCTACGAAAAGAAAAAAGATGGTACCGTTAACTATGCCACTTTAAGAGGCTATATGGGTGACTTAACAGAGTTTAGCGACAAGAGGTTCGTTATACCAGCCAGTAAAAATGGCATAGCCCTAACAAAAATCAGTAATTCATCATTTAGACATGTTACAATTTTAGATGGTTATACTTTAATCATACCGGATACTGTAAAAGTACTTGATGGCTATGCCTTTGACGATACAAAAATATCTGCTGTTTATTTACCAGAAGGCCTAACAACTATTGGCTATGAAGCTCTAGCCAACAACAACCTAGAAACAATCACCATTCCTTCAACAGTAAAAAGTATTGGAACAATCGCCTTATCTGGCAATAAAAAACTAAAGAAGATAATTAACAAAACCGGAAAAAGTTTCAACTGGAAAAGTATCACTAGTGCTCTAGAAGATGCCACTTTTGAAACAGGTACAATTAAAACAAGTTATGGAGAAATTGTCGTAACTAAAGAATAATAAGGCATTTTATAATAAAATGTCTTTTTCTTCTGTTTAACATATAATTGTGTTATAATTTTAATAGATAGGATGGAGATAGTATGGAAGTAACAAGAGATAGTTTGAAAACGTTTTTAACAGGTATCTTAGAAGGAAAAGTTGATGAAAAAATAATTGACACTAAAACAACAGAATATTTAAAAAGTAATTCTCAACTAGAAATGCTAGGATTTATTTCCAATGATTTAGCAAACCTTTATAGTGAAGAACAAATGACAAGACTTCTTTCTAGTCTCTCTGATTTTTCCCAAGGAACTTTTACAACTGCTGAAATTAAACAATCTGGTCTTGATATCAAAAACAACAACATCAAACCTGGTCAAATGCCAATTCAAGAAAATCATGAACTAATAAATATCACTCTTCAAAATTTATGTAATGGTTTAAATGAATTAGGAGTTGACTACTATTTAGTAGGAGCTCTACCTTGTTATTTATTAACCGGTGCTGAAGATAAAAGATATCATGATGATATTGACTTAATGTTAAATGAAAAAGATATTCCTAAAGTAGAAGCTATGTTAAATGGTAGTGATTTCACTTTTTCAGATGATAGAATGGATACTCCAAAGAGATTAAAGCCAGGAAAAACTATGCCATCAGGAGATCATGAAGTTTGTGCTAGACATAACTCTTCAGAGTTTCACATCGGTTTCTTCTGTTTTGAAAGAGGGCCAAATAATGAAGTAATTCATAAGGATTATTTTAAAGATGAAAATGGAAACTTAAAAGTTTATAAACATATGCAAACAAAAGAACAATCTGAACTTTCTTATGATGATAACCTACATCAATATGGTAACACTCATTTTAAAATGGCCTCTTTAGAAAGTGTCTACAGATTAAAAAAATATACTATGAATAATCCTGGTAGAGAAAAAGACAAAACAGATGTTGACATGATTGAACGCTCAGGAAGACTAAATCAAGAAAAATTAGCTGCCCTAGATAAGGCTCCACATATAAAAGATGAAGTTGAATCAATCTTTTCTTATCGCAGTCCAAAAGAAGTAGAAGTTGCCTCTTTTATTCAACAAAAAAATCAAATGATAGCACAAGCCAAACAACAATCAAGGACTCAAGAAAAACCAAAAGTATATACTAAAACAGATAACAGCAATAAAGGTATGGCAACATCATCAAGTTTAATTTATATAATAATTGCCTTAGCTATTTTATCTTTAGTACTATACATTTATAAGTAGGTGAATCATGATAAATGAAAAAATAATTGAAATATATCAAAAAAAAGAAAAAGCTGATGAAAAAATCACTAATTTAATTAATGACTTTTTAACTAAAGCCCATGAACTTGTTACCTTATCAAACGATTTCTATCAAATAGAAAAAACCATTAGATTAAACAAAATATCTTTGAAAGACTATCTTCTAAATTCTGAAATATGTAAATATCTAGAAGAAACAAATAATGTTTTCTATACTCTAAATGATTTAAAGAGATATATTACTACTTATGAAAAAGTAAATAATATGGAATTAACTTCTTATACTATGGCAATTAATTTATATGAAGAGTTAGAAAAAATAGAAAAGTTAGAAGATCGAAAAATAGAGTATGAATTAGAAAACCTAATTCCCTTTATAAAAGATCTTGAAAACCTAAAAAGTTTAACTTCAGACTATCAAACTCTCTATAATTCTTGTCTAAATAATCTTAAAATAGCTTATCTAGATAAAGGCTTAATTTCCCAAAGTAATTATCAGTATTTACGTTATATTTTAGCTGATATCTTTAATTATTATGAAAAAGGTCATCTAAAAATATCTAGAGATTAATTAAATAGTTAATGCGCTTTCTATGAAAATGTTGTTGACAAAGTAAAAAAATAGTTGTACTATTTAAAAAACGAAAGGAAGAAAAACTATGTTAAACAATCAATTAGTAAAATCTAGCAAGAAGAACAATAAGTCAATAACTAATATTGATTGTTTTAGTGTATCTTCAAAGTAGCTAAAAAATATTGAAGAAATAGAAATAAAAAACGACCTAGAACAATCTTATGTTTTAGGTCGTTTTTGTTTTACATGAAAGGAATGATTAAAATGAATTGGGCAAGAGAAGTAGCATTAAGAATTATTAGAGAAAGACCAAATGAAGAAGTTTATACTGTTGCCTCTGGAGTTAGTCCCTCAGGCTATGTCCATATCGGTAACTTTAGAGAAATAGCAACTCCATATTTAGTTGCACAAGAATTGAAAAAATTAGGTAAAAAAGTTCGTTATATTCTATCATTTGATGAGTATGATCGTTTCAGAAAAGTACCAGGAAATATTGATAAAAGTTATGAAAAATATATTGGTATGCCATATACAGATTTACCAAGTCCATACACAGAAAATGAGTCTTATGCTACATACATGGAAAATAGATTCTTAAACGAATTAAAAGAAATGGGTATTGAAGTTGAGTGTATTTATCAAACTAAGGAATATCAATCTGGTAGATATAATGAATATATCAAAGTAGCTATGGATAGAAGAAAAGAAATATTTTTTATTATTGATGCATTTAGAACGCAAGAAGCAACTATTGAAGAAAAAGAAAACTATTATCCAATAAGTATTTATTGTCCAACTTGTCATAAAGACTCAACTAAAATATTTTTCTATGATGAAATATCTGGAGATGTATCTTATGAATGTACTTGTGGATATTCTTCTAATCTAAATGTTAATACAGCTACTAATATTAAACTTCAATGGAAAGTAGATTGGCCTATGCGTTGGATGGTTGAAAAAGTAACATTCGAAACTGCCGGTATGGATCATTCTGCTGCTGACGGTAGTAAAGCTGTATCTGAAAGAGTAGTAAGAGAAATTTATAATTATGAACCGCCTGTATTTACTCCTTATAACTTTATTGGTATAAAAGGTGGAGGAGCTAAAATGTCTTCTTCTAAAGGAAATGTTTTAACTCTAACCGATCTTTTAAAAGTTTATGATAAAATATTATTCTTTGGTTCTATGCTAAATATGATCCTATGCACTCATTTGATATAGCTCTAGATAATGATGTTATTAGATATTATGGTGAATTTGATCGTTATGTAAAAATGTACTTTAATAATACTATTGATGATAAAAATAAAGCTATTATAGAACAAACTGGAGTTACAGAAGACTATCTAAATAATCCCAATTTTAGTTATCTAGCAACCTTCCTTCCTATAGTAAATTACAATGAAGATTTATTAAAAGAACTTCTTGAAAAAGAAAATATTAATTGTAATACTAAAGAGTATGCCGAAAGACTAGCTCGTGCAAAATATTGGGTTGAAAGTTATGGCAAAGACTATCAAGTAAAATTATTAGAGGAGAAAAATACTGAAGTATATAACTCTCTAACTTCCGAAGAAAAATTATGGTTAGAAAAAACTAAAAAAATCTTAGAAAACACTTATCAATCCTCAGAAGATCTCCAAAAAGAATTGTATAGTGTTGTAAAAACAAAAGATTTATCTGAAGAAGAATTAAAATCTACTCAAAAAAGATATTTCCAAATCTTATACAACCTTCTCCTAGGTACATCTAAAGGTCCAAAATTAGGTTTATTCTTATTAGCTCTTGATAAAGATAAAGTAAAAGAGTTAATATAGAATCATAAACACTAAATTAACAAGTAGAGGAGTACTAATATGAAAGTTTTAAGTATAACAGAACCATTTGCTAGTCTAATATCTTCAAATATTAAACATATTGAAACACGTTCTTGGAAAACATCTTATCGAGGTGAATTATATATCCATGCCTCTCTAACTAAAATTCCTAAAATATGGAGAGAAAATAAAGAACTAATGTCTTTTGTCAAAAATATTCCTCTAAACTATGGTTAAATAATTTGCAAATGTAATTTAAAAGACTGTATCTATATGACGGAAGAGTTTATAAATGATATTAAGAAAAATAATAAGACTGAGTACTTACTAGGTATCTATGAAGTAAGTAGATATGCTTGGATTCTAGAAAATATAACTCCTGTAGAAAAAATTAAAGCTAAGGGAAAGTTAGGTATTTGGACATATTAAAGACTTAGGAAAATAATCTTAAGTCTTTTTATTTTTTTAATAAAAAAAATCACTTTTTAAAGAAGTGATTTCTATCTTCGCCAATGACTAGCTCCACACCAACCATAATCAAATGATAAATTTATTTTTAAACCTATCACTGTCACATAATTACTTTTTATTTCCATACTACCCTTATAATGTAATATTGAATTTGTCTTTAATATGAAATATCTATTATACTTTCTTCGTAACTTGAAACTTAAGAGTAGAACTTGATGAGACTGTTATGCTACTAGGGTTAATCGTTAAAGTATGAGTAGCTTCATTGCAATTATATTGGGAAGAAGAGGCTTTAACTCCATCTATTCAATTTGTTTTATTGACGGTCTTTGTAATAGTTAACCCCTCAGTCATATTAACAACAGATGTATTAGATGTCAAAAAGGTCGGAACACTATTATAATTACCAACAGCTATAACCAAGTTATTTAATTCGTTCATAGTCACCTTCTATATAATAAGTGTATGAAATAATAATAAAAGTAAGAGGTATAGAAAAAAACTATGAGTATTATTAATTTTTGTTTCGAGATAAAAACGATTATTTTTTCCAGTCAAAAATATGCTATAATCATCTTAGGAATACTATATGAAGTAGGTGTAAACTATGCGAGAAAAACCAAATGTTCATCTTTTTGTTGCTAATACAAGATATGACGATTTTTCGAGACTAATCGAAGAAGAAAAAGAAACAAGTACTAATAAGGAAGATGGTGTAGTCCGTTGGAAAATTGGTAATCATAAAGTAAAAAAAGGCGATATCTGTTACTTTTATTATTCTAATTTACCAGATTTAACTTCTAGAATTATTTTAAAAGGAATAGTAGTAGAATCAGATTATCCACTCAAACAAACTCCCTTAATTTATGATAATGAAAAAGGTCTTTTAGGTATGAAAGTAAAACTAAGATCTATTGCTCTAGAAGATAAGGAAAAATATAGTTGTAAAAATCTAAAAGAAGTATATGGTTTTAATGAAGCCTATCATTTTCAAGGCTATGTAAATTTAACAGAAAACTATCAAAAACTAACAACTGATCTAGAAAATGATCAAACTCCAAGAAGCAAACTAACAACTATTAATGATTACTTTAATAATGGTTATTGTCTATGCGAATTTAGTAATGATAAGAAAAGAAATCATAAAACTTTTATTGAGAAGAATGGTTTTTACTACATCGAAAGGCATCACTTAGTTGAAAGAAATCAAATAAGTAAAAATATTGCTAAACATCCAAGCATTGCTGCTACAATTGAAAACGAACAAAACATCTTCAATCTCTGTCCAACTTGCCATAGAGAAATTCATCATGGTAAAGATTCCATAAAAAAAGAAAAAATAGCTTATCTTTACAACAAAAATAAGTCCTACTTTGATAACAACTTCACTGAATTAAAACATGGTCTAGCTACTCTAGAATGGTTATACGAAATATATAAAATAGACCTTTAAAAACACAAAAAGACATTTAATCTGAATGTCTTTTTTCTTAATAATAAACTAATTATTTAGAGGAAAATAATGAAATTACTTACATTTATTTAAAGAATGATATACCTCTAACATATTCTAAAGAAAAAGGCCCATTACTAAATCTTAACAATAATCCTTTAGAAATAAATGAAGAGTACTTTGCTAATATCCATTTTACAATTGAAGAGTAATTTAATATTAAATTATGAAACTTATATGATAAAATAATTTCATGGAGTTGAAGTAAATATGAACAAAATAGGAATAATTTTTGCTATGAAAGAAGAACTAGATGCCTTAAAAGAATATTTAGAAATAACTAATGAATATAAAATATTTGAACTAAATTTTTATGAAGGTATCATTAATAATATAAAATGTATTTTAGTTGAGTCTGGCGTTGGTAAAGTAAATGCTGCTCGTACTACTCAAATTTTAATTGACAATATGGATGTTGATTGTATTTTTAACATTGGAGTAGCCGGAGGTCTAGCACAAGACTTAAATGTTTTAGATATTGTCGTTGCTGATAAACTGGTTCAACACGATTTTGATATAACTGCGTTTAATCATGAAAAAGGCTATATTCCTAATGTTGGCAAATATATAAACTGTGATGAATACTTATTAAGTATCGCCAAAAATTCCAATAAAGATAACACCATAAAATAGGTACTATTGCTTCAGGTGACATCTTTTGTACGGATATTAATATGAGTACTAAAATAAATAAAAAATTTAATGCTTTAGCTGTTGAAATGGAAGGAGCTAGTATTGCTCAAGTATGTTTTCTAAATCATATTCCATTTCTTGTTATTCGCAGTATTTCTGATATTCCTGGTAAAAATAACACCATGGTCTATGAAGAGTTCTTAACTGAAAGTTCTAAAAAAGTTGCCAATATGATGAATGAAGTTTTAAAAAATATAAATCTTAATTAACTTTACAAAACTATGTCAAAAAAAAACACCTCTTATAAAAACAATTAATTTTATTAATACTCTAACTATTGTTAGTATGATAAAATTAAGAAAAATAAGAGGTGTTTTAAATGTATGATATTGATGTAAAAAATGTAAAAAAGGGTAAAAAGTTTTTTCTACTTTTTGTTGTTATAGGTATTATTCTTTTTATTGTATTTGGCATAATAGGTGTAGCAGGCCAAGTTAAATATAAAAGTTTAGATTATCAAGTAGAAGCTACTAAAATAGAGGAAAATCCGCATTATAATAGTGATGATGAAATTATGTATTCTCCAATTTATCATTATGAGGTTAATGGTACTGCCTACACTTGTAAGTCAACCATATCTTCAAATACTCCACCAAGCGATAGTCAAAGAATAGTCTACAATGATTCTAAAAATCCATCTAAATGTATGACTTCGTATTCTAAATCTGGAAATTCATTTGTTTTAATATTTACTATACTACCTATTATCATGATTGTAATAGGAATTGTTAATATGCTTAAAATCAATAAAAGAATAAAACAAATAAATGCCTTAAATAGTAATGGTAAATTAGTAAAAAATCTTCCATATTATCTTGAAGATACAGGAATGGCCGTTAATGATGTGAAGATAAAAAGACCAGTTGTAGACTACATTTTACCATCTGGGGAAAAAGTAAAATTAAAAGGTGATCCAAGACACGATCGAAAATTAATTGATACTGATGGCATGGTTGATTTAGTTATAGATGAATCTAATCCAAGTAATTATTTCATTGATTTTGAAATAAATCGCTTATCTGGTAATCAATCCACTGACTATTATAATCAACCAATCCAAAATGCTCTAAACAATAATATGTTTCAGTCTTCAACAACCATAAATAATATGGGACAATCCTTTACACCAACAAACATTGATATGAGTAGTGTACCAGTTCAGCCTAATCAAAATATACAAACTGTTCAAAATAACATTCCAAATCAACAACTTAACAATGTTCAATCAGTTCAAAATAATCAAACTCAAAACCAATAATTATCAATGGTGCTAGTGTCAAATTTGACAAATAAAATAAAAGATGTTAAAATTTAAGTACTTTTGAAAGGGAGAATTTAAAATGAAAAACAATCAATTAATAACGACAACTACTACATCTACATTAAAATCAATTATTAATATTGATTGTTTTAGTCTTGTTTAATAAGAATTATTTGTATAATTTCAAATTAAGGAGTCTACTATAATTAATAGTAGACTTTTTTAATAAACAATAATAAAATAATATAAAGACTATTATATAGGACACGATTATTAAGTAAATATTTTAAAGAGAGTTATCATTTGGTGTAAGATAATAAATATTCTTAATAATTACTACCTATTAAGTTGAACATGAAAATGCTTCCCGCTACAACGGTTAAATAAATTAAGTAAAAGAAGAGGATGGTACCGTGCTTTGCACTCCTATATGGTATCATTCTCTTTTTCTTTATAAAGGAGATGGTTAAAATGACGGAAACGGAAACTAACACGAAAAACTCACTTTCAAAAGTAAAATAAAGAAAGAAGGAAAAACTATGTTAAATAAAAAAGCCGTTCTATTATTAGAACAAGTATTAAAAAATAATTTAAAAGACCTAAGTCTTGATAAAAAATATTTTGATGAAACTGAATTCTATTATGAATTTAAGTCAAATAAAAAGATCAGTGAAAATGACTTTTCATCTTTAGAACAAGAAATAAACAGTCTTGATAAAAATTGTTATGTAAAACTATTAAGAATATCAGGAGTCTATTTAGATGGTAACTCCAATAATGAAATGATTTCTAGGATTTCTGGTAAAGCCTTTTCAAGTATGGAAGAGTTAAATAAGTATCTAGAATTTCTAGAAGAGGCAAAATCTAGGGATCATCGTAAGATTGGTAAGGATTTAGATTTATTCTGTTTTTCAGACTATATTGGTGGAGGACTACCTTTATATACTCCAAGAGGAACTATTATAAAAGATGAGTTACAAAAAGAAATAGAAAAAATCTGTCGCAAATATGGTTTTCAAAAGGTAAGTTGTCCAGCTCTTGCCGATATTTCTTTATTTGAAGTATCTGGTCATGCTAAGAAATTTAATGATGAACTATTTAGAGTCTCATCACCTAAAGGCCATAACTTTGTCTTAAAACCAGTTCAGTGTCCGCATCATACTCAAATATTTGCATCAAAACTAAGAAGTTATAAAGACTTACCAATAAGATATATGGAGTCCGACAAACAATATAGAGCCGAACTACCAGGAGCAGTCGGAAACAGTTTATCGCGAGTTTATGCTATTACTGTTGAAGACGGTCATTCATTCTGTAGAGTAGACCAAGTAAAAGATGAAGTAATTAATATTTGTAACCTAATCAGAGACTTTTATTCTAGAATGAATCTATGGAATGATGTTTGGGTTTCACTATCTGTAAGAGACTATTCACATCCTGAAAAATATATTGGCGATAATGCTGACTGGGATATCTGTGAAAAGATGCTTCAAGAAGTATCTGATGAACTACACTTGAACGCTATAAGATGTGAAGGTGAAGCTGCTCTATATGGTCCAAAATTAGACTTCATGTTTAAAGATGCTTTAGGAAGAGATGTCCAAATACCAACTGTTCAACTAGATTTTGCCTTACCTAAAAGATTTGACTTAAACTACATTGACGAATACGGAAAAAAAGTTCATCCTGTTATGGTTCATAGAGCAGTCCTAGGTTCTTATGAAAGATTTATCGCTCTAATTCTTGAACAATTTAAAGGAGTTTTACCAGTTTGGTTATCTCCAGTTCAAGTAAATATTGTTCCAGTTAATATGAAGTATCACGATGAGTACTGTCAAAAAATATTTAATCTTCTAAATAATGAAGATATAAGAGTCTCATATGATGATTCTAAAGAATCGTTGGGTAAAAAATTAAGACAAAGTAATCTTATGAAAAATCCTTATACTCTTGTTCTAGGCGATAATGAGAAAGATAATAATCTTATAAGTTATCGTAAATATAATAGTGAAGAAATGGTATCTTTACCAATTAATGAGTTTATAGAATTTATCAAAAAAGAAATTAAGAAAAGATAAATCAGTGTTTACTAAAGATAGTATCTGAGTCTAACCTCAAAGTTATTCTATAAATATTTTTCCTCTATTTTCTTAATTTTAAAATCATACACAACATTTCTCCTTTCAAAATAAATGTCAAACTAAACATTTCACTAGAAAGTATATTTATGAAAAAATAAATAAAAATTAAAATTAAGTATTTTAAACTAAAAAAGCATTAATATTTAAAGTATGATAAAATTATAAGAGGTGATAGTATGAATGTTGCATTAAAAGAAGGTAATAGTGATAAGGACATAGAAGTATTTGGAAAGTACAAGGTTGAACTTATTAAATATCCTAAACAATACGCCCAAAAGTTAGGATTATTTTCAGTTTCTTATTCAATTAGATAATGAAGCAGTAGGAATAATGGAATATTAAATTACTGAGTCTATCATTGACAAAAAAGTAATTGAATCGTTGAGAAAATTAAATTATAGGATTGAATTAGAATGTTGGTACGGAATGCCAGTTAATAATTTATATAAATCTTTAGGAATGAAAGAAATTAAAACAAGATACATGCTAAATTGATTTATATAGGAATTTCTATATAGTTTCAATGATATAAAAAATAATTTAAAATATTGATAAAAAATCTATGCATATTTAACTAATTAGAAAAAATAATTTTATAGTAGATTTAAAATTTGAAAAAGTAAGGAGAAAATTTTATGAGATTAATACTTTGTGGTGGAGGATCAGGAGAACAAAATACTAAAGCCAATCAAAAATTAAGTGAAACTCCACTAGGAAGATTTGCTACTCCAGCAGATACTGCTAAACTTTGTTTATTCTTATTATCAGATGATTCTAATTTTATAACAGAAGAAAAAATTTCGATTAATGGTGGAAGATTTTAATTAATAAAACTACTAAAAACACTACCTGAAATGTCTATTTTTAGACTTACTACTAATCATAAAATTTAGCATATATAAAATACTGCGAATTAAACCAATGGTATGTGTTAATAATTTACTCAAAATGATAATATTCTCTTAAGGAGTGAAAAAATGAATCAAGAAAAAATTGGTAAATTTATTGCTAAGTTAAGAAAAGAGAAAAATATGACTCAAGAACAACTTGCTGAAAAGATGGGTGTAAGTATAAATGCCGTAAGTAAATTGGAAAGAGGTATAAGTTTCCCTGATGTTTCTCTATATAAAAACTATGCAATGAATTGAATATAAGCATTGAAGAGTTAATTAATGGTGAAAAAGATAATAGTGAATCAGCAAAAGAAAAAGCCCTTATAACTTCTATAAAAGAAAGGGAAAAAGTAAAGAAAAAATCAAAAAGATTATTTGTCATACTTTCAATTATTTCCTTTATAATTATTAGTTTCTTAATATTTTATAATTTAAAAGCAAAAATTAATTTAGTAAACGATTCTGACTATTTATATGATGAAGTAATAAGTTTTCTGAAGAAAAAAGAATTTGTTGAAAATCCAGATTCAAAATATGAAGATTTTAATGTCTTTTATAGTTATTATGGTTTTGGAATAGAAAAAGAAAATCGTTATAAATATGTATACATGTGGATCTATAATTCCAACTATTATATAGAAAGTGCAGAAAATGGTGGAGCCTTAGCACTTTCCACCAGTAACTCAATACCATTAAAAGCAATATTCAAAGACAACATTTTACAAGATATAGTCTTTCCAAAAGATGGGAATGAATATACATCTTCAATTAAAAAAATGTTTCCTAGTATCATCGGATATCAAGTTCTTCATTTCAATAAAGAAAAAAATATTAACAAATTATTTAATGAAGTAGAAAATAAGAAAAATATTTATTACAATTATTTGAATTTAGATATGAGTAAAATAACCATAGATGAGTTAGTTTATGATAATCTGGTATTTTCAATTGAATATAAAAAGGGCAAATGTAATATTCCCATAGAATTAAATGTCTTTAAAAACAATAAATATTCTCTATATACTAAGTATAAAGCCTGTAAAAAAGGACAAACATGTAATCTAATGTTACAATACACTGATTCAATTGAAGGAAAATATGAATTTGATATTATTGAAATCATAAGACATAGTATAGATGCTAATCTTCATCAATATACTAATGATAACATTCCAGAATATATTATTCGTTCAGGAAAAGGGCATGAATTTATTACAGATAGTAATAATAAATATTTAAAAGAATTTACAGATTCAATAAATGTAGATTTAAAACAGTGTGCTAAACCAGATTATGATAATTAATAACAAGATTAGTTTGAAATATAGCTAATCTTTTTTAGTTATACTAACTGCTGTTTAATATAAATTAAGCCAATTTTATGTAAAGTCTATTAATAAATAAGAGAAATCGCTAAAACTATGATAAACTATAACTATATTAGGAGGTAATAAGAATGAGTATAGCCAATTTAAGTGCCGAGGATAGAAAAAATATGGAAGAACAAATAAAAGACAGAAGGCCTGAAATACAACCAACGTACCAACATTATGGTCCAGTAGAAGACATGAGTGAGAATGATATAAGAGTTCGGGAAGCACAAGTAAAGGCCAGTAGATCTGAAGTCAAACCAACGTACCAACATTATGGTTCAGTAGAAGATATGAGTGAGGAACAAATACAAGGTTTAGAGGCTCAAATAAGAGCTAGAAATCATGAAGTAGAACCAATATATCAACATTATGGTTCAGTAGAAAACATGGATGAAGAAAGTAGAAAGGCTTTAGAAGCTCATGTTGCTGAAAAAAGAAAAGAGGATTTACCTCATGAAAAATATTTTGATGCTTTAGCTGAAAGTTTAACTATAACTGATGAAGAACAATTTGAAACAGCTGTGGCTAGAAGTATACAATCTAATCAAATAATGAGAGATTTTACATCTAATCTAGTCGGAAAAATTTCTGGAGCAGTTCATGAATTAAAAGGTATGGATGGAGTAGATAAAGAAGGTATTAATAATCAAAAACAAAAAATTGAAAAGCTAGTTGGTCTTTATGAAAGATATCTATATACCTTAAAAGAACAAGGATGGAATTTTAATGGTGCAGATAACGAAAGTGGTATAGAAACGATTGGTTACGATACACTAGATGAAATGGCACGAGTACAAAGACAATTTGATGTGACTTTTACTATGCCTATACCAAGAAATTTAGGTGAAGATTATGGAAAAGCATTTGAAAGAGAAGGAGTAATGATTGCTGCAATCCCATTAATGTATGATGATCTAAAAAATAAAGATGTAAATTGGCATCTAGTTTTAATATATAGGGAAAATGAATTAACACCATATCAAAGATATCGTCAAAGAAAAGAAGCAGCCGAAAAACAATTCGATTCCGCAAGACAAGAAGAAATAAGAAGTACTTTAGCTTATTCACGTTCACAAAATGAAATGGATAGTATGCTTTCAAATACAGAAAATAAGGGACAAGTAGATACTGCTTCAATGAGAGTGAGCAAATGATAAGTTTAAAATTAAAAGAAGCCTATGACAATTTAGACTTAGATGATAAAAGAAATAAGCTTAGTAATGAATTATTAGTAATGGAAGGAATACTAAAAAACATTCAAAACAGAAATGGTTTAGTTTCAAATTTTGAAGTTAAAAATTATGAATCAGGTTCAAATATGACTGAAGATGAATTTCTTTCATTTATTTATGAAGATATTTTTGAAATTCAAAAACAGTTAATATTATTAGCAGATAAAATTAATATAAAACGATAAATTTATAAAAATAATAAATTCATAATTAAAAGTCTTAGTACATTTTGTTGAAACAAGTTTTCAATGAAAATAACAGTACTAGACTTTTTTATTTCCAATATATAGCAATGAATAAGTCCATGCCACATTTTTATATAAAAGAAATCAAAATTTTTAATTTGCAATCTTTATGCTCAACATTAAACGTGCTATAATTATGCTAAAGAAACAACTATTGATAGTAACTTGTTCAATATAGATATTTTTGATAGGAGGTATAAGATGAGTAAAAAAAGTACTTTTAATAAAATAATAGGTGATATAGATAAATCTTTGGATGAAAACTTGGAAAGTTATAAAGAGATTAAAAGAAATTTGAAGGAAACATTTGGTAAAGAAAAATCAGATGAAAATATAAAAGAAGATAAAGATATATTATTTTGTACTAAATGTGGGGCTGAAATGGACCAAGACGATTTATTTTGTCAATCCTGTGGTGCTAAACGCAAAAAGGAAAAAGTTCAGTCAAAAAATAAAGAAGAACCAGATGTAAAAGTTGAAGAGGAAATTAAACAAACAAAAAAAACGAAAAAAGAATCAGTTTATAAATGTCCAAATTGTGGTTCCTCACTAGAATCATATACAAGTGATTGTCCATACTGTCATACAGAACTAAGAAATATAAAGCCTTCTGAATCAATGGAAAACTTTTCTAAAGGATTAGAAAAAATAAAATCTAAAGAGATGCCTAAATACGAAGGAAAAGAATCATTGTTAAAAAAGACAATTGGGATAGATTTAAGTAAAGATATTGAAGCTCGTGAAGCGTTTGAAAGTAGTTTTAGAAGAAAAATAAATGCTGAAGTGGCAAATTACATAAATAACTATCCCATTCCAAATTCTAAAGAAGATTTAATAGAGTTCATGATTTTGGTAACTTCTAATATTACGACTAAAGATGATTGCCCAACTGAAATAAAAAAAGCCTGGGAATCTAAAATGGAACAAATATATAAAAAGTCCAAACTAACATTAAAAAATCCAAATGACATAAAAATAATTGAAGATTTATATAATTTAAAAAAACAAGAATTAAAGAGTCACAAAGTTGATATAGGATTTTATATTGCTGGTGGTATATGTTTATATATTGCCCTAATGATTGCTATCGAAAATGGAATATTTGCCTTATCATTTATCTTTTTCTCTTTAACAGTTATGACAATTTTATATTATTTGATAAATGGTGAAGGTGCAAAACTATTTAAAACACCAATTAGGCTAACAAAAAAAGCCGTTAAAATAACCACAATTGTCTTCTTTGGAATAGCTTTGTTATGCACCATTATTGGAGTAATAAAACAAAATCCACATTATGAAGAATACAATAATAATTATAATGATGTGGTTGAAAAAAATAATGTCGAGGTTGAAATCGATTTTATAGAGAATTTAATTCTTAATAAATATGATGTAAAATTGAGTATTTATGATCAAGAAGTAAATTTACCTCATGGTCAAAATAAAACATTTAATTTAAAATTAGTCGATGGAAAACATCGTTTAAAATTTACTGGTGATGGAATGGTAGAATACGTTGATTTACAAGTAAAAGGTAACACTAGAGTTAAATATCAGATTTCTTGTCATACAGATGAAATTAAAGTGACAGAACTTGAAATAGAATATCTTGATGATTCTAATAATGATTCTGATAAAAAAGATTCTGATGATACAAAAACAGGAGAAAAAACAGATGATAAAAAAATAGTAATATCTAAAAGTTCCTCCGATTTTATAAATAAAAATTACAAAGATATTGAAAATGAGCTAAAAAGTCTAGGCTTTAAAAACGTTAAAACAAGTAAAAAAGAAACAACAGATAAAAATAATACTAATGAGAATGTATCTGAAATTACTATCGATGGTAAAGAATTTGATGCCAATAGCGAATTTGATGAAAACAGTGAAGTTAATATTACATATTGGTCTTTAAAAGAAGAACCTAAAAAAGAATCAGTTTCATATTCTACCAATGACAAAGACTCAGTTAAGGATGGAAATAAAGGTATTTATGCATACAAGAGTAGAGGAGGGCAATATGATATATATTGGATAATAGACTTTGATGCTGGCTATGTATATAACTATTTTGATGGTAATGGTGACGATAATTGCGATAGATTAAAAATCGATTTTGGTAATCTAAATGATTATGTAAAAATCACTTGGCATGATGGTAATGATCAATGGTCATACGGACTACACTTTAAATATAGAAGACAACCAGATCATTTAATAGTTCAAGATAATGATGGCTTTGATTTAGACTTTTATTCAACAAACTTAAATGCTGCTTTAAAAATAAGAGAAAAAAAGAATATTAAGGATTATTAAAAATAATTTTAGGAATAACGATGATGTATATTATAAAGAATTCAATATGATTAGTAATGACTCCATTATTATAGGCAATTCAACAGGAAATGCTTGCACTCTTAAATATGCATTAGAAAATAAAATTAAAATTGATAAAAAATCATTAGAAACTAAACTTAAAAAAATGAAAAATTTGATAGACAGTAACGATAAATAGTAATTTTTTAAACGGAGGACATATGAAAAAAATCATACTTATATTGTGCATATTTTTATTAACTGCATGTGCGAAAGAGAACAAAACATATAATGGTAAATTAATAGCTACATCAAATTCTATTAGTGAATCAAAGTTACAAATAAAGATAACCAATGATTATATTAACATAAGAAAAGACCAATCTGTTTCCTCCGACATTGTAGGCATTGTAATGAAAGATAGTGTTTTTGATGTAATTGATTATGAAAAAGACGGTAAATACTGTTGGGTTCATATAAAAAGCGATAATGAATTAGAAGGTTATGTTGCGAGTTTTGAAGATAATATTTATTATGAATTTATTAATGGAGATATTGATTTTATTAATCCTAAATTAGAAATTAGTGTTGATAGCGTTGATGTTACTTCGTTTTCTGAAATAACTGATGATTATATCAATTCAATATGTATTTATTCAGATGATAAAGATGATAATCCTAAAATTACATACAAAGTAAAAACTCAAGGTTCAATATATTATTTGGATATTGAAGTGGTTGATTATAGTAATAATAAAGTTAATAAATCCGTAAAACTTAATGTTAAGAATGAAAAATTAGCATCTAACGGAAAATGGGTAACGTATGATGAAGTTCGTGAATTGAGAAAAAAATTTTTAAATATTATAAGGAAATATGGTCAAACAGAAGAATATACATACGTAACTAGCAATTATTGGAAAATTCAATTTGGTTCATCTTCTACTATAGCTGTATTTAGCGATTTGGGCTGGTATAATGGATGTTACTATGAAGCAATAGGAGAAGAAATAAAAGTATCTGAATGTAACGATTCTGCGGGAACAATTCCGTATGAAGATTATAAAAGTAAGATTGCTTCTCAAGAAGAGCATGCTAAACAAGCATATTTGAATATAAGTAAGGAGTTTGCAAAAACAGACTATAAAATATCTGATTTGTTTCTCGGATTTTAATTAGTATGTAATCTAGTTAAAATATAGATGATGGGAAATGAACTGAAGAAAAAATAATAAATTACAAGTATACTTTAAGATGTAAATAATTTAATATTTATATCTT
>SAMEA104315421__coassemble_992_pt1 | contig 19047 bp, 22 predicted proteins | sample SAMEA104315421__metabat2_low_PE_056 | metagenome-assembled genome bin SAMEA104315421 (sample SAMEA104315421) | gut metagenome | biome: Monkey gut; feature: monkey-associated habitat; material: faeces | place: China | collected 2013
GATTCTAATATGCATGATTATGCAATTGAAGTTCATTCATTGAAGAGTGATTGTAAGTATTTAGGATTTATGAAGTTAGCTGATATTAGTTATCAACATGAGTTGAAGAGTAAAGAAAATGATTCAGCATTTGTTGATAGTAACTTTGAAGAATTAGTTTTAGAATATGAAAAGATTCTTAAATTAGTAAATGAATACTTAGATAGATTTCAGTTAAGATAAAAAAGTATAGGTTTTGGACCTATACTTTTTCTATATATAAAAGTCATTAGTATAACTAATGACTTCTTTTTAACTAAGTTTATTTGTTTTTGCATCATATTCTAGAACTGATTTTTCATTATTTTTATTTGTTAAATATAAGTATAATTTATCGTCTTTTTCTAATGGTAAAATTTCTTCAATATTATTTATTTCATTGTTAGTTAATTTACTATTAAATTTGTTATAAATATTAGCTGTACCATTTTTTATTGTGATGATATAATTTTCTGTTACTTCAATGTCATCAAATTCTGTGTTTTGAACAAGGCCACCTTTTTTATTAATTAAACCTTTTTTCTTATCTTTAGTTATTATACCTATTTTTTCGTTATTAGTTTTTTCAGGATAGGTATCAAATGTATAGTAAGTAGCTTTTATATCAATGTTGTAAATTACGTATTTATTGTTATCATTGATTGGAATAAATGAATCATATTCTAATATGAATTGATCTTTTTTTTCTTTATCAATAGAACAATTCCTGATACAAGTATATGTATCTACAATTTCTTTTCCATCATAGAAATCTATTTTATTATCTGTAAGTTTATAACGATAAGTTTTATTATTTGGAATGGTTGTGTATGTAGATAATTCTTTTTTATGTTCTTTATTATATTTATATCTTACCCAAAATATAGTTCCGAATATTGCGATTACGATAGCTATTATTATACCAGAGATAATTATTATGTCTGGTGTATCCAATTTTTTCTTTTCTTTTTCTAAATTGTTCATTCTTTTACCTCACCTTTATTCTATTTGTATATAGTATATCATAAAATAGAAAATGTTTTAGTCTTTTTTTAAAATAATTGTAATATTTTAGCACTTACTATTGACAAGTGCTAAAAATGGTGGTATAACTTATATTGTAAATGAAAGGAAGATGATAAGTATGGATTTAATTCCAAGAAAATTTTATTTAGATGATGTTTTTGATGATTTTTTACCTGCTAAGAGGGAACAAAATATGAAATGTGATATATATGAAAAAGATGGAAATTACCATATTGATATGGATGTTCCTGGTTTTTCAAAAAAAGATATTACAGTTGAAGCTAAGGATGGCTATTTAACTATTACAGCTTCTAAAGATAGTGATAATGAAGAAAGCGATGAGAATAAAAATTACATTCGTCGTGAAAGAGTTTATGGAAAGTATGAAAGATCATTTTATTTAGGTGATTTGGATCAAGATAAAATTGATGCTGAATTCAAAGATGGCTGTTTAAAAATCACTGTTCCTAAGAAAGCAGAAGTTGAAAATAAAAAAGTTATTGAAATTAAATAGTATAAAGTACTCGTAAAGAGTACTTTTCTTTTCCTTGACTATTTAAGGGTTATTGATATAATAATGGTGTGAGGTGGTTATAGTGGATAAAAAGAAAAATATGTTTTTTCCAATTGTTATTGCTGCTATTATAATTGTGATTCTTTTCTATTTGATAGCAACGACTAAACAACCATATGTTGAATGCAGTAGAAAACAAACTGATGAGTTTGGTATTACAATTAGAGAGAATTTAAAGGCTTCTTTAGATAGTAATAAAATTAGTGAAATGGAAATTACCAAGACAATTACTTTTCCAGATAAATATTTGGGAAATAATAATTTGGAAGCATTTAAATTTGCACTAGAAAAATCTTATGCATATTTAGATGATAGTGTTAAAATTACTACTGGTGATAATTATTTACGTGTTACTATAGATGCTAAAAAGGATGAGACTGTTATACTTAATAATATTGAGTTTTATGAGAATTATGGATTACAGATAAGAATTAATCCTAATACTAAGAGTAGTGACGTTGTTACTTTAAAAATAAATGATAAATACACAGAGGGAGAGTTAATGACTCATATGAAGAATAATGGTTATTTATGTAAATAGGGCTTTGGATAAGTTCTATTTTTAATGTTTTAGAAAGGGGAATTTAATGGAGTACGATATAGAAAAAATTGTTTCTAATATGGATTTTAAATCTTTGGAATTAGTTAATTTAAATAATGGATTATCTTTAACGAATAATGAAATTATGATTCTTGATAGATATGGAATTGATTATAAGCAATGTAGTAGTTTAAAAGAGGTTTTAAGTTTAATTGAAGAAGTATTTACTTATGGAGAAGTTGATGATTTTGAAGAGTTAGATGGAGTTTCACAGACTATAGCGGAAAGAGATTATTATCAAAATACTAATAAGTAGGAGGATTAATGGATTTATTTTTAGAAAAAGAATATAAGGAAGTAATGTTAAAGTATGAATTTGCTTTAAGGAAGTTAGAAACAGAAATTGATATATTGATAAAGGAACATGAGTTTAAGTGTGGTTATAATTTAGTTGAACATGTTAAGTCAAGAATTAAGAGTATTGATAGTGCTTCTAATAAGCTTAAGAAAAAAGGATGTACGCTTACTGTTGACAATTTAATTAGAAACGTTCATGATATGATTGGTATTAGAATAGTTTGTTCTTTTCTTTCGGATGTTTATGATATTGTTAGTATTATAAAGTCATCTAATGAGTTTATTATTAAGGATGAGAGTGATTATATTAAGAATCCTAAGGATTCTGGATATAGTAGTTATCATTTGAATGTATTGATACCATTACATCTTGAGGAGATTACTGAATATGTAGAAGCAGAAATACAAATAAGAACGGTGGCAATGGATTGTTGGGCTAGTTTGGAACATAAGCTTGACTATAAATTACCAAAAAGTGTTCCGGCTGAAATAAAAAAAGAATTAGTGGCGTGTGCTTCGGAAATTGAAAAATTAGATTTAAAAATGCAAAAGTTATATGAAATCATTAAGGAATATAATGATTAGTATAGTATAATATATAGAAAGAGGTGGTTTTTTTTGAATTACATGATGGATAAGATTAATTTACATGAAAATAAAGATGAAATTATTAAGGTTGCTATGGAAATTGTTAATATGTTAAAAGATGATGAAAAGTTAGATGATAGTGAAAAACTTATGACTATTGAGTTAGCTGTTGCTAGACTAAACTATGATCTTTATCATATATCTGGAGATAATGATACAGTAGTAGATTGTTAGGAGTGGTAGAATGGTTTATTTAGATTATAGTGCAACAACACCAGTAAATGAAGAAGTTTTAAATACTTATGTAGAGGTTACTAAGAAATATATTGGTAATCCTAATTCTTTACATAAGTTGGGCATAGAGGCTAAACAATTAATTGATGCAGCTACCAAGCAAGTTGCTGATATATTTGGAGTGAGTAGTAATGAGGTTATTTATACATCTGGGGCAAGTGAGGCCAATAATTTAGCTATTAAGGGTATTTGTTTTAAACATACTGGTAAGCATATAATTACGACTGAACTTGAACATTCTTCAGTTAGTGAAGCTGTTAAATATATGGAAAAATTAGGTTATCAAGTTAGTTATGTCAAATTAGATAATAAAGGATTAGTTGATTTAGCTGATTTAGAGAATTTAATAAGGAATGATACAGTATTAGTTTCTATTGCGGCTGTTAATAGTGAAGTGGGAGTAGTACAAGACTTAGAAGCTATTAGTAAAATAGTTAAGAAGTATCCTAAAGTTTTTTTTCATAGTGATATGACACAGTCTATTGGTAAGATGAAGGTTAATTTAGCTTATGTTGATTTGGCTAGTGTTTCAGCACAGAAGTTTTATGGAATGAAGGGCATTGGTTGTTTGATTAAGAAAGCTAATATTGATATAGAACCTTTAATACATGGTGGTAAATCAACAACTATTTTTAGATCAGGTACGCCTGCAACGCCTTTAATAGTTTCTTTTGCGAAAGCTTTAAGACTAGCTTATGTTGACTTTGATAAGAAAAATCAACATGTTTTAGAATTGCATGATTATTTAATTAATAGATTGAATTCTTTGGATGTTTTAATTAATAGTAATGAATTTTGTTTACCATATATAGTTAATATTAGTTTGAAGGGTATAAAGCCAGAGACTATGTTACATGCCTTGGAGCAAGATGATATTTATATTTCGACGCAAACAGCTTGTTCTACGGGAAATTATTCTTTAGCTGTCTTTGCAGTTACTAATGATATGGAAAAGGCTAGTCATAGTATAAGAGTTAGTTTATCTTATCTTACTACTAAGGAGGAGATAGATATTTTTGTTAATTCTTTAGAGAAACATATTAGTGAATTAAGTAGTTTAGTTATTAAAAAGTAGTTTACTTATAGTTAAAAATTAGCTATAATTATGATTAGAATAGAGGGTGTTTGCATGAGCGAGAAAGAAATTATTGAAATAGTTAATCCTCAGGGTGAAAGAGAAGACGTTCAACTAGTTACATATTTGATTACTGAAGATAAGTTGAAACAATATATTGTATATACTAAGGGTGAAGTTGTAGGTACTGAAGGTGATTTCGTTATTTATATTTCACGTTTATTTAAGGATGCTGAAGGATTTAAAATACAAGAAATTTCTGATGATGTTGAATGGAATGATGTTCAACAACTTTTAAAAAGAATCGCTAATGTTTAAGGGTGTGATAACATGGAAAATGTTAATATAAATGATGATAGTGTTGAGAGTTTGAAAGCTATTTTATGTGATGTTTTTGCTGATAGAATAAAAGATTTAACTAGTATTCAGGATTCAGGAATTCGTGATAGTTATATTAAACTTTTAGGTGAAATTACTGAAGAAGTTGAGAAACTTACAGAGATGATTGATAAATTAGATAATTTAGGATTTGGTAAGGAAGATGTTACTGCTGCTGAGAATGTTTCTTCTAAAAGTACTTCTTTAGAAGAGACTAAGACTTTTGAAAAAGATGCAGTTGAGGTAAAACCTGTTAATAGTCCTTTGGAATCAATTCTTCCTAAAGTTAGTAAAGTTGAAGAGGAGACTTCAGATGTAGAGGCAAAGCCTGTTAATGTTGCTGATAATGTAGTTCCACAGATACCTAATATTTTTGGATCAATGTTTAATAAAGCCAATGTTTCTAATGAAGGAAAGGCTAGTGTAGTGTTGGAAAATACTGTTGATTCTGTTTCAGAAAAAGAAGCGACTCCTGTTGAAGAAAGGGCTAAACCAGACACTTCTATGAATAGTGATGTCGTTACGCCAGTTGTTTCTAATGATAGCGAGGCTGTAGTACCAGATACTTCTAATAATAATGAGGTTGTACCAATTGCTCCTTCCATGGAGAAACAGCAAAATAATATACCAAATGAACAAGTAACAGTTACTCCTGTGTTACCTTTTTCTGGGGTAGTAGAGACTAGTTCTAATGTTAATAAAAAGATTATTATGAAGAAGAGTGATGATAAAACTAAAGCTATTTTAGTAAATAGTAGTCAGTTTGAAAAATTATGTAATTCAAAACAGGCACAAGAAGCTTTACTAGATTTTGGTAATCTTACTGAGAATAAGCAAAGTCTGGAAGCAAAAATAGAAGAGATGATGGCTAGGGCAAGTTCTTTATATAAAGAGGGTAAGAAGGATGAAGCTCAATATATTTATAATCAAATAAGTTTAATGAATAAAGAAAATACTTTAGTTAAAAAGAGTGCCTAACTTAAATGTTATACTAGAAAAAGAAGCTACTTTTGTTGGCTTTTTTCTTTTTCTTTGTTATAATCTATTTATAATGGAGTTGGTATATGTGAAGAGTTCTTCAGCTGTCAAACTTGGATATTTATTAGTACTCATTTCCTTATTTTTAATTGGATTTGGTGGATATTTAAGTTATAAAGATAATACTAAATTAGATCCTATTGAAGATATTATAAGTAGTAATAATAAAGATGATAATAATGTAATAATTACTACTAATGATGGATTACCTCCAGCTACTAATGGTAATAATACTAATAATGGTAATAATACTAATACTAATAATGGTTCTGGTAATGGTAATAATGGTAATGTTACTGTTAATGATAATTCTGTTAATAATAATGATAATACTGGCACATCAAGTAATACAGCTTCTCCTAAAACTACTGAGGATATAGTTACGGAGCCAACTATAGAAGAAAAAATTGATATTTATAGAAAGAGTATTGAAGATACTTTTGGAATTAGAATTTTATATGGAAATGAAGTTGAAGGATATAGAGTAGGAGACATGGATACTACAGTTATTCCTGATAATGATACAATACAATCAACTCTAGAACAGTTAAATGATGCACTTTTAAAATATCCAGAGGGATTTTTTAGAGAATTTAGTGATAATAATGTTAAATTGTACTTTTTTCTTATAAAGAATTATAGTTCAGCTAATGTAACAGGAGTTACAGATTTTAACTTACGAAGGATTACAGTCTCTATTGCGACTGATTTTCCTTTAGTAGATACTTTTCATCATGAAATGTTACATTGTATTGAATATTATATTGAAAAGAATGGCGGAAAGTTTAGTTCTTGGAATGTGTTTAATCCAACTGACTTTGTTTATGGTAATGAGATTGGAGATTATTCATATAATAGAACGGGAAAAGCCGATTCATATTTTGTTAATAACTATGCACAATCTAGTGCAACAGAGGATAGAGCCTCAACTTTTGAATATATGACAGCTAAAGTTAAATATAGTTGTTTTGATTCAAAAAATTATCCAATATGGAAAAAATCAGAATATATTTCATCAATGATTGAAACTTATTTTTCAACGGTTTCTCCGGAAGTTATTGATTATTGGGAAAGATATGTTTACTAAAGGAGATTACAATGAAAAAGATAATTATTAATGAATATAATTTAAGGGCTCAAGATTTAGATTATGAAGTTATAAGGGTTAAAGGATTAATTGTTAATAGTCAGAATCAAATATTAATGGAATTTAATAATAATACGTATCAATTTCCAGGAGGACACTTGAATGAAAATGAGAAGTTAGAAGAAGCCTTATTAAGAGAAATTAGAGAAGAGACAGGTATTACAATAAAAGAATTGGATGGTCCATTTATGCAAATTGTTACTTATGATAAAAACTATTTTGGAACTGGTAAAAAAGTTTGTAGTAGTATATTTTATTATAGGGTTTTGTGTGATGATATACCAGATTTTGAAAAGACTGATTTGGATGAATTAGAAAGACTTTCAGAATTTGGTTTAAGATATGTTAATTTAAGAGAATTGGAGTCTTTCTTGAAAGGGTGTTTAGAAAATGGGAATATTGATAAAAATATTATGAGAGAAATGTCTTTGGTACTTGATGAGTATAATAATTTATATGGTGGTTTAAAATAGAAAAAAAGAAGAATTTGATTCTTCTTTTTTCTTGGTTCTTTATGTTTGATAGCAGACATGGTATAATATTTCTTACAGAGGTGAAGTAGATGAAGCTTGAAATAATTGGTTTAACAAAGAAATATGGGGAAAAGTTAGTTTTAGATGATATAGATTTTACTTTTGAAGTAGGTAAAATTTATGGATTAATTGGACGCAATGGAGCTGGTAAAACTACTTTTTTTAATTCATTAAATGCAGATATTGATATTGATGGAGGAGTATTTTATTTAGAAAACAATTATGGTAAAAATAAACTTACAACAGCAGATATTGGTTATGTAGTATCAACACCAATTGTACCAGAGTTTTTAACAGCAAGAGAATTTTTAAGTTTCTTTTTAGAGATAAATAAAGATAAAGTTGATAAGGATAAAACAATTGATGACTACTTTGAAATGGTTGATATAGAAAAAAGTGATCAAGATAAGTTATTAAAAGATTATTCACATGGAATGAAAAATAAAATGCAAATACTTGTTAATATTATTGCTCATCCTAAAGTTATTTTATTAGATGAGCCTTTAACGTCATTGGATGTAGTTGTTCAGGATGAAATGAAAAAATTACTAAAATCATTGAAGAAGGAACATATTATTATTTTTTCTACCCATATTTTGGAAATAGCCATGGATCTATGTGATGAAATAGTCATACTTAATAATAAGAAGTTAGAACTTGTAGAAAAAGATAATTTAAATACAAAGAAATATAAAGATAAGATTATTAATAGTTTAAAGGATAGTAAAAATGTTTAAGACACAGAAAATGGCTTTAAAAATAGATTTAACATATGCTATTAACGCTAATATGTATTTCTTTAAAAGATTACCAATACTTAGAGATTTATTAAATGATGATGTATATAAGGGTGAGGGTTTAAAGAAGTTTGCCAGAGTATTTAGTATTTTAGTTTCAGCTTTAAGATTTATTGTATTTAGATTATTATATTTTTTAGTAATATATTTTATTAGTAGTGTTATTAGTCCTGAGAAGATTAGTGAGACTTTTTTACATATTTATTTTATATTTACGATTATTGGAATGTTTATTAATTTTCATATTTTAAGTGCAGATACGAAGAAGTATTTTTGTATAATTTTATTTAATATGGATGCTAAAGAATTTATGAGAGCTAATTTCTTATGGGATTTAGGATTATCTTTGGTACTTAATTCTTTAGGTTTCTTAGTATTTGGATTGGCTTTAAATTATTCTTTATTAGAAGCTTTTGTTTTAGTTATATTTAGTATGTTTGCTAGAGTTATTGGAGAAGCTATTAGTGTTTCTTTTTATAAGAAGAAAGGATACCTTTTAACGGCAGATTATAAAAATACATTTGTAATATTAGGAATACTATTAGCAGTTGCGGCATTACCTTTCTTTAAAGTTATCATTCCAGATACTTTTATTTATGGTGCTTGTGGAGTCTTTTTCTTAATAAGTATATTTTGTTATGAGTATTTGATGGGAATAGATGATTATAAGTTGATGTTTAAGAAAATTAATACAGAAAAAGTAGTAATGAATTCTAGTGAAGCTGAGAGTTATGCTAGACAAGATATGGTTAAAATTAGGGAAAAAGATAAAAATATTTCCAGTGATAAGTTAGCTAATAAGAAAGGGTATGATTTATTTAATACAATTTTCTTTGAAAGACATAGAGAGATATTGATGAGAAGTTCTAAGAGGATTAGTGTTATTGCTTTTATTGCGACGCTTGTTTGTATCTTTTTAGTGATTAATAACAGAGATAGTTATACAGATATACATAATTTTATACTTAATAGATTAGGCTGGTTTGTTCTTATTATGTATTTTATTAATAGAGGGTCTGTTGTTACTCAAGCAATGTTTTATAATTGTGATCATGCAATGCTTACATATAATTTTTATAGAGAAAGTGATGTTATTGTTAATTTATTTAAGAAAAGATTAGTAACAATAATTAAGATAAATTTATTACCAGCTGTAACTATAGCTTTTGGAGTTTTACTATTATTAATATTTACTGGAGGTACTAGTATTGTTAATTATATTACGATACCATTATTTATTATTATACTCAGTGTATTTTTCTCAGTACATTATTTAGTTATTTATTATTTATTACAACCTTATAATAATAAGTTAGAGATAAAGAGTTTTTCTTATACTTTTATTACAGCAGCTACTTATTTTGTATGTTATTCACTTAATTCTATTAAGATGCCATCTTTATATTTTTCGATATTTGGTTTAGGATTTACGATTTTATATATTTTAATTTCCTTGAAGTTAGTTTATAAAAAAGCTCCAGGTACATTTAAGCTTAGGAACTAGAAATTTGACAAATATTACTTAATAATATAAAATATATCTTGTATATATAGTAGAGGTGAAATTTCGTGAGAAAGACAAAAATTATTAGTTACCTTTTAATAATCGTAGCTGTATTAATGGTTTCTGTTGGATTACGATTACAGGAAAAAGTATCAATAAAAAGTAATGACGATCTTACTTTTTATGAAGTTAATACAAATAATATAACAGCATCTGAAAATGTGCTTAGTAAAAATGATATGTTGCAATATAGAGTTGATAATTCTTCTATTACAGAATCAGAGATGGAAACTGCTCCAGCATCTGTTTTAGTTCCACCAAGAATTGAAGTTTTTGAAGGTTTAACAATGGAAGAGTTAGCAGCTAAACTTGATAAGAATTTAGGTAATGATATTATGGGTGGAAAAGGCTATTTTATCGCATCTAATTGTATTGAAAAAGGAGTTAATCCTTATATTGCGACAGCTATTATTTTACATGAAACTGGTTGTGGTACAAAGTGTTCTAATTTAGCTAGATACTGCTACAACGTTAGTGGACAAAAAGGTAGACCTGGTTGTAATGGTGGTAGTTTTAAGAAATTTGATAGTTTAGATGAAGGAATTATGGGACTTATCAACAATTTATATAAAAACTATTATAGTGTAGGTTTAGATACTGTTGAAAAAATTGCTCCTAAGTATGCAGAAGGTAATACTTGGGCTGGTAAAATTAATTATTTTGTTAATAAAATAAAAAATAGCTAAGAATTTTAGTTTTAATATTAAAGATATGAGGAGACTTATGTCTTTTTATATGGGAAGTGAAAATAATGAAAGAATATTTGAAAGAGACAAAGTTACTAAATTACTCTTGCGATACTATTTCAAATCTTATAGATAGTAAGGGTTGGAAAAGTTTAGATGAGTTTAATAAAATAAAAGAGACATATAATTTTGTAAGAGATGAGATATTATTTGGATATAATGTTTGTGATGAAATACCTGCTTCTAAGTTTAAGAAAGTTTTGTATAGAAATATCGGTAGACATTTAATGAATAGGAATGTCAATAGGATAAGAAGAGAATTATAAATTATTTAGGTGATAAAAGTGTCAATTTGACATATTTCAAGACATATGATATAATGTAGGTGTAATTGATGGCACATTATTCTAGTCAATTACTTTATTAGGAAGACGGGATTAAACAACCGTTATAGAGCATATCTGTGAAACCTTTGGTGTTTGCTTTATACGCCCAGTGTAGGGTGAATGCTGAAGATGAGGAGAATGGGCGCTCGTAATGGCATACGACAAACGACCCATTATCCGTGGAGACCTATTATTGTGATAAGCCTATACGTTTAGACTGATGGACTTGTTACGAGATAGGATAGAACCTGTATTGTGGCGAAAGTTATGTGCAGCGTAGCTTGTCTTGAGTGAGAGTATTGGGATTAAAGATCTTATTTTAATAAGTGGGCCAACTTATTTAAATACTGCTTTATGAAACTGCTCTTGCAAAAAAGAATAAATAATAAAGTGTTGGTGGGGAAATCTCCTAGAGTGCGCTTAACATAGGATTGCAGTGGATACTAAGTGGTAATCAAGTCGTATGAATGGTGACATCATATTTATTTCTTTAAAGGGGAACCATGTATCTGGTAACGGATACGTAGAAATAAGGGAAATCCTACTTGACCTAAGGTTCAAAGTTTACTATGTTTAGAGCCATTAGTTTTTGAAGTTTAAAATAGTATTTTTATACTATTTTTTCTATATAATAAGGAAGGGTATATGAATAGTAAAAAGAAATTAGAAAGAGATGAATTTCAAGAATTAGTTGTTGAAACTAAGAAAAGAGAAAGAGTTAATAAGAAGAAAACGGATATGGGATGGATTATTAAAATTATTTTAATAGCCTTTACTTTATCTTTTGGACTTTCTTATGTATCACAAGTAGCTTTACCAAAACTTTCTTTAATTGGTGGAGTTATCGTAACTTTACTTTTTGTAGGTATTGGTATTTTATTTGATATTGTAGGGGTTGCGGTTACTAGTAGTGATGAAAAGGTTTTTCATTCGATGAATTCTAGAAAAGTAAAAGGTGCAGATGTAGCAGTTAAGTTTAAGAAGAATGCTTCTAAAGTATCTAACTTTTGTTGTGATGTAGTAGGAGATGTATGTGGAATTATTTCTGGTACAGCAGCAACTACTATTGCGGTTGTTATAGCGAGTGAGTTTCATTTAAATGTATTATTTATAGGACTTACTATAGCGGCTATAGTTGCGGCTCTTACAATAGGTGGTAAGGCTTTAGGTAAAGGTTTTGCGATAAATAAAAGTAATATCATACTTTATAAATTTGCTAAAGTGATTTCCATATTTTATAAGGTCAAGTAGTTGTACTTGCCTTATTTTTTCTTTTATAGTAGAATTAAAGAGCGGTGGTGAAGATGAATGATACAAGTAAATAATGTTAGTTTAAAATTTGGAAAAAGAGTCTTATTTGAAGATGTTAATATAAAATTTACTAATGGTAATTGTTATGGTTTGATTGGAGCGAATGGTTCTGGTAAATCAACTTTTTTAAAGATATTATCAGGTGAGATTGAGACAACTACTGGAGAAGTTGTTATTTCTAAGAATGAAAGACTTTCTATTTTGAAGCAGGATCATTATCAGTTTGATGATAAGAGAGTTATTGATGTAGTTATTATGGGAAATAGTAAACTATATGAAATAATGGAAGAAAAAAATAAGATGTATGAGCAGACTGAGTTTAGCGAAGAAGATGGTATGAAACTTGCTAATTTAGAGGCTGAATTCATGGATTTAGATGGCTGGAATGCAGAGTCTGATGCTAGTACACTTTTAAATAATTTAGGTGTTAAGGAAGAGTATCATTATGTTTTAATGGGAGAATTACCAGTAAAACTTAGAGTTAAGGTTTTACTTGCTCAAGCCTTATTTGGAAATCCAGATATCTTACTTTTAGATGAACCTACTAACAGTTTGGATATCGAGGCTATTAAATGGTTAGAAGAGTTTTTAATTAATTTTAATAATACAGTTATTATTGTTTCACATGATAGACATTTTTTAAATAAAGTTTGTACACATATTGCAGATATTGATTATGGTAAGATTAAACTTTATGTTGGTAACTATGATTTCTGGTATGAGTCTAGTGAATTATTACAAAAACAAATGAGAGATTCTAATAAGAAAAAAGAGGAAAAGATTAAAGAATTACAAGCCTTTATTGCGAGATTCTCAGCGAATGCTTCTAAGTCAAAACAAGCAACTTCGAGAAAGAAAATGTTAGATAAGATTCAATTAGATGAGATTGTTCCTTCTTCTAGAAAATATCCTTATATTGATTTTAAGATTGAAAAACCAGCCGGTAAAGAAATATTAAAAGTAGAAAACTTAACTAAAGTAGTTGATGGCAAAAAGATTTTAGATAAGGTATCATTTACAATACTTAAAGGTGATAAAATTGCGATAATTGCCGATAATGATATGGTTAAGACAACTTTATTTAATATTTTGATGGGTAAAGATAAATATGATAAAGGTAGTATTGAATGGGGTAAAACTATTGTACCTGGTTATTTACCACAAGATAATACAGAATACTTTGATGTTGATAAGAATATTATGGAGTGGATTGGACAATATTATGATATAAAAGATGAAACAATACTTAGAGGTTTCTTGGGTAGAATGTTATTTTCTGGGGATGATGTATTTAAGAAAGTAAATGTATTGTCTGGTGGGGAAAAGATGCGTTGTATGTTATCTAAGATGATGTTAGAAGGACCTAATTTCTTAATATTAGATGAACCTACTAACCATTTAGACTTAGAAAGTATTACGTCTTTAAATAAGGGATTAATTAATTTCCAAGGTGAAGTTATATTTACTTCAAGGGATTATGAACTTAATAGTACAGTTGCGAATAGAATAATTGAAATATTAGATGATGGAACTATTATAGATAGGTGTGTTCCATATGAAGAATATATTGAGAAAAAATAAAGATAAATAGTTTAGCTATTTATCTTTTTTTCTTTATACTTTTATTTTGCCTCTTTCACAACGATTTCCCCAAGAGTCAATTAAATGACTATTCTTTTCAATACGAATTATTTCACAGTTATTAGGACAACTTCCACAGTTTGTACTAGTTGTTTTAAAATTATCTGTTATAATGTCAAAAGAAAAGTTAATTTCAGGGGTTTCTTTAGAAAGAATGGCAACACCTAAAGCTCCCATTAGATGACCAAATTCATCAGTAATTATTTGGGTGTTTAAGATGTCTTCAAAGGCTTTCTTGACTGCGATATTTTTAGAGACACCGCCTTGGAAGATGATTGGATCTTCTATTTTTTTACCTTTGGCAACATTGTTTAGATAGTTTAGAGCAATACTTCTACAAAGACCAGCTACAATATCTTTCTTTTCATAACCTAGTTGAGCTTTATGGACTAAATCACTTTCAGCAAAAACAGTACATCTAGCAGCAATAGAAGCAGGATTTTTACTGGTTAAGGCAATTTTTCCAAAATCTTCGATAGGAATTTCTAAGCGTTTGGCTTGACTAGTTAAGAAAGCTCCAGTACCAGCAGCACATAAAGTATTCATTGCGTAATCAGTGACAATACCATCTTTAATTAAAATTATTTTAGAGTCCTGGCCACCAATTTCAATAATTGTTCTTATATTGGGATATTTTGAGAGAGTTCCAATAGCGTGAGCGGTTATTTCGTTTTTTATGATACTGGCATTTAAAATAGTACCGATTAGTTTTCTAGCAGAACCAGTGGTACCGACAGAGACTATTTTTATATTTTTATCTTTTATTTGCTTCTTTAATTCTGTTAAAACTTCTTTAACGGCGTTTATTGGGTTTCCTTTTGTCCATAAATAAGCTTTAGCTAGTATTTTATTATTCTTATCGATAATTACACCTTTTGTAGATATAGATCCTATATCTATACCTAAATATCCTTTTATCATTTTTTATTTCTCCTTATCTTGATTAAGTCTTCAAATGCTTCTAGTCTTGTTTTTATGCCTTCATCTGATGTTTCGACATCGTAAGAAAAGAAGAGAATAGGCATTTCATTTTCTTGACAGATTTTTTGAATAATAGGAATGGCTCCAATTTCAGGAGTACAACCAAATGGTTTAGTATGAATTATTCCATCATAAGATTTATTGATTAGTTTAATAGTACGATAGACATTATCTAGTCCATCGGCTCCTAGAGAATATTTACAATATTTTTTAGTTACTCTTAGCATGTGTTTTTCTAGAAACTTTTTTTGCCATAGAAGATAACTAAGATTAGTATAACGTTTTATTTCGACATGCATTTTGGCAAGATTTTTCTCGAGAAAGTAAGTAGAGAAAGGCTCCATAGCAGTATAGAGTTCACCAATGATACCTACTTTTAAACAGTCTTTTGGTTTTTGATATGGGATCTTTTTAATTTTATGTTTATATTTATAGTAATAATAGATTTGTTTAGTAATTGATTTAGTACTTTTAAAGGATTCAAACATTTTACTTTTTTCTTTTAAATAAGAATTTTCTTTTACTTCAAATCCAATACGTTTTCTGATGATTTTATCGATTTTATCCATATTCCAAATAAAGATTAAGGTATATAGTAATTGGTGAATAAAGAAGAAAAAACTTAGGGAAGGGTTTAATTTCTTAAATTCTTTATAGACTTTTGTTATTTTTAGTTTTCCATCTGTGATTAAATTAAAAAAATCAAATTCGTAATTTAGGTCTTTTAGAATAGTTTCAGTCACTTCCGCATAATAACGATATCTGCAACCACCTCCGGCTGTAAAAAGAATGTTGGCTCCTTTTTCTAGGGCTTCTATAAAGTTTCCTAAGTTATATTTGAAAGGAAGACAAACTGAATCTGGTGAATATTTAGCACCTAGTTCAATAGTTTTTTTAGTAATTGGTGGAGAAGGCATAACTTTTAAGTGGGTTGTTCTTTTTAAGAAGGTTGAAATAGGGATGTAGTAGTCTCCTAAATGGGGAAAACTAATTATTTTTGGCATAGATTTCTCCTTTCTAAGATGTCAATAAAACTTTCTAAACGAGTAATTATTCCAGCCTCACTATTTAGATCTTCAAATATTAAAGTGATGATAGGAATATTTTTAATTTTTCTTGTTACTAATTCATTACTTAGAGAATCTGGACCACAGGGGAAAGAAGAAATGATAATTATACCATCGACTTTATCTTGATAATAGTTGATACTAGCAACGACTTCTTTACTGTGAGTCCAATGAATATCAGTTGATAGTTTATGACATTCCTGGTCTATGATGGTATGATCTATTCGATCACTATAAAAAATAGAAATATTATTTTGAGAGAGAAAATCACTAATGGTTTTACCGATCAACTCATCATATAAATTATATGGATGACCAGCTAGAAGTATTTTTAAATTGTTGCTTTCTAGGAGTTTTCGTTGATTTTCTTCCTTTTTTGTGCGCTCTTCTAAAGCGGCTTTTTCAGCTTCTTTAAAGGCTTTATAACTTTGAATGTATGATATACCTAAAGTTTCACCTAGCTCTAGAAAAGCAATTAATTTACTTACTCGTTTAGTTAAGTCAATATTGTAGTTTAGAATATTAAGATCAAATAAATTGTTTACTAAATCATATAAACAATTAAAGTTAGTACAGACTTGTTCATTTTTCTTGATAGAATACATTCTTGGAACTAAGATGTAGTCACATTTATCTTTTAAATCTATAATATGACCTAAATACATTTTTAAGGCAAGACAAGCTTCATCATTGGAAATATTAATACCATCTTTTAGAATTTTTTTATTACTTTTGGAACTTAGGATAGTGTTAAAGCCTAGTTCTTTAAAAAAAGTAGTCCAAAATATATCATCGTAGTAATATAGTAACGCTCTAGGAATTCCAATAGTTTTTTTAATAGTATCACGTCCTCAATTAAGAATATGAATATTTGCTAATCTCTATTATTTTTTTTAACGACATTTAAGAACAATTTATGGCTTTATTTTTTAGTTAGTTGTGTTATAATTATTGTAGTAAATATCTATATTTATTTGGGAGGTATTAATTATGGGCATAGTTTATGAAAAGGCTTTGAAGTTTAAAAGAGAACATCCTTCTACGATTGGATGGAGATTAAAGAAAAATTCATCTATCGTTGAAAAACATTTAAATCCTGGAGAGAAAGTTTTATATGTGTTTGTAGCACAGAAGAATGATAATCCTTTAGATGTTTTGAGTACGGCAGTTGTTGCTCTTACGGATAAGAGAATACTTATTGGTCGTAAGAGAGTTGTTTTTGGATATTTTTTGGATTCTGTTACTCCAGATTTATTTAATGATTTAAAAGTAAAAGGTGGATTTATTTGGGGGAAAGTTTATATTGATACAGTTAAAGAATTTATTACACTTTCAAATATAGGAGTGGATGCACTTCCAGAAATTGAAACGGAAATTAGTAGTTACATGATGGATATGAAGCAAAAATATTATTCTCGTAAAGATGACAATAATGATGATTAAAGGTCTTTATTTGGACCTTTTTTTTTGTTATAATTAGGATGGTGGTAGTATGAAAAAGTTACTTACGATTTTATGTTTTTTAGGAGTTATTGCGTTGGCATTTCAGTTAATTGTACAGTTTTTTATTGTACATCAAGATATTAAGTATTCTATTGCGACTAAAGATAATGCATATTTAATAGATGAAAAGTTAGATATTGATGGAAAGAAGAATTTGTATTCTTTTAAAGTTGTAGATAAAAATGAAAAGACTTATTATTTTAGTTTTCTGAATGATTATAATAGACGTGAGAGAGTAATTGAAGATATTAAGTTTTTTGATGAGGGAGACTTACAATGTATTTATCCAATCTATAGAAATAAGAAGACTTCGGATGTTTATTGTAATTACGAAGGTACTCAAGTTAGTTATAGTTATTTGAAGCAGTTAGGTGACTCTTCTATAAATAAAATTGTTAAGACGTTGAAAAGTAAGAAGTATGATGCAGTATCTTGGAAGAAGGAGACTGTTCCTAAAGAGATTTCAGCTAGTTATAAATTTTATTTGAAAAATGTTCCAAAAGACACATTCTTTACAGTTTGGTTTTACAAAGGATTTTATATTTTAAAGAATGGTAAACTTGCTAAAAAGGAATTTTTAAATGGAGATCAATATGAAAATAATTTGAGTTTATTAACAGGAAATTATTATGTATCAATTAATACGGATATGAATTCTGGTAGTGATTATACAGCCTTTTATTTATATGATGTTGTTAATGGAGGAAAGGGTCGTTTAGATTTAGATGAGCATATTTCTTCTAATATGTATATCAATGGGGAATATGATGGTAAATTTTATTATACTGATTTGAGTAGTAAGAAGCAGTTTATGATAAATCCAGATCAAGAAAGTGTTACAGAAGTTGGTAATGTAAAAGATGGATTTAAGACTGTTCAGGCTAATAAGTTAGTAGAAGTTTCGGCTAAAGATTATTTGAAACATAAAAATATTTGGACAAATGATGTTTCTAATAATGTTTTAAAGAAGATGTATGGAGCAAAAGAAGTTAAGAGGGATAAGGACAGGTATTATTTCTTAACAGATGAAGGGGCACTATATAAAGTTTTTAGAAATGATATAGAACATCCAATATTGTTATGTACTTTTGATGAGGTATCAGAGTGGAAGGTAAAGGACTCAAATGTCATGGTTGTATCTGGGGATACGATGTATTATTACAATGATGTTGTAGGACTTTTACCAATTGTTGTTAGTGGGGAACTTAAGTATAATTACAAAAATATTTGTGATTTTGTAGTGAAGCAATAGTAATATTGCTTCTTTTTTGGAATAAAATTATAAAAATGGAATAAATTTATTGAAATTTGTAAAATCATTTGATATAATCGTAAGTGCAATGGGGTTTTAGCCAAGTGGTAAGGCGTGGGTCTGCAACACCCTGATCACCGGTTCAAATCCGGTAGGCCCCTCCAATTGCGAATGTGGTTTAATGGTTAGAATACGGCCTTGCCAAGGCTGTGATGGGGGTTCGATTCCCCTCGTTCGCTCCAGAAGCAAAAATCGTCGCACCAAAGCGATGTTAATGATTAAATCAATCA
>SAMEA104315421__coassemble_1011_pt1 | contig 18634 bp, 17 predicted proteins | sample SAMEA104315421__metabat2_low_PE_056 | metagenome-assembled genome bin SAMEA104315421 (sample SAMEA104315421) | gut metagenome | biome: Monkey gut; feature: monkey-associated habitat; material: faeces | place: China | collected 2013
TCTCTTTTTATTATTGTAAGGAGGAAAAATGGAAATTAAAGCAAACAATTTACGCCTACTTGTAATGGACAATTTCAAAGAATTTGGACAAAAGGTAGATACTCATCTAAAATTAATGCGTGGAGTAATGAATCCTAATGCTACGTTTATTGTTCCAACTAGATTAACTCGTTTTGCATCAGGTGAAGGAAAAGGAGAAATTCTAGAAAGTATTAGAGGAAAAGAAACTTATATTTTAACTGATGTCATGAATCATAGTTGTACTTATGAAATGCATGGTTATCTAAATCATAAAAGTCCAGATGACCATTATCAAGATTTAAAAAGAATTATTTCAGCCATGGATGGCGCTGAGGATAAACTAACTGTAATTATGCCTTTTCTTTATGAAGGTCGTCAACATAAAAGAAAGGGTAGGGAGTCTAAAGATTGTTCTTTAATGCTTCAAGAATTAGAATCCTTAGGTGTTGATTCATTTATAACTTTTGATGCTCATGACCCTAGTATTAGAAATTCTCTACATAGTTGTTCATTTGACTCTATTTATCCAACTTATAATATCTTAAAGGAGTTTATTGAAAATGAACCTATTGATTTTTCTAATGTTTTAGTAGCCAGTCCGGATATGGGTGCTATAGAAAGAGCTAAATGTTACGCTGAAATGCTAAATACTCCCTTTGGCTTTTGCTACAAAAGAAGAGATATGACTAGAGTAGTAAATGGTAAAAATCCTATAATTGCTCATGAATATTTAGGAACATCAGTAGAAGGTAAAAATGTTATTGTTGTAGATGATATGATAGCATCCGGTCAATCTATGCTAGAAGTGGCCGAACAATTAAAACAAAGAGGAGCCCAAAATATTTATTTAATAGCGTCATTTGCTTTATTTAGTGATGGACAAAAAAGTATAGAAGCTTTCAATGAAGGTTACGAAAAAGGTGTCTTTACAAGATGTTACACTAGTAATTTATGTTATATTCCAGAAGAAGCAAGAGAACAAGAATGGCTTCATATGGGAGATAACTCAAAATATGTTGCTAAATTAATCGATACACTAAATAAGCATGAATCTATTAGTCCTTTACTTGATAGTAAAGGTAAAATCTTAACAAAAGTAAAAGAAATTAGAAGTACAGAAGTTTAGCTGTGCTATAATTAATAATAGGAGGAATGATATATGACAAGAACAGTAGGAACTGTAGTAAGAGGAATAAGAACCCCAATAATAAAAGAAGGTGATGACCTAAAACAAATAGTTATTGATTCAGTTTTGGAAGCCAGTAAGCAAGAAAACTTCTCTTTCAATGACCGTGATATTATTGCTATAACAGAAGCTGTAGTAGGAATTAGTACTGGAAATTATGCCACAATAGATGATATAGCTGAAGATGTAAAAAATAAATTTACTGGAAGACATATCGGTATAGTTTTCCCAATTCTAAGTAGAAATAGATTTGCTGTTTGCTTAAGAGCTTTTGCTAGAGCCATGGATAAAATAACTATGCTTTTAAGTTATCCATCAGATGAAGTTGGAAATGATATTTTAGATAAAGAAAGATTAGCTGAATCTGGTATCAATCCATATTCTGATGTTATAAGTGAAAAAGAGTATACTGAAAAGTTTGGCGATTTCAAACATATTTTCACTGGAGTTAACATGGTAGACTTTTATCGTGAAGTAGCTCAAAGTGAAAATTGTGAAATTGAATTTGTCTTTAGTAATAAAGCCGAAGAAATTCTAAAGTATACTGATGAAGTTTTAGCTTGTGATATTCATACTAGATTTAATACAAAAGAAGCTTTAAAGAAGAAAGGTGCTAAGACAGTTCTAGGAATGGATGATATCCTAACAACTAGTATCAATGGTTCTGGCTATAATAGTAAATATGGTTTATTAGGATCTAATAGAGCTACAGAAGATAAAGTAAAACTATTCCCAGAAAAAGGTGAAGAGCTAGTAAATGATATTCAAAAAGAATTAAAAGAAATTACTGGTAAGGCAATTGAAGTAATGATTTATGGTGATGGAGCTTTTAAAGACCCAGTAGGAAAGATTTGGGAATTAGCAGACCCTGTAGTAAGCCCTTTCTATACAAAAGGCTTAGAAGGAAGCCCTAATGAGTTAAAATTAAAGTACTTATCTGATAATAAATATAGTAATTTAAAAGGTGCAGAATTACAAGCTGCTATAAGAAAAGAAATTGAAGAAAAAGATAAGAACTTAAAAGGAAAAATAGAGACCCAAGGAACTACTCCAAGAAGATACACGGATTTGATTGGTTCTTTATGTGATTTAACTTCAGGTTCCGGTGATAAAGGAACTCCTGTAGTATTTATTCAAGGCTATTTTACAAATTATGCCGACTAAAAAAGTGGAAACAAATTCCACTTTTTCTTTTTAAATATTTGATTTTAAATAAACAAAAAAGTACAATCCTGACAAATCGTACTTCCGAGTTTCATTTAGAAAAACCACTAGGATTGTCGAGCAACAGTTTCCTCGATTTCTCAAATAACCATTAGCTACCTGAGAAACACCGATATAACAACTCAAACCCAAAATCTTAATAAAGTCAGTATTAAGACGTGGCATCCTATCAGCATTGCGAGTGACTTTCTCGCTACACGTGTACACTTAGATCGTGATAGGATACAGTAAACAACTGCAATTCCACACACAAGCACCAAACGAAATTAACCATTCGACACCTAATCAATCAACCCAGCAATCATACAAATTACCGAAAGAAAAATCAATCGATAATCAAATATAACGCCTGTCAACTATAATATCATATCTAAGATGTTTATATCTTACCATAAGAAAAATTAAAATGCAATAGTTTTTTGAAAAAAAATGACAAACTTTTTCAGAAATGAATTTCACATAGTAATAGCAATGAAAAAGTAAGGTATGATATAATAAGTTTGGTGAAGATAATGGCAAAACATAAAGGAAAAGATGCATCAGAATTAGGTGGTTACGTAGTGTTTGGTGTAATAGTAGGCTTTTTTCTTTTAATATTTTATTTTATAAAGCTTATAGTTGAAGAAGCAAAAAGTATTATAAAGAATAATAAGAAAAAGAAAAGACAAAAGTTAAGATAGGAGAAAGTTGTAAGTATGCAAGAGCAACACACAGAAAAAACATTAGAAGACGAAAAATCAGATGATTTAAATTTACTTATCCAAGAAGCTGAAGAAATATATGATGAAGCACTATTTCACGATAGTGACATTGATTTAGATGATGAATACATGAGGCTATATAATATTAAAAATGAATTGGAAGATGAAAGTTTAATTGATATTTCAAATGACCAAGTTGAAATGTTAGAAGAAGAATTAAAGGAAATTATAGATAATATGAATGAAAAAGTAGAAGAAGCCAAAGAAAAAGAGAAAGATTTAAGAGCAGTCTCAGCTTTACTACTAGGAAAGTATCTGTTTCATGAAGAAGATGATTCCTTAGATGATTAGCTAGAAGTTAGTGGCGTATATGAAAAGAAAAATTATTACCATAAAATCAGAAAATGATTATATAAAATTTATAAAAAGAGTAAGTCTATATAAAAGTGTTTTATACATTAATACAGAATTTCAAGTGGAAGGACTACAGGAAAATGATAAGGTATTACAAATAATAAAAGGATTAAACATAAAAAATAGGCGTAAAAGAATTACCTATGTATATGATACAGCGTGTAACATTATAGATAATAATACCAAAGGATTAAATATATGCGGCTTTAAAAAGAATAAGTGTTATATTCAACAAATAAAAAATAATGGTAAATGTAATGGTTGTTGCAGATTATGTAAATATCAAAATAGTAATGGCTGTCCTACAAAAAATTTAGCTTGTAAATTATTCAACTGCTCAGAAGTCAAAAAGAGATATAAGACTATTGAATATAAAGATTTAGATATATTAAGACTTTTATCTCTAAAAAATAGATTAATAGTAAAATCGGATTATTTTTCTACAAGAGATGATGTATTAAAAGATTTATATGCTTTTACATTAACATATTCAATATTAAGAGTTATATCTAGGAACATAAGAAAATTTATTAGCATAACTAAAAATAGTAACCAAGATAGTATAAATACATAAAATACTACAGGTGATAAATATGTATAATAGAGCTACTAAAAAGGTTGTTATAGATGCTGGTCATGGTGGAAATGATCCAGGAGCTATTTCTGGTAATTTAAAAGAAAAAGATCTAAATTTAGAAGCTGCCCAATATATGTATAAAAGATTACAAGAATTAGGTATACCATCTACAATAGTTAGAAATACAGACGAGACGTTAGAAAGAAAAGAACGAATCAATAGAATAATGAATGCCTATGGTAATAGTCCAGACATAATAATGATATCTAATCACATAAATGCAGGAGGTGGCGAAGGTGCCGAAATAGTCTACGCCCTTCGAAGCAACCCAACCCTAGCACAAATGGCTCTTGACAATATTGGCGAAGCTGGACAAATAGAGAGAAAAGTTTATCAACGACGTCTCCCAGAAAATCCAAACCAAGACTACTACTTTATAATACGTGATACCGGTAATCTAGAATCATTACTTGTTGAGTATGGTTTCATCGATAACGCCAAAGACGCTTACAAACTTCAAAATAACCTAACTGACTATGTTGAAGGCGTAGTAAAAGCCATTGCTGACTATACTGGAGTTTCCTACACCCCACCTACAACAGATATAGTCGAAGGATATTACACAGTAAAAAGAGGCGATACCTTATACAGCATTGCCAACCAATTCAACACCACTGTTCAAACTATCAAGAACTTAAATAACTTAACCTCAAACAATCTTCAAATAGGGCAAGTACTACTTGTAACAGAAAAGGTTTACCCAGATGTTTCCACATACATTGTGGAAAAAGGTGACACTCTATATAGTATTGCCACAAAGTTTTCAACGACAGTCCAAGCAATAAAAACACTAAACAACCTTACAACTAACACTTTACTACCAGGACAACATATATACATACCAACATCAAGTGAAATGCCAACCGAACCAACAACTCCAGAAGTACCAACCCAACCATTTGAACCAGATATTCCATATTTAACATACACAGTTCAAAGGGGCGATAGCCTTTGGAAAATCTCTCGAAAATACGAGGTGCCAGTAAATGACATAATTTCATTCAACAACTTATCTAGCGTAAACTTACAAATAGGCGATGAATTAAAAATACCATTAACATCTCAAGACAACAATACAGCATCAAAAACTTACACAGTAAAAACCGGGGATACTTTATGGTCAATTGCCAAAAACTTTGATGTTTCCATAAACGACCTAAAAGCAGCCAACAACTTAACAAGCAATTTACTATCCGTTGGCCAAACTTTAACAATTCCACAATAAAAGCTATAATCCAACTTGATCATAGCTTTTTTCTTTGCCACCTATTCCCAACATACCATCAAATACTCCACAAAAAAAGCCTCTCTAAGCGGAAAGGTTTTCTTATTTTCTATTATACAGTTTTCTTTCTAGCAACAACAACACCATAAGTAATTCCAGCTGCTACAAGTAATATGATTATTAATATCATAGCATCATTAGAATGATCTGGTTCTTCAACTAAGCCATCTCCAAAATCTACAAGCTTAGCTATATCATATCTATCAGCAACATCCTTTTCATACTCAGCCTTAATAGCAGCTTTAATGTCTTCATCAAATGAAGCATCATAACCAGCCCAAGACTTATCACCAATTAGGATATATGGAACACCAGTGATCTCTTCTCCTCTTGCTTTTCCTACTTTTTGTAGTAAATCAGCATTATTAGCATCCTTCCAAGTTTCATAATCTAATATTTTATAATATTGACCATATTCTTCTTTTATGCTTTTAAAGAACTCTTCAGCCTCAGCACAATGAGGACATCCTTCGCCACGAAAGAAATATATCTTAACTCTAGTATCTTCTTCCTTAACTTCAGCCTCTCCAGATGTTACTTCAGCATCACCTTCATCAGCAAGAACAGCTAATGGCATCGCAAATAAGCACATTACAATTGCTAAAAATAATTTTAATTTCTTCATAATTACCTCCATATTCATAATAACACAAAAGCTCAAAATAGAAAATAAAAGTTGTAAAAAATGTCGAAAAATAAGCAAAAAAATCAACTGTTCCCACTCCAAAATAACAAAAAAACATCACCAAAAGTTAAATCAAAAAGCCAAAGCTCCAATATAGGAACAAAAAAAATAGACTTCATTTCTTAACTAGAGTCATATCATAACCAATAAATTCTCAAATAAAAGGTTGCAAATCCATAATTTGCAACTTTTCTAATCTTTATTCTTATCGTCATTTTCATCAACAGCACCATTTTTATCTTCAATCGGAACATATAACTTACATTTACAAATCCTATCATTTATAAACTCATCACAAGGGCATAACGTAGTATCATCGACATTTAACCTACAAGGGCAATGACCATTCTTTCTTTCAAGTCCTTCCATAATAACTGATACTAATTTCTTATCTGGATTTAAACGAAATCCTCTCATAGCAAAACCTCCTCATCAAATATCTAACTTTCAAAGTTATATATCATTTTTTCCATTTAGGAAAAACTCTTTCTAATACACAAAAAAATCAACCACACCAAACTTCCTATATAACACTATCATCAAAATCTGGTATAAAACTTGTATCTTGTGTTTCTCCTTCTTGAATAAAAGCCATTTCCACACCTAATTCAACAGCAAAGTTAGTAACATCTTCATATTCTTCATCTGAAACTTTTCTATTCAAATTAGGATATTTATCAATAACTTCAACAGGTGTGTACTGATTCATTATACTAATAATTATATTATTACCATATGTTTCATACAAGTATTTTATTAAGTTTTTACTATCATCAGTATGACCAGGCAAGACTAAAACTCTTACAATAACACCCTTTACCATCAAATCATCAACAATTTCAAATTTGCCAACTTGCTCATACATCGCTTCAATAGCCGCTTTAGCAACTTCAAAATAATTTTCACACTTTGAATACTTGCATCCTAAACTATCATCAAAATACTTTAAGTCAGCCAAGTAAACATCAACTATTCCTTCCAACAACATAATAGTACTAACATTTTCATAACTACTAGTGTTATATACAATTGGTATATTTAATCCAGCAGTCTTTGCCTCTTTCAATACCTCAACAATCTGTGGAACATAATGCGTAGGCGTTACCAAATTGATATTATGAGCACCTTTTGCCTGCAACTCTAAAAATATTTCTTTAAGTCTTTCATTACTTATTTCCTTTCCATAACCAAGTGTACTAATCTTCTTATTCTGACAGAAAATACATTTTAAATTACAGTTTGAAAAAAATACAGTACCAGAACCATTAATACCTGAAATGACAGGCTCTTCCCATTGATGCAAACTATAATAAGCTACCTTCACTTTGTCAGAAGCCTTACAGAATCCTAAGCTTTCGTATCTATTAACGCCACAATTTCTAGGACACAAATTACATTTTTTTAATATCTCATTCATAACTAAACCTCTAGTAATTTAGTTTAACATAAAACTATTAAGAAAAACTAAAAAACAATCAATTATTTAACATTTATAATGAAAAAAGGCACCAAGTGCCTTATAAAACATTGAAACACAATAAATCAATCACACACTCTTAGAAGCTCATCAGAACAATTCAGAAAAATAACTAAATTTACCATTGTCTTATCTTCCAATAATCAATAATCTTCTAAGTTTCATTTTCTCTTCTTCACTAATAAAAGCACAACTAATAGCATTCAAATTAAATCTAATAAAGTCTTCATCGCTAAAATTAAATGCTTCCCTTAGCAATTCATACTCTCTATTCAAAGTTGTATTAGAAACAGTTCTATTATCCGTATTAATAGTCACCAAAACTCCCTTATTGATTAACTCTTTTATTGGATGAATCTCCATACTCAAAACCGCTTTTGTATTAATATTGCTAGTAGGGCAGATTTCAAGAACAATTTTTTCTCTTTCTAATTTGCTCATTACAACTTCCGATTCAATACTTCTAATACCATGCCCAATTCTTTTAGCTCCAAACGTAATAGCATCAACAACACTTTCATAAGAGTCAGCTTCTCCAGCATGTATTGTAAAAGGAATACTTTCTTTTTCGATAATTTGGAATAGCTCTTTAAAGTCTCCCGTTTTATACTTGGCCTCATCTCCAGCCAAATCGATTCCTACAACACCCTTACCTAAAAATCTCTTAGTAAGCTCTATAATTTTGCAATTATCTTCAAAACTAAAGTTTCGCATCATACAAAAGATTAAATTTATTTTAACTGTTGGAACTTTTGAAAAACCTCTCTTCATCGCATCAACTACATCATCGATACTATTCTTCTCAACATGAAGTAACGGACAAAATCTAACCTCAGCATATATTACTTCATCCTTTTCCAAGTCCTTTGACAATAAGTAAGCATACATTTCAATATTATCCAAATCCTGCAATAACTTTATTGGCAATTTAAACTTGTCCAAATATTCTCCCAAATTACTAGAATTGGTATCTATCAATTCATTACTAGCATCATATCCTAATAACTTGTTTGTGTATTCTACATTTATTGAACCATCAAAATGTAAATGTAATTCTATTTTTCTCATACTATCCCAACCCTTTATGTAAATAATATACTAAATCTTTTTGATTATAATGGTAGCAGCATTAAATATAATCATCTGACAACAATAGCAAACGTCCAATGTAACTATCAAATAGTGGCAACCCATCTAATAGAACCACACAAATTACTACTTTATATTACTTATTATTATAGCATATTATAAATAAACTTTGCACGAAATTAGTCTAAAATCGTTAATTATACATACATTAAGTAAACTAATCATATATTTTTTCCGAGGAGGAAAATATGTACACAGGACTAAATAATGAAGAGGTTGCAGCAAGCAGAAAGAAGTATGGAACAAATGCAATTTCTAATAAAAAGAAAAATAGTTTCTTTAAACTATTCATAGAAACTCTGGCCGATCCAATTATTAAAATCTTACTTATAGCCTTAGCCATAAAAACAATTTTTTTATTTCATGACTTTGATTGGTTTGAAACAATTGGCATTGTCATTGCAATTTTAGTAGCGTCTTTAATTTCATCCATTTCCGAATATGGCAGTGAATCAGCTTTTGAAAGACTACAAGAAGAGTCTTCAAAAATAAACTGCAAAGTCAAAAGAAACAATTCTATTCAATCATTGTCAATAGATGATATAGTAGTAGGGGATATTGTCTTATTACAATCGGGTGACAAAATACCAGCCGATGGACTTATAGTCTCCGGAGAAATCGATGTTGATGAATCTAGTCTAAATGGTGAAGCTATAGAAGTAACCAAAATAGGAAATCTTGACAACAAAGTTTATCGCGGAACCGTAGTTTATTCCAAAGAGGCCCTAATGCAAGTAAAAGCAGTTGGAAACAACACTTATTATGGAAAGATGACAGAAGAACTGCAAGAAACTTCTCCCGATAGTCCTTTAAAACTTCGCCTTCGTAAACTAGCGGAAACAATCAGTACCATTGGCTATATTAGTGCTGCTCTAGTAAGTTTCTCTTATTTATTTTCAGAAATTGTAGTACAAAATAATTTTCAATTACCAGCCATTTTAAATACTATAACTAACATTCCTCTAATGTTTAAATATATTTTATATGTTCTTACTTTAAGCGTTACTATTATCGTAGTCGCGGTACCAGAAGGCCTACCTATGATGATTACATTAGTCTTATCTTCTAATATGAAGAAAATGTTAAAGAGTAATGTCTTAGTAAGAAAATTAGTCGGTATTGAAACAGCAGGAAGCCTAAACATTCTTTTTACCGATAAAACTGGAACCCTAACAAAAGGAGAACTAGAAGTTGTAAGCTTCATAACTGGTACTGGAAAAGAATTCATTTCCGAAAAAGAACTTCCCCAAAATTCCCAGTACGTAAACTATCTAAAATATGCCTGCATTTATAACAACTCTAGTTATTATGATGATAACCATAAACCAGTAGGGGGAAACATCACTGATAGAGCCATTCTTGAATTTATAAAAACTCCTCTCCAAAAGAATATCAAAAAACTAAAGACAACACCTTTTGATAGTACAAAAAAGTATTCCTCCACGATTCTAGATTTACAAGAACCAACTAATTTTATTAAAGGTGCTCCTGACAAAATTCTTCCTCTTTGTACTTCTTATCTGACTCTGGACGGAAAAAAGAGGACTCTTCTAGCCAAAGATGACATCATGAATGATATAAAACGAAAAACAAGTAATGGAATAAGAGCCATTCTTTTAGCTTATAATGATAACTATCACTATGAAGAACTAAATCGCCTAACTTTAATTGCTATTTTATATCTTAAGGATGAAGTAAGGAAAGAGGCTATAGAAGGACTTGAGCTCGTAAAAAAAGCTGGTGTCCAAGTTGTTATGATAACTGGTGATAGTAAAGAAACAGCTCTAAGCATTGCAAAAGAAATGCGCCTAGTCACTTCCGATAAGGACATTGTTTTAACTCACCAAGAATTAGAAAATCTATCAGATGAAAGCTTGAAAGAAATGCTTCCAAATCTAAGAATTGTTGCCAGAAGTCTTCCTCAAGATAAAAGTAGGCTAGTCAAAATATCTGAAGAACTAAATCTCGTTACTGGTATGACAGGCGATGGAGTAAATGATGCTCCAGCCTTAAAAAAAGCAGATGTTGGATTTTCTATGGGTGGAGGTTCAGAAGTATGTAAAGAAGCAAGTGATATTGTTATTTTAGATGATAACTTTCTATCTATTTCAAACGCTATTTTATTTGGTAGAACTATTTTTAAAAGTATCAGGAAATTTATCATTTTTCAATTAACTATAAACCTCTGTGCCGTAAGCCTTTCTATAATAGGTCCCTTTATTGGCATAGAAACTCCAGTTACAATAGTTCAAATGCTTTGGATCAATATGATAATGGACACCTTAGCCGGAATTGCTTTCTCCTATGAGCCTCCTTTAAAATCTTATATGAATGAACCACCTAAGAAAAAAGAAGAACCAATTATAAACAAATATATGTATGGTGAAATACTCTTTACAGGAATCTATTCATCTATATTATGTTTAATATTTTTAACCAGCAGTACTATTCGTTCATTTTATAGATATGATCCTACTGATAAGTATTTCATGACTGCCTTCTTTGCCTTATTTATATTTATGGGTATCTTTAATAGTTTCAATGCTAGAACTACTAGAATAAATATTCTCTCAAACATCTTCAAAAATAAAGCTTTTCTAATCGTAACTTTAATAATCATTATAGTTCAATTATATCTAATCTATTATGGTGGAGAATTATTTAGAGCCTTTGGTCTCACCTTAAAAGAAATTCAAATTACCATTCTTTTAGCCGCAACAGTTATTCCTATTGATTGGATTAGAAAACTAATTGTCAAAAGAACACATTCTTCTATTTAAATCACAAATTTACAAGCTTTTCCACTTATACTAAAAAACACCATTCAGTCATCTTTTATTTTTCTCTCCTGAAGAAACCAAATTCTCCCACAACAAAAAACTTTGACCCAACACAGTCAAAGTTTTAATTTTGTACTTATGCCCTTGCTACCATCAAATTACTTGAAGAATATCTTTTTAATCCTTTATAAAATATTAAGAAAGAAAGACTTACTAATAGAACAGTAACTCCTATTACTAATAAGAACAAATATGTATTGAATTTTCCTATAACAGAAACTGGTATATATACAGTTAATCCAACTGGTATTAATGTATACAACAATACTTTAACAACCCCTTTAAATATTCCATCTGGGTATGTAGCAAATTGTGTCATTAAATTATTGCCAGTATCTGCTATAAAGTCAGATTTATTAATCCAAAAACTTAAACTTCCAAGTATTATCGCAATAGATGTTAATATTAAACTTCCTGTAATCGCAAACAATACAAATAGTAAGAATACCCTTACTGAAAATCCATATATAAATACAATTATTACGCCATATAATATATCCCCAATTGCTGAAGCTGAAATAGTAGAAGTTATTGCCGCCAACAAAACATTCTTTGGCTGGACTAAAAACGCATCCAACTTTCCAGTATTAATAGTATCAGACAACTTATATGCACTTTCAAAGAAAAAGTGTGAAATTCCAAATGTTGTTGAAGTTAATCCCCAGAGAAGTAATACTTGCTTTAGCCCATATCCTCCAATGTTATCTTTTAACGAAAATAATATTATCCATTGTACAATGAAACACGCATTATTAAGAATCATAAAAATAACATTCATTAAAAAAGTTGTCTTATTTAACATTTCTCTCATCAACGCATATTTAACAGACAAGAAATTTACCTTTAATTGATTTTTAACCTCCGTTAACATTAAGCTTTTTCACCCCTTTCTTGTATAGTAACGAACACAATAAATATGTAAGTCCCAAGTAAATAATCTGTGCGCCAATAACTCTGCACCATAAACTAAAACTAAAGTTTACAAATAACTTTGCTGGTCCATAGGAAACAACATAAATAGGGCTATAAGAAATTATTGGCTGCAAACTTGCAGGAAAATACTCGATTGGAAATATCGTTCCAAGTACCAAAATAAATTTACTATATACCCAATACAATGGATTTGCATCTTCAATATAAAAGGAAATAAGTCCGATAAAAGCTATCAACAATGTACTTATAAGCGTTGCTAGTACCATTGTAATAAATACAAGTAGTATTCCTAAAACACTTATATCTGGCAATCCCCTTAGAAAAACAACTCCAATGAATGAACCAATTATAGCCAATAGAACAAACTTAATTGTAACGTTACCTAAATGACTAAAAACAGAATACAACACATAGTTATAAGGTTTATTAATATTATAGGCAATATTTCCACCTCGAACATCATCAGCAATCTTTTTACATAATTTTCTTCCTCCTAATGACATCCATAAAATCTCCGTAATAATAACATACCAAATCATTTGACTCATAGTATAACCATTAATCAATTGTGTAGAATCAGCATACAAATATCCCCATAAGTTATAAAATATTAACATCAAAACACAAAATCCTACAAATCCCACTAGAATATTAAGAATGTATTGTAAGTTACTCATCAACTCAAACTTATATATTAAGAAATATTTTTTCATCTTTTCTCACCATTCTTATAAATATCACTGATTATATCCTCAAGTGGTGTATTAGAAATATTTATATCAACAATATTATCAGGATTAAGTAACTTTAAAGCATCAGTAACACTTCTTTTCGTTGTATCAACTTCAATCTTTAAGTTATATCCTTTGTCTTTTAAAATTGTTAGACCATCTTCATCATCTAAATTTACTTTTTCTTTCATTTTTACTTCAACAATTTTTTTATTTAAGTAATGGTATTTTAAATTTTCCATTGTATCATCTAACACAACCTTACCATCATTAATAATGATAACTCTCTTACATAACTTTTCTATATCTGAAACATCATGACTTGTTAGAAATATTGTCGTTTTATATTCTTTATTCATTCGTTTAATCAATGTACGGATATTTTCTTTAACGACTGGATCAAGACCTATTGTAGGTTCATCTAAAAATAACACGCTAGGTTCATGAATTAAGGAAGCGACTATTTCACAACGTATCCTTTGTCCTAAACTTAAATTTCTAACAGGCGTATCAATAAATTCATCTAATTCAAAAACTTGTTTTAACTCTTCAATTTTCTTTTCCAAAGCAAATTCTGGAATATCATAAATAGCTCCAAAAAACTTAAAATTATCATATGGAGTTAAATGCATCCATAATTGCTCCTTTTGCCCAAATACTGTTCCAATATTATAAGCTAATTTCTTTCTTTCTTTTCGAGGATCAATATCCAATACTTTTATATCTCCTTTATCAGGATAAAGAATACCTGTTAACATCTTAATAGTTGTACTTTTTCCTGCTCCATTAGGCCCAATAAAAGCAATCATTTCTCCTTTATCTACCTTAAAGCTTATATTTCTAACGGCTTTAATTTGTTTATATTGAGGCTTAAACATGGATTTAAGACTACCTTTAAAACCTTTACCCTTAATTTTTACTTTAAAGCTTTTTGATAGATTTTTTACTTCAATTATTGCCATAAAATAAATCACATCCTTTCTATTAACCTTTAGTTTCCTAAAACTATTATATGACATAAGTACTCATAAAACCAAAGGTTTAATTCTAGTCGAGCAAACAAAAAATCACTTCAAAAAATGAAGTGACTCCGTACTTTATTGTTCGTGTAGGACTATACCCTATGCAGCTCGATAAATCTTATGCATACTCACTCGACTTGCCACCATGATAACATAGAAAAAGACTTCTGTCAACCTAAAAATGTTTACAAAATGCAACGTTATCATTTTTATAATTAGCCAGACGGCAAAACATACATTCAAAAAAACTTGAATCAAAATAAAAGGCTCAACAAAAGAATTCACTCAAGATAAAAATCTCAATCAAAATCTTCGCTCAAACCCAAATTAAAAGGACTGTAGCTCCAACTCTATATGTTACAATCCTCTATCTCTATTTTCTTATTTTTCCCACTAGTTTATTAAAGTAATAAAACCAATTAATCGGTAGGTAGAAGTCCCCAATAAGTTCTTCTACATGGCCACCAAAACCTTTTTTAAACTCATAAACTCCATCTGTATTCTTAGAACCAAATTCTCCTTTGATACCATAGAAATTATATTTCTTATATTTATTTTCAACAGCATATTTTATCATTATCCATTGAATTAGATACTGTGCATAAAAATTATTGTATTTATCTACATTACCACTAAACAAGTAAATAACTTCGCTACCATATAACATAAACATAGAAGCAGAGATTGGTATCATATCTTCATCGTATTTTGAAATTTCATTTAATCTATTAGTTAAAGAATCAATATTTTTCTTAACTTCCTTAGCACTATTATTTTCTTTATTATAAAACTTCTCATACTTCTTATTATAATTTTCTAACTCTTCAGTAATTTGTTTTTTATATTTTAAAACATCTAAATAAGCTATTAAAAATCTTACATCTTTACCAAATGATTTATACATTTCTTGATAGTATTCTAAACTTTTATCAGAAAAGCCAATCAATTCACTAGTCTCTTCAGTTATTTTTTTGAAAGTAGGTAAGTCATCATACTCTATATCTTTAACAATAATACCAAATTTTTCTGCCTTCTTAATCTTACTTAAATGTTGTGGTTTAAAGTCTTTAACAACTTCTTCAAATGTTTTATTTTCCAAATCAATTACATATTGCCATCTAACTTGATATCTCGTATCATAACCAACTGTATATCCAGCATGAATATAGCCAACTTTTTTTAAAAGTTCAACTATATTTGTATTATCATACTCCCCAGTAAACTCCCCATTAGCATCTCTACTTTTACAGAATACATTAGGATCAATATGTAAAACATATCCTTTTTTACTCTTAATAAACTTTTTAATTTCCCTCGTAAAAAAGCTTAAAAGCTCTTCATCATTATAATCCAATAAAAGTCCTCTAGGTGAATAAAAATAATTATATCCAAATCTATTAGTTCTAGCTGTTAATCTTGCTGCCGCTACAACCTTTTTATTTTTTATAACGCCCACATAATATGCACAAACACCTTTTATATCCATCTTAGGTGACTGCATAAAACTATTTAATTCGCTTTTATTTAAATACGAAACAAATTCTTTCTCACTTAATTCCCTAAATTCCATATTCACACTCCCTCTAAAATAGTGTTCATATACTTTCTAATCAAATCCATATACCTACATTAATTATTATGAATAAGACTTCTTAGTATATACAAAACATAATACTAAATTCTAATACTAACGGATTTCTCCCTTAACAATTTTATCTTTTAAGCCATCTTCCATATTAATCTTTGTTGGAATTATATATTTAGCATGTACTCGATGTGCAATAACATTAGTTAGCATTTTCATAGCTCTAGAACCATCAAACCATAATGGATTATCACTATTTTTTCTTATTTTATCAAGCGAATCCTCCATACACATTCTATCGTACTTATCGCTGGTCCTAATTCCTAACATGCATTTTTGCTTATCATCTTCATATAATGTATTCTTCTTTAATTTATATTCCGCATTATTATACCAATAAGGATGATCTCCTCCGGCTAATATTAAAATATCGCATTTTGTATCAAAATCTCCAATTAAAGAATCAACATATGAAGTAACTTCTTCAAAAGTACAAGTAGGTACATCATCTTTCAAAGACTCAAACTTATTGGTAATATCGACAACTCCAAAATTTAAATATTTTCTCTCAGTGATTTGTCCATTATTAACAACAATCAACTCCGTAGAACCACCACCACCGATAAATATACAAATATTTCCTTCATATTTTATATCGTTGTAGCAACCATACGCTGTATATGAAGCTTCATCTTCTTGTGAAACAACTCTTATTTTTAGACCATATTTACCATCTAAAACATTATTTATTTCTTCAAGCTCTTCTTCAGAAATAAGTCTAAAAATACTACATCCAAAAATATAAACATTTTTAGTAAACTGTAAAGCTTCCTCGATAATTTCATATAACTTTTCCAAATCAGTATCTAATATCTTTTTATTTTTACCATAATTCTTTTTGAACTCAATTGTCATAAATCCATTGCTTATAACTTTTTCCCCATCATAAACATGTAACTTAGTATTATTACTTCCGATCTCTATAATCGCAAAAGTATCTTTTTTCATATTATTCACCTACATTAATTATATAATATAAAATTCCTAAAGTCTTTAAAAAAACACATTTTAAAGTGTAAAATTCTCAAATGCTCAATAAATTCATCATAAATCATTCCAAAATCTAATATAATTTGATAATATTATTTAAGGTGATTAATTTATGTTAAAAAAATATCTAATAGTCTTTTTAGTATCTATGGTACCATTGATTGAATTACGTGGAGCCATTCCTTATGCCATCGGTTATAAGTTACCAATTCTTCCTTCATATATAATTGCGATAATAGGTAATATGTTACCAGTACCAATAATTTATTTATTTGCTCGTCGTGTCCTTGAATGGGGTTGTGATAAAAAATATATTGGTAAGTTTTTTACTTGGTGTTTAAAAAAAGGTGAAAAGGGTGGAAAAAAACTTCAAGAAACAGCCGGTAAAGGTTTATATTGGGCTTTATTCATCTTTGTTGGAATCCCACTTCCTGGAACAGGTGCATGGACTGGTACCTTAGCAGCCTCAATTCTTGACATGGACTTTAAGAAAAGTGTAATTGCTGTAATGGGTGGTGTTGTCCTAGCTGGTATCATCATGGGAATAATATCTCTTGGTGTCTTCAAGGGTATCTTAGGCTAAATTAAAAATATACAAAAAGAGAAAAGTAAAATTATAAACTGATGAACATCATAAATTCAGTTTATTAATATCTTTTCTCTTTTTTTATGGAAATCTCCTCAATTCAACAAATTAATATTATTTATTCTCTGGTTTACAAATAACCTTTTCTAGTAAAAGTCTCTTTTGAAAGCCACCATTTTTATTTGCTTTTTTATCAGCCTCTTGAATTATCTCATCTAAAGTAAATCCATTAAATTCTGCCATTGCTCTAATAAGTTCCAACTTATCAGCAAGTTCCTTTTTTCTTTCTTCTAAAGAAGTTGCCTCTCGTACTTCAACTAATTCTTCATTATCCTTTTTTAACAAGTATTGCCAATACTCTTCATCACTTAATACTCGACATATTGGCTCTTCACCATTGTTCTTAATAATTTCCGGTATATTATCTCTAACCAATTTATCATAAATTTGTTCCATTTTATCACTCCTACATCTATCATAACATAGTTTTAAGTTTATGATATAATAGAAATACAAGGAAAGGAAAAAATATGAAAACACTAATTTTTACTCATCGTAGTGATATCGACGGAATGGGAGGAGCCGTTCTTGCTAAATTGGCTTTTAAAGATGTTGACTATGTTCTATCAGAAGCTTACAATCTTCATGAACATATCCTAAATTATATTAATTCAAAGAAAATTTATGAATATGATCAAATTTTTGTAACCGACTTATCCCTAGAAGAACCAGTATTAAAACAAATATCTTTAGATGAAAAGTTGAAAGATAAATTTCTTTTATTTGATCACCATGAATCTGCCAAAGCAGCAGGGCTAGATAAATATTCTTTTGCAACTATAGAGATAGAGTCAGAAAAAGGCCTATGCTCAGGAACCAGTTTGTTCTATGAATACTTATTAAGTAAAGGCTTTTTTAGAGACAACATAACTATAAAAGAGTTTTCTGAATTAACTAGAAAGTATGATACTTGGGAATGGCAAACAAAATACGAAGGTGAAATGCCAAGAGAGTTAACTTTATTATTTGATGTTTTAGGACCAGATGGTTACATAGAATTAATGACAAAAAAACTATCAGCTCCAACCACTTCTCACTTTGAATTTGA
>SAMEA104315421__coassemble_1028_pt1 | contig 18401 bp, 23 predicted proteins | sample SAMEA104315421__metabat2_low_PE_056 | metagenome-assembled genome bin SAMEA104315421 (sample SAMEA104315421) | gut metagenome | biome: Monkey gut; feature: monkey-associated habitat; material: faeces | place: China | collected 2013
TTCCTAGTAAGCAAATTAGTAAGAACACCATTTTTGTAAGCATTACATATCGCATACACTAATGGAATAGTAATTATAAAAAATATAACATAAGTAAAAACAGAAAATCCTTGAGAAAAAACACTATATGTCATACTATAAAAATCCGTTTTATATATAGGAGTGTCATTAATTAATTTGCACTTTTCAATTCCTACATTATCGTCAATTTGAATCTCATCACAATATTTTCTTGCCGCATTATCATCTTGTTTTAAAATACGATCATTTTTTATATATCCAACAACATTAAAAGTCAAAATCAAAAGCAAAATCACAAATGAAAAAATACAAAGCAAATTATAAATATTAACCTTTTTCATCATAAACCTCATATAAATAAAATATTATATTTTTCTAGTTATGAAACCATTCACCAGATGTATATGTATCTAACAAAGTAACATCAGTTCTTCTTAGTCTAATACGATAACTACCCACATCATAAAGTGAAGTTAAATTAACTCTTTTAGTATCTCCCATATACACTGTTCTTTCGGTTGATGAACCATCATCTTTTTCCCATTTTACACCAATTGGACACTTAGGGCAAGGACTAGTCAAAGCAGTATTAGTAAATTTATTATAATATGTTTGATCACCATAATTATTTTTAGTAACATATTTAGTCCACACGTTTCCACCTGCTGGAATGTTCACAGCAATAGTCGAAGTAGGAACAACAGCTTTTTCCAATGCATACGTCAACACCCCATCAAATAATATAACAGCCACTAAAAACACAAATGTTCCCCTTAAAAATTTCATAAATCAATCACTCCCAAAACTATAATATTATTACAAATAAAATATATTATAAAAATCAACCATTGTCAAGAATAACATCGGACATTTCTATGAACAATACCTACTCTTATCAAACATCTGCCAAGGCAGAAACCTTTTTCCTTCTGTATGTCCACTCATAGCAAATTCTATAAGTCCAATTGAAGCTAATTCATCTTCCATATATTCAAGACGTTTAAGTAAATTTTTAATAATATCAGTCCATATAAAATCAGGTATTTCTCTATAAACCTCCGGAACATTTTCTAAAGCAACCTTTTCATCTATTCCAACACTCCTAAGAAAATCAATTCGCATTTTTCTCCTTAAAGCATATTCTTCATCACTAATCAAATAAGTTCTATAACTTTTAAAATTACCTATATTACACTTTCTAATATCAAACCAAGGAATATAATATCTCTCATGACAATCAATTCCCTTAGATACTTCCCGACCATCATATCCTTTACCAACCGCATCAATATAAACACCTTTACCGACACTAACGCCAACACTTATACCAGCATATCTTTCATATCTTTCACTTGGAGCATGTGTTAAATTAAATAAAACCAATACCCCATCATCATCAAGTTTCTTAACTCTTTTAAAAATATCCAAAAGATCCCTATCAAGTTCTTGGGCTTCAACACTAACCATAGAAGACTTAGTAATTAAAGTATCATTTCTCTCACAAGTAAAACTACTACAATAATCATAATTATTTAAAAAATCCTCAATACTCGTAACAACAACTAAATCTCTAACCGGACTCAAATCTGGAAAATACTTAAGTAAATTAATCATATCCCTAGTCCTATGATATTGCATCATTTTTAATATGTCATCTTTATTATTATATTTTAACATTTTCTACTCCTTATAATCATATTCCCAAAAACTCAAAGCTCCTTTTACTGGAATTTCTTCTATCATTTTAACATTTTCTAATCTAAAACCATATCCATCAAAACTCTTATCCCTAGCTGTTTTACCATAAACCAACTCATTATCTTTAAGTAACATTTTTCTAGTCTCTTCATCTATATTTACACAATCAACCATATCACATATCGCAATAATACAGCCAGATGGATACTCCAAATTATAATTCTTAAATTTTTCCATAGCTTTCTTATCAATTCCTTTACCAGCATGAATCAATAATTTTCCCCTATATTTACTCTTCCAAGTCCTAAACTCATACTTTTTAATACCAGCCGCAATTAAAGAAGCATAAGGCTGCTTAATAGTAATAGTCTTCATAATAACCTCCACTAATATAATAACATAATTTCTTTCCTAATAACTATTATATTTTTTCATGTAAAAGTTGTATTTATCAAAAAGAATTGCTATTATATATAGAAAAAGGAGGACTAATATGAAAATTGTTACAGATGAAGAAATACTTGTCCAGAAAAAAGATTTAATAAGTTTATTATATGATGGTAATCAAATACCTCAATCTATAGTTGAAACCATTTTTGGAGAAGGATGTATAGTAGTCGATGGAAACAATAAAAACGACTACGTAAGATTTACTCTACCATCCCAAATAAGTTATTTAAATAATATCGAATGGATTCTTGACTATAGTTCTTTAAAATCCTTAACAGATGAAGAATTAAAGCGTTTAGAAGATGTTTTAGCAAAACGTCACACAAGTATCAAAGAAAAATATTTAGCTATGCCTGAAGAAGAAAGAGAAAGGAAAAAGTTTCTTGCTTTTCAAATTAGAAGTGCCGAATATCAACTTCTAACTATTGAAGATTTTAAAGAACATAAAGATGATCCTATAAAAGTAGCCAATGATTCTACTCCTGAAGCTACTAAAAAAGAATTAGGTATAAAGCAATTTATAAAATCTATCTTTAAAAAATAAAACTACTATTCACAAAAATAAATAGTAGTTTTTATTTGCAAAAAAATGGTGCCGAGTAAAGGACTTGAACCTTCGACCTTTGCATTACGAATGCACTGCTCTACCAACTGAGCTAATTCGGCATCTAACACTAAAATTATAGCAATATTCTTTTCTAAAAACAATCCTTAATAAATTTTTCTAATAATTCGTGATCCTTTAAATTACTATTATCCTTAAAATAACCTTCAAGCAAACCAACATCTACGCTTAAAATATCTGGCTTATTAACTAAAATACTAGGAATATCAATCTTTTCTAAACTAAGAAGTCTTTCTAAAATCTTTCTAATATCATCCTCACTCCTACTAAAATAATTAGGATTAGCAGTAATAATATCAAGAAGTTGAGCTTGACTACATCCAATATCAACTAATATATAAATATAAGTAATCATCTCTAAATCACTCATATCTTTTATATGATTATTTGCATCAATCATTTTAAGTATCTCACTCTCATTAAGATTTAAGTTGTATAAATAATCCATTAGTATCACCAGAAAAATTATATCATAAAAGAAAAACCAATTCAAACGAATTGGTCTATAAGTATTTCTTTAATATTTCAAGACTTTTCTCTTGCATTGCTACAAATTCACTAATAATTTTAGAAACGTCATTATCAATCTCTTTATTATTTAAAATTCTTCTACCTTCAATGATCCCCATATTAGTTCCTTTTACTAATAGCTCAGCTATTTTAGAATTACTTCTATCATTAAAAGTCTTCATCTCTATTCCCCACCAAGTCATAGCCTTAGCCATCGAACTAACTTCATGTGGTGTATCCGTATCATTATATTTCTTATAAATCTTATCTATCTTTTCTGCAATAACTTTATACTTATCATATTCTCCTTTAAGTACTTTCATAAATTCTGCGTCTTCTGCTTTCTCCATCGTAAAGCTAATAGCATCCATGCCCATACTAGCACCTTTATTTACTTCATCTAATGCATTAATATTTTCTTCCATAAAATTCCTCCTATAGTTAATATAAGTAGAATTTTATTCTTTATACATTAATCTAATAATTTGTTCTAAGTTCAAATATCGCTACATACTCCTGATATTTACCAACTCTTTCTAAATATACAGAGAATTCAACTACTATATCAAATAAATCATGTTTAAATATATAATCAATTATCTTATCAATATTAGGAATATATTTAATTTTCTTATCATAATAATTTGTACTGATATTCCAAGTTGGATCTCTTAAAACCATTCTTGTATTATATGAAGGATTATCGCTTGCTAATAAATAAAACTTTTCTAAATCTCTACTAATATAAATATCTCCAATAAGTACATAATTTCCATATGCTTTACTACTAACTGCAATAGAAAAATTATTATCATATACTTTTATTAATTCTAAAACTTTTTCTCTAGAAACATTAAAAAAAGTCTTACCAGAACACTTTGTAGGATCTCTTAAAACATATATATTTTGATTATTCTCATCCAAAAACTCTTCTACTTTAGAAAGTAACATATTATCAGTAGGATCAAAAACCTTTTCTGTAAAATAATTTAATCCTAACTTTTCTAAATAATATAAACTTTCTTCTTTATTTCTAATAATCATAAATTCACCATTTAAATTATATCAATAAATTCTCATCTAATAAAGTTTTATCTAAATCAATTTAGTAATAATTACATAGGCATTAATATCTGGAGCTAAAGTTAAAACAACATCATTATTAGATCTAACACCTAAACTAATTATCATTGGCCTCTAGTGTAGTAACACAAGCCCCATAGAAATCACTGTCAGTATTAGTAACTAAATATTTACTAATAGTAGTTCCATCAAGAGCCTCTCCACTTCTTAATAATTCTGTAAAAAATACCGTATCACTAGAAATAGAGCCTGAAAAATAATATTCCAATTTATAAATACCATTCTCCAATATAATAAAATCACTATTATCTTCTAAATTGATTTCTCTAGCTTCCCCATTTTTATTTAAAGGAACCTTCACAACTTCTTGTTTAGTTAAATTAAGAATTGTTCATAAATCACTAAATTTATAATCAAACGCCAAAATAACACTTGACCCTGTTGGGCCAGTAACTCCCATTGGTATCTCAAAATCCAATATATGTTTTCCCAAACTATATGTATCAATAACCAAAGCTTCTCTATCTGGAGAAACTGTCGTTGTCTTTCTAACTTCTATTGTATCTGCCCCTCCTCTTGGTCCTGTTCATACTCCTATTAGTGAAAGTAATATATATTTTTTTACCATTTTTTAATATAATGGCTTAATTTTATAACAAATATTTACATTTTGTTTATGATACTCTTAATAGAGTTAAAGACTTAAATAATGCTATTATAAATTACCATGTATATAAAGATAAAGCAGTTTTAAATATATTTAACTCTTTTCTTTCAGAGGCTTATCTAACACAAGATATATCTATTGTAAAAGATATTACCTATATTAATGTATTTAATAGATTAAAAGGTATATCTCAAAATATAAGTGATGATAACATTGATATAGCATACAAAGAGTTAAAAGATATTATAGAGCAATTTAAAGAGTATTATGAAAGGAATAGCTAATATGAAAAAGATAAATGTATTAGATTTATTATGTGATGACTTAATAGAACAAGATAAAATAGAAAAAGAAAACTTATATTCTTGTGTTGATAAAACTTTATTAGATAGCAATATAAGCAAGTATATTATACCTTATATTCAAAGAACATATAAAGTATATGATTTAGATTTTGATTTTGATATAAACTCTACTGATGAAATTACAAAATACAAAAGTTTAAGATTGTTAAGGTCAATTATAAAAGAAGTATACGATTTAATTGGTGTTTTACCTGATTATTTTAAAGCATACGAGAAAGAATATGATACACAAAAGGCTTATGAAGAAATATGTTCAAGAGTTTTTATAGGAAATATACTTGATATAAAAAAGGTTTAAAACACTTTGAATTAGATGAAAACTGGAAAGCAGTGTTAGATGAGTTAAAAGAAAGAATAGATAGTAATAAATTACCGACCTTTTAAGGCTTATTTTAATGACAAAAAGCCTTTTCATATATAAGTAATAGATTTAATTGTTTTTATCTTAATAAGCCACCTAAAACGGCTTAAAATAAGGTTATTGGCATAATAAAAGAGTGATAAAAGATTTTATTCTTCATCACTCTTATTTTTTGTATCTTCTTCTATTGGCTCAAATAACTCTCTAATATCTATATCAAGAGCTTTTGCTATTCTTCCTAATGTATCAAGTCTTGGTCGCCTTGTTAGTTTAATACACTCTAAATCTCTTATAAATTGGTGTGTTAATTCGCACTTGTCGGCTAATTCTTGTGTAGTATATTTCTTTAATGTTCTATGCTTTTATTAAGTCTTGCTAATTAATAATAGTAATCATCACTATTTTTGCTTATCATATAACCGTCTAATAATAGGTGTGGCAAAAATTAGTTAAAAAATATGTCTTACAACCAAAGACAGAAATTAAAATTGATGATATAATAGTTATTGTAAAGAAAGGAGTAATTATTATGTCAAGAAAAATAGTTATGTTAGGGCTATGTGGAGTTATAATGTTAAGTTTATGTGGGTGTAAAAATCTAAATGAAGAAAAAAAAGAAATAGATAAACTTAATTGTTCGATTTTAAATAATGTAAAAACAAAGTTTGAAGGAAAAGGAACAACAACTTATTTAATTACAAATGATGGCGATTTGTATAAAATTGGTAATTTTAGTGATGATACAAATTGTAAAAAAATTGATAGTAATTTAAAATTTGAAAGAATAGTTGATAATTATTTAATAGACAATCAAAATAATCTCTATGAAATTGATAACAAAGATATTGTAAAAAAACAAAATGCTTCATATATTGATAAATATGTAAACGATAATAGTATTGTAAAATTTAGTGCGGGAATTTTAAATGTAAATGATTTTTATTTAAAAAATGATGGCATAATATACAATGGTCAAACAAATAATATTTTTAAATCATTTACAAATGAAAAAATATTAGATTTTTTACATGATGGAACACATATAGTTTTGATTAAAACTGATAAAGCATATTATATTAGAAAAGTTAAAGATACAAAATGCTACAAACATGATGATATAAAATGCAAATATGAATACGAGAAAGATGAAGAATTAACAAAAAAATATAAACAAATATCATACATTGGTCGTTGCCTTTTTGAAGAAGTAGAAAAACCTAAATATTATGGTTGCGAGTATGTATTAAAAGATGGCACAGCATTTTTATATAAGGGAGTGTGAGTTTATATAGCTTTAATTAAATGTAAAGAATGTGGAAAAGAAATTAGTTCAAAAGCAAGTGTATGTCCCACTAAGTAACAATTATTAAACCCACAATTTTTTCTCATAAACATTACCACTCTACTAAATTTTATGTAAATCTATCCACTATAAATAATGAATTAAACCAGTAAAATTTTGACTTTCGCGTTATTTAGTCTATAATATAAAGATGAAAAAAGGAGGTGCAACATGGAATTAGATAATTTTAGATATCGTAATCAATTCAATATAACTGGAAAATTAACTCAATCTCTTTCTAAAATAATATCCGCAAAAGAAAACGGTCATTATATTTGTGGAATTATAGGCTTTAACACAGAAGCTCATAAAGAAATAGTATACGAAACCAGAGAACATGGAATCATTATGCCAACACTAAGTTCGTTTGGCTATATCGAAAAATGTCATGGTGAATATAAAGAAGAAACTATTGAAAGTAAACCTTATAGTTATTTTGTTGTTATTGATAAAGAAACTTATAAATTTTTCTCGAGAATAACAAGTGCTTTCAGTAAGCAAAAAGATATGGAAAATGTTTTAAACATTCTTTGTCCTTTTCATCAAGAATACGAAGGTGTCTTAAATTCTTCCGAATTAGTTGAAAGATATCCTTACTTACAAGAATTCTTTGATCATATCGATACTTGGCGTATGGAAAATAATCGAGCAACCATCGATGATGAAGTTATAACAGCCGCAACAGAAAAAGTTTTACCAAAAAAAGAATATAAAAAACAATAATAAAAACTACTATTCAGTAGTTTTATTTTTTTCAAATATTTTTCCCTTTTCCGCTTGGTTTGGTCTTATCTCATGCATTTCTCTGCAAAAAGCAATTTCACTCCATAATTCTAAAGCTTCTCCCTTACCCTTAAAAATACTTGTTAAAGTATCTAAAGAATAATCATACAAACTAGATTTATCAATTAAAATATCTCCATCACAAGAATTGATTGGATTGTTAATAATACCACATTCCCATTCATCTAAAGTATCATCATAGAATTGATCGTCAGCAAAAAACTCTCTAACTAAAATTTCCTTTTCTTCTCTTGTCCAATTAGAATTCTTTAATATTTGATACCTAATATCATAAGGATAAACTCCATGTGCCTGTTTTGTACTTAAAGTATTAAAAACATCATTTGCATACTCTGAAGCAGTTTTTCTTCCAACCGGTGTAACAAAACCATCACCACAAAATACTGTTACTTTCTCATCACTTACGCCAATTTCATCAAGCATTTTTGAAAACTCTTCTCTATTTTGTTTAAAACGTATTGTTCCACTCTTGTTCATTGCCTCATCTACTGCAAAAGTCTTTTGCTCCTCAGTTAATTTCAACTCAGGATTCCATAAACTCATTAACAAGAACGAATAACCACCATTAGAGGCACCCTCCGCAACAATCCTCGCTATATCTTTATTTGTATAAATGGCTTCAATTAAGTTGTCGTAAGCTTCTTCATCAACATTTTCAAAGTCCATTAACATCATACTTGCTATTGCAATGCCTCTTACTATATCTCTTTCTCCAAACTTATCTTTTTTAACTTGTACAGCCTCTCTTAAAATAGTAGGATCTCCTTTTATCATAGACCATAACTTTAAAGCATTTTCAAAAGAACCATTATTATGAAACGCTCTATATAATTCATCATCTAATTTTTCTACATTAATCATACCATTACCTCCCTTTGATTATGTGTTATAACATAAAAACGACCATTTTACAAGTCGTTTTAAATTTTCACTCGAAAAGTCCGAGTTTCAAACAATCTGGTGCCCTTATGGTGGAAGTATAACAACCACTAGGCATAAATTTATAGGTAGTAATAACTACTAACCTTTACGATTATACTACATTTTTGTAAAATTGACATGGTTTTTGATTAAATTGTTGAAAAATATGGTAAAATTAATAATAGAAAGGAAGTTAGTATGAATCCAGAAGTTATTGCAAATTTAATTTTAGCATTTTGTTTTGGTCTTACGATAGCATTTTTTATAACACCAATATTTGTGTATTTAAAAAAAGTTATGTATCATCCCACTCAAAAAAAAAAGTTATTAGAAGAGGCAATAAAAAAAGATCATGTAGTTAAGGCAAAACTCATAAAAGAACAAGATCTTAGAGAGTATGATACTCAATTTGGTTATCGCTACACTGGTAAAATAATGGCTACTTATGAATATAGTTACAACGGCAAAACATATAGAAGAAAATTTATAAGTTTCAATAAATTTGGTGATGAAGTAGATTTATACTTTATAAGAAATCCTAGAAAAGCAGAATTCGGTGGAAATTTATGGGTTTCTGCAAAAAATCATTGGGTTAAGTCGTTTTTTATTATGGTTTTATTATGCTCAATAATTTCTTGGTTTATTCTAGTTTTCAAATGAAAGGTGGAAATTTGATGAAAAGAATATTTTTAAGTTTAATATGTGGAATTTTATTACTAGGTGTATTAACTGGTTGTGACAATAATTCTGGTGGAAAGGATGATAGTAAGGCTAACAATATTACAATCAACGCAGCAGAAGGTTTAGAAGTTAAAACATACATTTCTAATGGTGAAAGACAATTAATTGTAAGTGTAACTAATAAAAGTGGCAAAACTATTGGTTCTGGTTATATGGATATTAGTTATTATGATGAAAGTAATAACAAAATAAGTATTTGGGGTTCTACCAATCAAAAATTTAATATGTTAGAAAATGGGAATGAGGTGATTTTCGGTTTTGATCTTCCAGGAGAAGATACATCTAAATTTTATGTACCCGCTAAAACCGATGTAAAAATAACAATAGATGAAGAATATAAAAAAAGTTTTGCAAAACAAATATCAGAGTATAAAGAAAACTTTTCATATTCATATTCAGTCAAAGATAGTACAATTACATTAAATATAACTAACAACTCTAATAAATCAGAATTTGTTCCAAGAAGTATCTCTGTTGTATTTTATAAAAATAATAAACCATTATATGTTAGAGATGTTATGTTATCTGGTACACTAAGTGCAGGGCAGTCAAAAACAACTACAACTACTGTTCCTAATGATTACAAAAAGAAACAAGAAACAGGTGAAATGGTTTTACTTGATTATGATTCAATAAAATTATTTAGAGTAGTAGAAGGAAATTCATAATATTTAAAAAGCCGTAATACTTTTTGTTGAAACGAAGTCTCAATAAAAGTAGTAGTAGGCTTTTTTATTTTATTTTCAAAAATTCGTAATGAAAATAAAAACATAATTTTACTTGGTTTTATGCCTTGCTAAAATTATGTTTAAAAGGGGTTCAAAAGGGATTTCCCTTTGCACACCGTTATTGGTTTTGCCAATAGCGTAGTGTGTTACTAAATTGTCAAAATAAAACTACATTCAAATTAAATTGAAAGTAGTTTTTATATTATCTCGAAAAGTACGAGTTTAGTATCAATCTGGTGCCGATAGCAAGAATTGAACTTGCCGCTGATCCTTACCAAGGACCTGTATTGCCACTATACTATATCGGCATAAGACCATATTATCATAAAGACTAAAAAAATACAATATGGTGTTCAAGGTGAGAATCGAACTCACATCATTTCCGTCGGAGGGAAATATTTTATCCATTAAACTACTCGAACGAAAAAGGACCTAATCATCCTCACAGGTAACTCCATACTTCTCTGCAAAACTAAGCCAATCAGCTAATTTTACTTTTCCATCTTTAACAACGTTATCCTCTTCGCCTTCTATTTCTAAAAGCTTCTTAATATCTATCTTAGCGTAATTAATAATAGTATCACTAATAATACTATTTTCATCTCTTGTAACAGTATTATCATAATACTTTAATCCTTCATATTGTTTAAAAATATTTTTATATGCTTTTTCATAAGTATCAAGAACACTACTATCTTCACTAGTAACCTTTTCTACTGAATGTAAAATTGTTACATAATCTTCTTCATAGTAAATTTCGTAATTCATCACTGAAGTTCCATTTGTTACTTCTCCTTTACGACTACATATCTTCTTTCCATCAGCACTCGCAACATTACCAGTCACACATCCTGACAAAAGAAAAGTAATCATCAATAATAAAAAACTACTTACTACTATTTTTTTCATCCGGATCATCCTCTAATAATTTTATAATTTTCTTTTGATTTCTTAACATCTCATTAATATGATCATGTAAAGATTCAAGTATAAGTTCACTCTTTAAGTCAGTTCGATAATCATTCTGGTTTCTCAAACTATCCTTCTCAGCTTGTCGATTTTGACTCATCATAATAATTGGTGCCTGTATTGCCGCAATACAAGATAAGACCAAATTAAGAAGTGTATAAGGAAATGGATCAGGTGCATTACCATCTATTAAAATATAAGTATTAATAATAATCCAAATAATTAAAAAAAGTATAAACCCTAACACAAAAGTCCAGCTACCGGCAATCTCACTGACTTTATCAGCTGCCCTATCACCAAATGACATCTTCTGAGCCTCTTGTTTATCAACATCAATCGCAATAGGTTGTTCCACTAATAAATCCAATAATTCCTCTTCATCTTGTGCCTCAAGTTCGGCATTCTTTAATAACATTTTAACAATATCTTTTTTTGTTTTTCTCTTTTCCATAACGTTTCACCATAAAAATTATAACACATCTTTCTAAAACATAAAAGAAAAAGTAGTATCATTACTACTTTAAAAATGCAATTATTTCTTTTGCTACCTCATTAAGTAAAACTTCATCCATTTCATCTAAAAAACCATGTCCACAAAATTCAAGTTCAACTAACTTATTATTTTCATTATTAGAAAAAGCCTCATAAAATTTCAAAACCTCATTCTTTAAAGGATCCGCATTTCCTACCATAAATAACATATTATTTTGAATAGTAGAAGCATCTTCTAAAGTTAGAAGAACATCTTTATTCCCCTTTAACTTCTTAGAATCTAAATACTTCTTATAAAACTTTTCTAATTTTTTCGTAAAATCATTTTCTAACTCTTTAGTTTTCTTCTTTGCAAAACTATTTGCCAAAATCGGATAAAATAACACCAATTTATTATCCTTATTCTTACTCTTTTTAATAATGCTAAGAGCAAGTGTTGCTCCTACTGAGTCTCCCATCAATGTAATATTAGAACTTGCAATTCCTAATTTTTCTAGCTCCAAAGACAAATATGAAAAACTAGCAAAACATTTATCAAATACTTCTAAATAATTAAATTCTTCTAAATCATCCAAATCCAAAGCAATAACCAATTTTTCTGTCTCATGCGCTATATTTTTAATAATTTCCGAATAGTCGCCCAGACAACCAGATACTTCACCAAAACCCGGAATATATATAATAACCTTTGAAATATTAGAAACTTTCTTCGGATAAAAAACCCTTACTGGCAAAACTTCATCATTAAAAACAATCCTATAACTAGAAATATTTTTCTTAGATATTGTTGGATGAATAATTTCATACACTGTTCTATATAATTTATACTTAAGTGTCTTATCAAAGCTATTAACACTTGTTGTTTTCATACTACCACCAATTATATAATAACATAAAAAGAAAAGTTCTCTTTCCCAAACTTTTCTCACTTTACACTATTTACCAGTATTTTCAGCAATTAACTCTTCTATCTCTGAAACTAATCTTTTATTAGCCCTTTCCAAGTCATCAGAGGCTACAAAACCTTCCCCAAATCTAACAGTTAATTTATTATTAAATAATCTATATTTTCCAGTTATCGCAAAAGGTACAATTAAAGCACCACTCTTATTAGACATTGAAACTGCTCCATACTTAAATGGTAATAATCCATTTAAAGACTTATTTCTCGTTCCTTCTGGAAAAATGCCTAATACTTCACCTTCTCTAAGTACCTCAAGTGCCGCCTCTTTACTATCTGTATTATCATGACCTCTATCAACTGGTATACAGCCTACTACTTTAAAAAACCACCCAATTGGACTATTAAATAACTCTTTCTTAGCCATATAATGAACAGGTCTTTTCGTAGACAATATTGGCATACAAGGATCAAATATATGTCTATGGTTACCAGCCAGTATTACGCCACCATTTTTTGGTATTTTTTCTCTTCCTACAATCTTAGGTCTAAAAAAGATTAAAAAGAAAATTCCCAATAATCCTTTAAAAAACCTAAAACCAAGCATCTTATTCTTCTTCATCTAAAGCCTCTTGTAACTTCTTAAAATCTATTTTTCCCATTAAAGTCTTAGGTAAACTCTTTCTATATACAAACTCATGAGGAATAGAATAAACTGCTAAATTCTTTTTACAATGTTCCTTTATACTACTCTTTACACTAATTGGACTATATCCATCTTTTAAAACTATATAGGCTTTAGGTACTTCTACCTTATAAGGATGAGGAACTCCAATAACACTACAATTTAACACCGCCGGATGCTCCTCAATTACCTTTTCAATATAACTAGGATAAACATTATAACCCGAACTAATAATCATTCTCTTTAATCTTTGTCTATAATAAATGATTCCATTCTCATTCATCATTCCAATATCCCCAGTATGTAACCAAATCATACCATCTTTATGTTTTTGTAGCATCTCATTAGTTTCTTTTTCATTATCTAAATAGCCAAGCATAACTGTAGGTCCCGCTACACATATTTCGCCATCCTCACCATACTTAACTTCTTCTTGTGTTCCCGGTTTAACTATTTTTATATAGTTTCCTGGAAAAGGTATTCCAATACTTCCATCTCGATAAGCATCACCAAACGACAACGAAACAGCCGCTAAAGCTTCAGTCATTCCATATCCTTGACTAACTTTAACCTTGCTACCATGACTAAGTAAAAAACCATTAATTCGTTCTGACAAATTACTAGATAAAGAATCTCCTCCCGAAATAACATACTTTAACATACTAAGATCTAACTTTTTATTCTTCGTATTAGTCAAAGCCTCATACAAAGTAGGAACTCCACATATAACATTTGGACGATACTTCTCAAGTAACTCATCAAACCTCTTCGCATTAAATTGTGGTACCAAAATAACTTCACATCCTAAGCCAAACGGAATGTGAAAAGAAACTCCCAGTCCAAAACCATGAAATATTGGCATTATTCCTAATACCTTATCTCGAGGTTTCAAATCCTTGAAAATTACTCTTGCTTGTAAAGCTAAAGCATTAAAATTTCCATTAGATAACACAATACCCTTAGGCTTACCTGTCGTACCACCTGAATGAAGTATTACTGCTGGATCTTCTGCTTTACAAGAAATAGGATTTTCACTTTCAAAATAACTTCTAATAATAAAATCATTCCAATAAGTATATAACTTACTTCTCCTAGCCTTCTTCATTTTCCAAGTCTTAATCTTATATCCAAAATGCATATGTGGAAACATTGAATTATTAACCGGAGCAACTACAACTTTACATACATTTGTCTCATTAATAATATTTTTGACCTTTTCATAACAAAAATCAACCATTACCAAGTACTTACTCTTTGTACTATTTAAATACTCCTTAATCTCTTTCTCACCAGACAAAGGATGAATCATATTACTAATAGCGCCTATTTTACTAACAGCATAAAAACTAATTAACCCTTCCGGAGTATTAGGCATACATATCGTCACAACATCTCCTCTTTTTACTCCAATACTAGAAAAAGATAATGCCGCTCTATCAATTCTTCTTAAAAAATCTTTATAACTAAAAACTCTTCCGTAATAATTAACTGCCGGATAATTCATATTATTAAGAGCACTTCTTTTAAACATTTCATAAATAGAAATATCTTCTACCTTAAATTTTAATTCTTCTTTTTTATAATATTTTTTCCAAGGAACTTTTACTGATTTTTGTCTCAATAAGTCAACAACATTCATTTAAAATAACCTCCACACCAAAAGAAAACTAATCTAAATTAGCTCTCATCAACTTCTCTACTTCTTTTTCTAGTTTTTCATTAGCCTTAGCCAAATCATCGCCAACTTTAAATGGTTTTCCAAAACGGATTGTTAAATTTTTACTCCTAAATTTATAATCTCCCGTAAGTCCAAAGGGTACTAATAAAGCATCTGTTTTATGAGCCATCGAAACTGCGCCAAACTTAAAAGGCAACAAAAATTGATCTGTTTTATTTCTAGTTCCTTCTGGAAATAGTCCTAAAGCTTCTTTTTTCTTTAAAACATCAAGTGCGGCTTTAACCGCTTCATCATCCTTTTTACTTCTGTCAACTGGAATGCAACCAACCATTCTAAAAAACCAAGCATGTCTTCCTTCAAAATATTCCTTCTTAGCCATATAATGAATAGTTCTCTTTGTCGCCATAATTGCTAGACATTGATCATATACATGCTTATGATTACCTACTATTAGTATTGCCCCTTCTTCGGGAATATTTTCTTTTCCAATAATTGTTGGTCTATACCAAAACTTAAATATCGGTACCAAAAGAGCCTTAAAAAATCTATAATACCTCATCTTATCTGGTTCACTATTCTTCTTCATCTTTTACTGCTTCCTCCCTTAATTTCTTAAAGTCCACTTTACCAATCAAAGTCTTAGGTAAACTCTTTCTAAACTCAAATTCTTTAGGAATAGCATAACTTGCTAAATTCTTTTTACAATATTCTTTTATACTAGCCTTAACTGTTAAAGGATTATAATCATTCTTCAAAACAATAAAAGCTTTTGGCACTTCTACTTTATAAGGATGTGGTATTCCAATAACACTACATTTTAATACTGAAGGGTGTCCTTCAATAACTTCCTCAACATGACTAGGATAAATATTATATCCAGAACTAATAATAAGTCTTTTTAATCTTTGTTTATAATAAAGAATACCATCACTATCCATCATACCAATATCCCCAGTATGAAGCCATACCATTCCATCTTTATGTATTTGTAACATCTCATTAGTTTCTTTTTCATTATCTAAATACCCAAGCATAACTGTAGGGCCTGCTATACATATTTCTCCATCTTCCCCATAAGGAACTTCTTCTTGTGTCTCTGGAGTAACAATTTTTATATAATTGCCTGGGAAAGGTATTCCAATACTATCTTCTCGGTAAGCTTTTCCATATGATAAAGCAACAGCTGCTAAAGACTCTGTCATTCCATATCCTTGACTAATCTTAATTTTAGCGTTATGTTCCTTCAAATAATGATTAACTCTCTTAATCAAACTACTAGATAGACTGTCTCCTCCTGAAATAGCGTACTTTAAGCCACTTAAATCTAGATAATCATTCTTCGTACTTGCTAAAGCCTCATACAATGTTGGAACTCCAAATATTATATTAGGTTTATATTTATCAAGTAATTTATCAAACTTTTTAGCATTAAACTGTGGTACCATTACAAGTTCGCAACCTAAAATGAATGGTCCAATTGTTGAAACTCCTAAACCAAAACCATGAAATATTGGCATTATTCCTAAAACTCTATCTCCCGGCTCTACATCTGAAAATACTATTTTTGCTTGTTCTGTTAAAGCATTAAAATTTCCATTAGATAAAATAATTCCTTTAGGTTTACCAGTTGTTCCACCAGAATGTAGTATTACTGCTGGATCATCCTTAGAGATTTTTATATTAAAAGTATGATTATATCCAACAGCTTTCTTTAAAAAATCATTCCAATATAAATAAGCTTCACTCTTTAATGGTCTCTTAACTTTAAATCCTTGACTAAATTGATAGCCAACTCCCATAAAAAAAGGCATACTATCTCTTGCTGAAACCACAATAGTCTTATATACACTAGTTTCCTTAATGATATTCTTAACTTTTTCATAACATAAATCAATCATTACTAACATCACACTATTTGTACTAAGCAAATACTCCTTAATCTCAACCTCTCCAGATAAAGGATGAATCATATTACAAATAGCTCCTATTTTATTAAGCGCATAAAAAGAAATCATTGCCTCAGGTGTATTAGGCATACATATCGTAACAATATCTCCTCTTCTTACTCCTTGACTTCTAAAAGAAAGTGCCGCCTTATCTACATTATTTAAAAACTCACGATAAGTAATCCTCTTTCCAAAATAATTAATTATTGGTCTACTCTCATATTTTAACACTGCTTCTTTTAAAACTTCATACATTGATGTATCTGGTACTTTTACCTTTAAATCTTCTTTTGTATAAAACTTGTCCCAAGGTGTCTTAATTAATTTTTGTTTTATTAAATTAATAATATTCAATTAAATTCCTCCAATTTTTTAGAAATCTCATCTCTTAATTTCTTATTTTCCATCTCTAAGTCACTACTAATTTTTCTACTCTTTAAAAATTCAATACTAATACTTTTTCCAATAATATTATATTTTCCTTTAATAACAAAAGGTACTATCACACTATCAGTATCATTACTCATCTTAACCGCCCCTATTTTAAATGGCATTAAAATATCATCCGTTCTATTAATAGTCCCTTCTGGAAAAATACCAACAACTTCTCCCTTTCTAAGTTCTTCTTTGGCACTCTTTAAAGAGTCCCCATCATGTATTTTTCTATTAACTGGAATACAGCCCATATTTCTAACGACTACTCCTTCAATCCCCTTAAATAACTCAATCTTAGTCATAAAATGAATTTTTCTAGGAACAATCGCAATAAGTAATAAAGGATCTAACCATTTCGTATGATTTCCTGCTAAAACGATAGAACCCTCTTCCTTTATATTTTCTCTTTCCTTTACCTTAGGATGAAAAAACAAAAAGACCATAATTCTTAAAAATCCTCTAATTATATTATAAAACAAATTATTCATATTTTTCTCCTACATTATAAATTATATACCAAATAAGAAAAAATTCAAAATAAAAAATCATCAAGAGTAATTACTTGATGACTTCTTCCTTCGTAAGTGAATTATATATTACTATTTTTCTATCTCTCTTTTCACTTAAATGTTCCTTATTTTCTAATTGTCTTTTAACCTCTAAAGAAACACCTCTTGCTCCATCTATTAAACTCACCTCTGGCATCTCTTTAAGTATTTCTTTTTTTATAAATGGATAATGTGTACATCCTAAAACTATCGAATCTATATTTTTATCTTTATACTCTGAAAAAGTATTTTTCAAAATCTCCTCTATTTCTTCTTTATCTTTAACTTCTATTGCTCTCGCCAGTCCCGGACAAGAAACTAAATAAATATTTTGATCTTTTCTTTTATTATCTCTTATAAGTTCACTAGTTCTCTCAGACTCTATTGTAGCTGGAGTAGCCATTACTAAAGTATTTTTAAATTCTCTATCG
>SAMEA104315421__coassemble_1042_pt1 | contig 18097 bp, 16 predicted proteins | sample SAMEA104315421__metabat2_low_PE_056 | metagenome-assembled genome bin SAMEA104315421 (sample SAMEA104315421) | gut metagenome | biome: Monkey gut; feature: monkey-associated habitat; material: faeces | place: China | collected 2013
ATTTAGAATACAAATAGTTGCGGCATATCTAGATATTTGTCAGAGACATATCAAACTATTTTATATTTATAATATCAATCAATTTATTTTCCTCATCAAATGTAAGTTTAAATGTTTCACAGTAATTCCATTTTCCATCAAAGAATTCTTTTCCATTAAATTTATAAGTTCCATTATCTTGACATTTGCACCAATTACTAAATAAAGCTGCCATGGCAGTTGAGTGTCCAACAATTAAAATTTTCTTGTTACTATATTCATTTAATATTTTGTTTAGTGAAACTAGTTCTCTACTTAAAACTTCATTTAGTGATTCGCCATTATCCAATTTATAATCGAAATCTTTAGATTGTTTTTCTTCAAAATTTTCAGGTAGATCTTCCCATTTAGAAATACCAAATTTTCTTTCACCAAACGATTCAACCACATTAACTTTATCTTTTGTAAAATACTTTGCCGTTGCAATTGCTCTAACATAATTAGATGAGAATACTATATTAAAATCTTGTAATTCTTCTATTTGGGATTTTTCTTTGGCAATACTTTCTCCATTTACCGTTAAAGCCAACTTTTCATTTTGTAATTGTAAAGAATCATTATTTTCAATGTTGTTGCATTTTAATGCTTGTGAATGTCTCATCATATATATTGTTTTCATATTCTACCTTCTTTCTAAAACACAAACGGCTTCTACGTGATAAGTCCTTGGAAACATATTAAAAGGTGTAACTTCTTCTACCTCATAATTTGTTAATAAATTCAAATCTCTAGCTAGAGTGGCTGGATCACAAGATACATAGATAAGATGCTTTGGAGAGAGCCTTTCTATATTATCAATTGTTTTTTGATCAAGACCAGCTCGTGGAGGATCAACAATAATCATATCAATATCTTTAAAGGTATCAATAACATTTTCTACTTTTGCATTTATAAAAGTAATGTTTTTTAAATTATTTAATTTTTTATTTTCATTGGCATCTTCAATATTAGAATTAGAATAATCTACGCCAATTATTTCTTTAGCAAATTCTCCTACATAAATACCAATACTACCAGTTCCACAATATAGATCAAGAAGTTTATTAGGCCGTACTTTTTCGACTTGTTCTTTTACCTTATCATATAACTTTTCAGTAAAATTTTTATTTACTTGAAAGAAAGAATCGATTGATAAATAGTATTTCTTAGTACCAATAGTAGTAATTATTTTATTTTCTTTAGTTAGACATTTATCATTTATGATTAAAACATCTACTTTTTCTTGTAAAAGTTCAATATCTTTTATTGTTCCTGTTATCTTAAGCATTATTTTACTAGAATCATTATTTGTTCTAATTAATAGTTCCACAATTTCGTTTTCTTCTCTTTGGAGTAGTTTTATAATTTCATTTATTTTCTTATCTAAAAGAAGACATTTATCTATTTTTAATAAATCATGGGAATTTTTTTTGTAGTAACCAAAAATATTATTCTTACCATGCAAAGTTACTTTATTTCGGTAATTATATTCATCAGAGAAGTTTGTATCCTTGACAATAGTTGGATTTATTTTAGCAAATTTTACTAATAATTCTTGAATCTTTCTTCTTTTAAATTCATTTTCTTTAGAAAAAGATAAATGTTCTAAATTACAACCATTACATTCATTATAAAAAGGACATTTTTCAATGATACGAAATGGAGACTTTTCAATAAAATCAATTGTTTTTGCTAAATAATACTTTTTTGTTTCCTTAAAAATTTCAATAGTGACAATTTCATTAGGAAGAGCATTTTCGACAAAACATATTTTATTATTAATATTTGTAATGCCGCGACCAAAATGATCTAGTTTTTCTATTTTTACATTCATAACATACCTCTATTTATATTATAGCAAACTATACATAATTTTTAAAATAAAAATCCATAATAGTAATGGTGATTTCTATGAGTATAATTAAAAATATTAAATTAAAAGTTGGGACTTCGAGTGATTATAAAATTAAAGATATATGTATTGATAGTAAGACAATAACGTTATTTTACAATGAAGTTCTTACAGATAGTTCTAGTATAGATAACTTTGTACTTAAGAGTTTACTTAATTTGAAGAAGAGTAATTTTAGAAGATTAGAAGATTATTTACCTACTGTTAATATTTATAAAATTAAAAAAAATCAGGTGTATGATTTTGTAAATAATGGATTTTTAATTATATTTGATAAGAAGATATATGCAGTTGAAGTTAAGGCTAAATTAGATAGAGGTATTAATAATATTCAGAGTGAATTATCTTTATCGGGACCAAAAGATAGTTTTTCAGAAAATTATAATACTAATTTAGGATTAATTAGAAGAAGAATTAAGACTTGTGACTTGAAAGTTAAGAATTTAGATATTGGAGTTATAAGTAAGACTAAAGTTGGGATCTTATATGTAGATGATATTGTAGATAAGAAAATAGTTAAGGGAATTTATGAGGTACTGCAAAGAATTGATATTGATGGGATAATTGATTCTAGTTATTTGAAAATTACTTTAGAGGGACAAAAGAGTTTCTTTCCTACTATTATGATGAGTGAAAGACCAGATAAAAGTGCAATGGCATTGTTAGAGGGAAAAGTTGTGGTACTTGTTGATATGAGTCCTTACGCTTTAATTTTACCTAGTTTTTTTATAGATTTTTTTCATACGACAGATGATTATTATCAAAAATCTTTTAATACAACATTTATTAGAATTATACGTGTTTTGGCCTTTTTAATAGCAATATTTACACCAGCTTGTTATATTGCGGTTACGACTAGGAATTATGATATAGTGCCACTTGATTTATTACTGATGCTTAAAGCAGGAAGAACTTTTGTTCCTTTTCCGGCTTATATTGAAGCTTTATTTATGATTGTTTGTTTTGAAATACTTAAAGAATCTGATATTAGAATGTCTAATACATCTGGCTCTTCTATTTCCATACTTGGAGGATTAATTTTAGGAGATGCTGCTGTTAGTGCCGGAATAGTTTCCCCTATTATGATTATAGTTGTAGCTATTTCTTCCATTGCTGGACTTGTTTTCTCATCAATTGAATTAGTAAATGCTTTAAGAATATATAAAATAATACTTTTACTTTTGGGAACATTGCTTGGAATATATGGAGTAATAATTGGAACTGTTTATATGATTTATAAACTACTTACTTTGAAAGTATTTGGGATACCTTACTTAGCACCTTTTATTCCGTTTGATAAGAATGAGATAAATGATTCTTTTATAAAAAGGGAAGAAAGTGTAAAGAAGAGAAATTCTTTCTTGACTAAGAATATTGTGAGAGGAAGATATAAATGAAAAAGATTATTGTACTTGTTGTTTTAATCATTATGTTTGGTTTTATTATAAAAATACCAGAGTATCATGAATTAAATGATTTAGCGATTATTCAAGGTGTTGGAGTTGAGTATAAGAATAATTCTTATACAGTTTACATGAAGGAGGTTATACCAGTTAGAAGTGATATGGGAATTGATTATGAGTTTAAGTATTATGAAGGAGAAAGTTCAGATTTAGAAAAAGCAATAGAAAGAGTTCAAGATAAGACAAAGAAAAAACTATATTATAATAAAGTTAAATTTTTAGTTACAGATATTGAAAATAGTGATTATATAAAGGAGGTTTTAAAGATTAAACCTAGAAATGTTTATCATCCATCTGGTAATATAAAAGAACACTTAAAAAAGACTAATTCTTAGCCTTTTCACATTTGTAACTTTTTTCTTCATAGAACTTTTGCTGGGCTTCTATATTATTAAAATATTCAAGAAGAGTCTCGTTAGCTTCATTTAATTCTACTACGTAGTCTGGTATTAAGATAATAGTTTTATTTTTTTGTTTGGTTATTTCAACACCATCTATTGAGGAGAAAAAGTCTAATTCTTCATTTGTGGTGGAAGAGGATGAAGTTTTTTCACTAGTTAGATTGGCATTAGACTCAATTTTTTCATAAGTTATGGTTAGTTGATTTGGTTCAGTATATTTATAACTTGTTCTACTGGTTATGAGAGTTGATGTTGATAAATCAAATTTAGTACATACTAAGACTTCTATATCTTTATTTACTTTGGTAGTTGGATCTTTTTTATTTGATAAATTTACATCAGCTATAACAATTCTAAGAAAAGGAGGAAGTATTATAAACTGAGCTAAAATAGCGATTATAAAAAGTAATAAAACATTGATAGGGTTTTTCAACTTTTTCATCATATTATTTTCCTCCTATTATATTCGTATTTTACCATACTAAATTTTCTTTTTCAATAAAGTCTTTATTGGGATTTTTTTAAATTCTTTAGTCTTTCTAATTTTTCCTTTAACATTTGACGTCTTTTAGTTTCTTCTGTTTCGGAAATGATGTAATTTTCTTCTTGTTCAAGAACAATAGCACCTTCGTGAGGTTTTCCTAATATTTGTGAGGATGATACTTCTTTAAGTTCCTTTGTGTCTAAGTTTTCTAAAACAATGATGTCATCTTCTATTTTATCAATTGCATATTTCATTGTTATCACCTATCCATTCGTATCGGTATTTATGGTACTGAATGTTATTATTGTACCATTGGAACTAGCGATTATTGTTCCATTTTGGTCTGTTCGATAAACTTTAATATTTTTTGCTTGGAGACGTTCTAGAGTTTCTTCATTAGGATGATTATAGGTATTGTTTTTTCCAACGGAAATAACAGCATATGTTGGGCTAACTTTTTCTAAGAAAGCTTTAGAAGTTGAATATCTAGATCCATGATGTCCTACTTTTAAGACATCGCTTTTTATATTTTGGGTTAAAATTTGACTTTCTATTTTTGATTCCATATCACCAGTAAATAAGAAACTGGTATTTTTATATTTTACTTTTAAGACAATTGAGGTATTATTCAAATCTTTTTCATTATCTGTTACTGATAGTGTTGTGACAGAAGTGTTATTAAAATTAAATGTCTGAGCTACTTTGGGTGTTTCAAAAGCGATTTGTTCTTGTTCTAAGGCATCTAGGACATCTTCGAAAGTCTTTGTTGTAGTGATGACATCAGGCATATAAAAAGTGTCAATCTCAAAATTTTTAATTATATCATCCATACCACCAATATGATCTTCATGAGCATGAGTTCCAATTACATAGTCAAATTTAGTAATTCCTAGGTTCTTAAAATAAGTTACTAGTTTGGCACCATCTTCATTGTTACCAGCATCAATTAACATATAATGATGATCATTTTCAAGTAAAATTGAATCAGCTTGACCAACATCTAAAAAATAAACGTTTAATAATTCTTTAGAATTGATTACATTTTCTGTTTTACGCTCTTGTGATTCTTTTTTTGGAGGTGTTTTTTCTTCTAAGGTAAGAGTATTATAAAGATAAGCAATAACTAAGATAATTAAAATTAAGATACTTTTCTTTTTGTTTTTCTTCATACGTTTTCTCCTATCTTTATATATTATAACACGATATTTTGAAAAAGAAAAAATAGAAGTTTAGTTTCTTCTATTTTTACATTTATTAAATAGTTTTTATGGACTTAACGTAGGCATATTTAGTGTCTTTATAGGTTGCTATTTTTTGGTAGGTGTCTTGGACTGTAGGAATGATAGCGGTTGCTCTTTTAGGTCCTTGGTCTGTTTTTACTAATGGGATAGTGTTTCTTTTCTTGGTATCGAAAGAAATAAAGAAGTTGTCAGGAGCAGTTGTTGTTCTTTCGATATTAGTTGCGTTAGTAAACGATTCCCAAGAGGGAATGTTTAAAGCTAAAAGGTCAACTATTTGGGACTCTTTTTTAGTATAGAGGTCTTCTTTTTCAATAAGTCCTAGGGAAAGTAATCTTTTAACCGCTTCTGAAATATATTGCATTACAAATTTGTCGGTGTTTCCTTGGAGTTCTTTTGCATAAATTTCAACCATAGAAGTAAATTTTTCAGCCTTGTCTTTCGTTTTAAAACCTATTTCTTTTTGACTGTCTTCATTTTCTAATACTATTAAATCAGAATATACTTCACTTATTTCGTTTAAAGGATGAGTATGTAACCAAATATAGCAAGTATGAAGAACACCATCAAGACGATCTGTGCAGAGCTTTGGAGACTTATTTTCAAGAATAGGATATTGTTTGGTCTCTTCTAAATCAGTGCTGGTGATACCATCCATTTTTAAATAGGATTGTAATTCTTGATCTTCTTGAACGACTGTTGCTTTACTTCTTTCAGAACTTTCTTGTTGCATATAGTCACCAAAGACATAGTCTATACAATGGGCAAAGCAAGGAGTTCCAATATCATGTAAAAGTGCCGCAATGGTTTCTTTTTTATCGTGAGTAAAATGCCAAGTCATATGAGCAACGACTAGACTATGATCAAAACGAGTATATAAAAATCTAGGACTATAAAGATTTGTATAGTCACTACCACAAAATTGAGTAACTGAACGTAGTCGATTAAGGGTTTTAGTATTTAGATATTTATCGATAAATTCTGGGTATTCTTCATCAATAAAAACTTGTAAATATTCATGCATAAAGTCACCTACTGTTTTATTTTTTTAGAGTTTTATTGGTATCTTCTTTGGCAAAATTTTGAACTAACGCTACTAATATTTCGCTAGTTTTTTCCATGTCCTCTACCGCAACATATTCATAGACACTATGGAAATTATGGCCACCTGCACCTAGATTAGGACAAGGAATGCCAGCATAACTTATATCAGTTCCATCTGTTCCACCTCTTATGGGAAGTACATTTGGCTCTATACCTAGGCTTTTAATAGAGTCTAAGGTTCCAGTTATTAAGGAACTCTCTTTTTCAATCACTTCAAACATATTGCGATATGTATCTTGTATGGTTAAAGTAATTGGATTGTTATATTCTTCATTTAGTCTTTCGACTATTTTTTGTAATATTTCTTTTCTGTGCTGAAAGTTATCTTTATCGAAATCTCTGATGATATATTTCATGGTGGCTTCGGTAACTGTTCCATTTAACTTTTCTAGATGAAAGAAGCCTTCTTTTTCTTCAGTATTTTCTGGTCTTTCGGCTGGTAGACCAGCATTAATTAAGTTAGCAAGAACAAGGGCATTAACCATTTTGTCTTTCGCGTAACCGGTATGAGTAGAAACTCCTTTTATGTTTATCACTGCTGAAGCGGCATTAAAGTTTTCATAAGAAAATTCACCCAAGTCACTACCATCTACTGTATAAGCAAAATCTGGATTAAAAAGCTCATAGTTTAAATGTTCAACGCCAATACCAATTTCTTCATTTGGTGTAAAACAAATATAAATATCACCATGCTTTTTATCATGGGTAGAAAAATACTCTAACATAGTCATAATTTCGGCAATTCCAGCTTTGTCATCTGCTCCTAGTAAGGTCGTTCCATCTGTTGTGACTAAAGTTTTACCTTGATGATTTTTTAAGTCTGGAAAATCTTCACTAGATAGTAGGATATTTTCATTTAATTTTCTAGGCTTTCCATCGTAGTTTTTTATTATGTTTGGCTTAATGTCATTGCCAGGAACAGCACTAGAAGTATCTAAGTGGGATACAAATCCTATTTTAGGAAGAGAAGAATCTCCTTTTAGAATTCCGTATACGTAACAATGTTTTTTATCATAATGAACAAAGTCTAGTTTTAAGTCTTGTAACTCTTTTTCTAATAATTTTGCTAGGATAAATTGTCCTTTAGTAACATGTTCCTCCGCATCTTCAAATGATGTTGTGTCTATTGATATATATTTTAAAAATCTTTCTAAAACGCTCATATAATTCTCCTTTTTTGCTTTATATTCTATCATATGATCTATTATTTTACTATAACAATTATGGCGAATTGCTTTGAATAATAAACAAAAAAATCAGCCGTCTGGACTGATTATCTATAAAAAGTTCGAGTGAACCTATTATACAATAATGGTGCGGGTAACAGGAGTTGAACCTGCAAGCCTTGCGGCACTAGATCCTAAGTCTAGCGCGTCTGCCAATTCCGCCATACCCGCATCAAAATATAAATGGTGGACCCTACAGGACTCGAACCTGTGACCGCCCGGTTATGAGCCGGATGCTCTAACCAACTGAGCTAAGGGTCCATTGCTATTTAATAATAGCATATATTTAGAATTGTTGCAAGAGAAAATATAAAAAAATAGGATAAATTATCCTATTTTCCTAACATATTAATTAAATTAATTTTGAACATATCTTTCTCTGGATTAGTTTTTGAAATCATAACACCCTTATATGTTGATAATTCAGCTCTGTGTCCTTCATCTAAAATTCCTTCTGGTGTAATGTTTGTTAAAAGGATTATTTTCTTTTCTGTATATACAGTATAGTGTAATGTAATTTCACCATGTACTTTAACAAATAATTCATCAGTAGGTAATTTCAATTCATAGCTTATTGTATTATTCTTTTCATTCTTATTAATCTCTTTACCTAAAAAGTTACCTTTACGTAATTCTGGATAATAATTAAAAGTTAATTTCTTATAAGCTAACATGTTATACTTTCTAACTGATCTTTCCTTTTTACGAAAATCATTTTCATCCAAATACTCGAAAATATACGCATTATTCATTATACTCAACCCCACCCTATATAAATTTTAATTTTGTATACTTCAGGTCTCTCACCTTCAAAGTACACATATTATAACACAAAAGTCTTATTTTGTCAAATTAAACTTAAAAAAAGCGAATATATGTTTTCTACGTAGATACCATTGTATAAATTTAATTAGCTTGACTTGAATACTTAATTATGGCATACTTTTGGTAAATATAATTATTATAAACTTTAATATTAGTGGGAGGAATTTTGGTGAAGAAATATAATAACAAGAAAAAAGAAATTGTTAATAAGAAGAGTTTTATTAATAAACATAGTTTAGCACTTATTGCTTTAACAATTCTTTTACTATATGGAGTCTGGTTAAACTATACTAATAAGGAAGAAAATAAAATAAATTTTTCTCCAGATGTCTCTATTAAATTTACGAGAAAGTTGTATTTAACAGATGAACAAGAATCTTATAACTTTAATAAGGATTTAAAGATTGAATTTGTTAGTAAGGGACAAGAAAATAGTGATGATGGTGTTATATATAAATATAAAGCGGATATTTATCTAAAAGATAAAAAGGTTTTAACAATAGATAATGATAATATTTATTCAAAGAACGCTGCTGCTTATTTTGAAATTATTCAATCTAACAATGTTTATATCTTTAATTCATTTGTCGCAAAGCAATGCAACTCAAGTAAAATTATGATAATGACCAGTGATGGTAAAAAATTAAAAATAAATGAGTCTGCTTTAGATTTTGATATTTCTAAAGATTTGAAAAGTTTTACTTTAACGACTTGTGATTCATGTATGAGTGATAATTGTCAAATAGAAAATTATAAGATTGAAAAGAGAAAGATTGTAAAAAGTAAATAACAAGTAAAAGAGACTTTATTGAAAGTCTCTTTTTTATTTATGATATGTATATGTTTTTGCTCTATCAACACCATATGTTGTTTCATTTGCTATTTGTTCTACTATAGCAGCAGCTTTTTCTTCATTTGTCATAGTGTATGGTTCTTCATACTCATAGATTGTTTGATCTGTTGCTTTTTTACTTGGTGTAGATACATATTCATCATCAGCATTTGGATCTGGTAATGGTTGATTTGTCATATCACCAGATGGATCTGTTGTAATATCCTTAACAGAATCATTTAACTTACCATCTTTGTCTGAATGATCGTTATCAAAATCAACGTCATGGTCGCCAAAATCTTTTTCACTTACTGATTGATCATTATTAATATCTTTGTTTGCTTTGTCGATTTTATCTTGTAAATCCTTATCTTTTTGGGCTATGTCGTTTTCTAAGTCTTTCTTTTCAGCATCAGATTTTTCTTGTTGGCGTTTAGCTTCTTCATCAGCTTTTTTCTCGGCATCTTTACGAGCTGCTTCGTTTTCTTTTTCAACTGCTTTATCTGCTTCTCTTTCAGCGGTGTCTACTTTATCAGTACCAACAGCTTTTACTGCTTGATCTCTATCGTTTGTTGTTTCTCTTGTTGTTTCTGTTCTATATTCTGTTACTGTTTCAGTTGTAGTTTTAGTTGTAGTTTTAGCAGTGAACTTAGAATTAGCATTTAGGGCTTTTTTGAAACTATCTAACTTACTTAAATCACGTTCTTCATCGCTTATACCATACGCCTTTGCTTCTTTTAACTCTCTAATCTTAGCATTTTTTAATAACTCATAGTCTATACAATCATCTTCACTCTTTGTCATTAAGTTGATTGTTGCGGCTCTTTCAATTAAATCGTTAGCACGATTACATACACCAACATCATTTAGATAGGCAATTGCTTTATCTTGAAGTGTTTTATCAGTTTTTAAGTTTTGGAATAACATTTCTGAAGCACTTACCATTGGTATAACTGAAAATTTATAAGATTCAACGCTCTTTCTAGAATCACTATGAGCAATTCCCTCTTCCCTAACTTTCTCGGTAATTGGGAAGTCTTTATATAATTCTTGGTAAAAAGCATTTACTTTATTTATTTGATCAGATCCAGTAGCTTTTTTACAAGCAAGGAACATATCATGATATTTTTTATAGAAGGCTTTTGCTTCTTCGCTTCCTAGTAATTGAGACATATCTACTGGATTTGCTTCTGTTTCGATTACATGAGCACCCATTAATTGTAAGTTTGCTGTTTTGTAGGCATCTTTTAAAGCCTCTACATCTAAATCAGCACCATTAAATATCTCAATTAGTTCTTCTTTAGAGTAATTATTATAAACAATAGCCATAGCTATAGCTTCATCCCAAGTTAAGGCAGCTTTTATGTCTTTTCCTTGTTCAACATAAGCTTTAGCAAAAGTTATATTATAAGTACTTAAAGCTTGACTAATATTAAACATAAAGTCTTTTTGAGTTTCACTTTTTGATAATTTTAATATTCCAGCAAAACTTAGTGTTTCTTTTAATAAGTCATCAGTTCCCATTTCTACAGTATTGTTGATGGCGGTTGGTTCTTTATCTGCATTACTTTGAGTTTTGCTTGAACAACCTGGTACAAATAGGATTACAGCAGCAGTTGCTAGAGCAGCAACTTGTCTAGCTATTTTACCAATGAATGTTTTTTTGAAGAATTTCTTGAATTTACCTTCTTCTTTCTTTGGCTTACTTGCTTTCTTTTCTTCATAATTTTTTTTCTTAGCTTTATATTTAGCTTTAATTTTATTAGCTAAGTTTACACCTGTAATTGTCTTTAGTACTTCAATAAAGCTCTTTTTGCTTTTTTCTTCTTCTATCTCGTCTTCATCTTCAACTTCATCATCTAATTCTGCAGCTTCTTTGGCAGCCTTTTTAGCTTTTCTTTTATCATTAAGTTTTTTTATTAGATTTATACCTGTTATTGTTTTTAATGTTTCTGTGAAGCTTTTTTTGGCTTTCTTAGTTTTCTTTGAAGGCACATCGGCAAATTCAATGTCTTCGCCTCTTCCTTTAAGTAGGTCAAAGTCTCTTTCTAGAGTTTCACCTGTCATTTTATAAACATGTACTTTAGAAGGATCTCTTGGAGTGATTTCACCTTTCTTTAGTGCTTCTTGAAGTTCTCTTCCTTCTTCTTCGTTAGTATTTTTTACAGAACCATCCATGTAGAAAATACATGTTTGAGTTCTAGGACCAGTTTCACTTTCAAAAGTGTAAAATACTATATTTTTTATCTCCTTATTCATTTAAAACTCCCCCTTATTTTAACTTTTTGGCACCAGTATAGTACCAATTATCATTTAATAAACTTGTATCGTTATAGAAACTCCATCTCTTTTTGGTTTTTCCACTAGATGTTAGAGTTCTTGTTCTTGTACTTGCATAGCATACAGTTCCATATAATGGTTCTGTTCTTGTTGCTATTTCATTTTTAGTAATAGTTCTGTATACAGTTACTTCATTAGTAGTATAACTATTACAAGTTGCTACTACTGATGTTGAAGAATTTACTGGAGCTTCTTTAGTTGATGATACTTTTGTCATGCTACCAGTGTATGTATACTTGTCATAATAGTAATTTGGTAATGTTGTACATGTATCAGTACAATAACTATAATCTGCACCTATAAATTCATAATGTGTATTCTCAGTATCTCTTGGAGGATTAGTATATGATCCTCTACCCTCATAATTCCATCCTGCTACTGAACCTTGTGTTGATGATGTTATAGTGCTTACATTTGTATATGTTTTTGATACAGCATATGTTACTTTGTTAATGATTACATAAGTGTAACCATTACATACTTTTTCATTATATGAAGAAGCTTTAATTTGAACACTACGCTCTTTTAAGTATTCTTGTTCATGTGTACCAATTTTTTCTTTACGGCTATATAATTTTTGTTCTTTTAAACAGTTAATATCAGTAGCAGCACAAGTAATAGCTTTAGTTTGGCAACTTGTTTCTTGCCAGTTTGCCCATTTTGTCCAACTACTAAACGTAGCATTTGTTGTTTTAGCATACTCGTATAAGTACTCTTTTTCCACACAACTATCTTCATATTTTTCTTTGCTAACTTCATTACCTTCTTTGTCATAGTATTTTCCATTAACTATTTCACAGTAATGTTTTTCTGGTGTTGTAGTACATTCTTTTTCATAAGTTTCCTTATTAACAACAGTTCCTGCTTTACCATAATACTTATCATTTACAATAGCACAATAATGTTTTTCTACTGGTTTGGTAATACATTCTTTTTCGTAAGTGTTTTTATCAACAATACTTCCACCTTTGCCATAATAACTACCATTAACTATTTTACAATAGTATTTTTTTACTACTGGTGTATCTGGTGTTACTGGAGTATTCTTGATGTAGATTGTATCATCTTTCTTTTCACAAATGCTTGTTTTACAGTATGTGTAGCAACCTAAATGTACTAAAATATAATCTTCTTTTTCACTGTCTTTAATATTTACTTTTAAGATATATTCGTTAGCGTCTTTAGTTATTTTTACATAACTAGCCTCAACATCTACAGCTTTATTATTCTTATCGATTAATGGTGTAATTAATTTTAAGCCTATCATTTCACTTAAAGTCATTTGCTTGTATTCACCATTTTTTTGTGGCAATCTTTCATCTGTGTAATATGAGATTGCTGCTTGCTTCATTTTTTCTAGATTATCATTAAATATTTGTGATGTTAAAGCGTTTATCTCACTACTGTTTCCATTATTATCTTTGAGACTATTATTAATTGCTGGTGTAATAAATTTAGGTAATAACCAAGCTAATAGGAACACAAAAATAATTATTAAAATTAATTTTAATAAAAAATTCTTAAATGGAAATCCTTTTGCTTCATATTCTTCCGTATACATATATTCAATCCCCCTGTCTCTATATGCCTTAGTATTCTATCATATAAAGCCCTTTTTGTCAATTTTTTCTTCTTATTTCAACGATAGTTGTACCGGTGTTAAAATTGTCTATTTTGTATGATTCAACTAGCCTGTTTTGACGTAATGTTTCTTGAGTTGTCTTTTTCAATATTCCACTTCCATTACCATGAATTATTAAGACTTTATAATTATGTAGTTTATAGTTATCTTCGATAAACTCATTTATTAAAATTCTAGCATAATCCCTGTCTAGACCATGTAAATCTATTTGGGGTAAATAATTAGATAAGAGTGTCATATTCTAAAACCTCTTTCAATTCTGGTACGGAATATCTGGCTCCTATTTTAGTTGCTGATAAAGCTCCGGTAATTGATGCATAATGAATTGATTCTAATAAAGAATAGCCATGACTGATAAAGTATGCAAAGGAACCATGAAAAATATCTCCAGCACCAGTTGAATCTAAAGCTTTTACTTTAATACTAGGAATTATTTGACCTTCTCCGGATATTTCTGTATAGCTACCATATGACTCTAGAGTAATAATTACATTTGTCTTAAAATACTCTTTTAACTTTTTGTAACAGGCTTCGATAGTATTGATCTTTTCATAATCAATTTTAATACCGGCAAATTTTTCAGCAAACTCATGAGAACAAACTAGATAAGTAACCATTTTACCTAGTTCCAAATTATCATCATTAATTCTACTGGCATCAAAAACACTTATTGCAGATGGATTTTCTAAAATAACTTTCTTGGCTGTTTCTGGATGTTCTCCATCTATTAAAATTACATCAGCTTGAAGTTGTTCTTTTATGTCTAGTTTTCTTATTGGAGATGCTTTTGATGTTACGATTGTTCTACTACCATTTTCCATATTAGCAAAGATATAGCTGCAGGAAGTTTTATTAGTTGGTAGTTTCTGAAGATAATTGGTGTTAGCACCTACACTTTTAAATTCTTCAATTATTCTATCTGCTTGATAATCATTACCAAGAGCAGAAATTATAGTTGTATCAATTCCCCATTTAGCTAAAACATAGGCACCATTAGGACCAGATCCACCGCCACATTCAACATGATATGGAATACGATATTTATCGTTTTCGATTGGATATGCAGTCATTGGAAGAGTTGTATCAAATGTTGAATGACCTACACAAATTGCTTTCATTATTTCACCTTCTATTTCTAGATAATTATAACAAATTTTTCTTGTTGTGAAAAGATTTGTATTTTTGTGTTAGTGTAAAAATTGTAGAGTTACAATTGATGTGAGACTTTTTATATAAAAAAAGCAATAAGTCTAGTAAAATGTAATTATCTAAAAAACATTTTTATAAGATAGAACTTATCGCTATGATTACTATGTCACATTATCCTCACAATTTAAATACTAAATTTTACGCTGTTTTATTATATAAAAGTGGACATGCGATTGAACCAGTGCTTTTAATATTTAAATATACCTCATACTTATCAATATTGTTATATCGATTACAGATTATACTAACAAACCCATCATAAAATTCCAGTTGGCAATTTTTAAATATATGTTTTTCTGGGCAATCTTCTGTTACAATAAAACAATAATTTTTTGATATAGTTGAACTATAATAAAAGGATGACTTATGTCTCCCTCTTATATTTTATCAAAGTTCTTCACCAATACTATTTGACAAAGACCCTTTATTTTTACTCAATACTTGTTGTACTTATCAAACTCAATATATTTTACCTTTAAACTTAAAAAAGTTACTATATGAAAAAATTAACTAATTTCACTATCATCTTTTCTTAAATGCGAACACTTTATCATAAAATATATTAGTGATAATAAAATAATAATTATCAGAATAGCTTGAACAATAACCATCTTTTCATATCCTAAAATAGTACTCTTTTCACTACCAATCACGTATAAATCTCCCTTTTCTAATATTAGAGTTACATCATTATCCTTGGTATTTATATTATTCTTTATTAATTCTAAACCATTTTCTTCGTTAATTTTAAATAGTTTTATACTTTTATTTTTTAACTTCTTAGTATCATATATTTTTAGTTCAGTTCCTTTTGGAAAATAACTTTTATACTTCATATCTAATATAATTTTATTATTTTCAAGATTATCTATATTTTTATTTGTTGTAAAACTAATACTTAAATCTACATTGTCTAATACATAATCTACTTTATTACCATTAAAAGTATAAGTATATAGCAGTTTATTATTATCATAAATATTATATATAATTTTCTTTTTAGTTTCTTTTACTTTGTCAAGAACTTCTTTATAAGCTTTTAAGTCATCTTTCTTATTATCTAAATCTACAATAACTGTATCATATTTAGTTAATGCTTTTTCTATTTCTTCTTTATTATTTTTAACTTTATTACTTACTTTATTTATTCGTATTGTATAAGTTTTAGTTTTCTTCTTTCCTTTAACTTTTACTAAAAATTGATTAGTAGTACTATTTAATTTAAATTTGCCAGTACCTTCTATATTAAATTTGGAAGTAGCTTTAATAGTTATTTCTCTTACATTTTCATTAACTTCTACTAAATATTCATAAACATCCTTCTTAAAATCCAATTTAGATTCAACAACTTCTAGACTATCGAGATAAACATCCTCTTGTTCTTCTGGTTGCTGTGGATTTTGGGGAGTCGTAGGTGTAGATGGGGTTGGTGTGGGTGTAGGTGTAGATGGAGTTGGTGTAGGTGTAGGTGTAGATGGAGTTGGAGTTGGTGTAGGCGGTTTTGGTCTTTCTACAATTGTTACAACACTACTTCTAGCTGCTAAATCATAATCATTATATGAAACATCAGATGCATTTACCGTTTTTATACCAACTGTAACTCTTCCTGAAACACCAACTGTCGGTTGTACTTTTAGAACTCCTAAAACTACTCTTCCTGTTTTTCCTCCAGAAGTATTTCCAATAACAAAACCATTATTATTAGATGCATAAGCAACCCAGTCACTACCAACAGAAAATGATGTATATGATGCATTAGCTATTTCATAATTAGCCTTTATTCCAGATAAGTAAACATCACTAGCAATACCATATATAGTACAACTAATACCATCGCCAACATAAACAGTAGACGGACAATTTATACTTGTATCAATACTACTAGCATTTACACTTGGTAAAAATATTATAGAAAGGATAAGTAAAAAGACAAAAAATAATTTTTTCATAAATTTCCTCCATTTATCATAGTAGTTGCTAACTTCATCAAGTCATTCATCTTTACTTTATTATCACTATTTATATCTGCAGCTATAAGGTACTCACCAGTTAATCCTTTATTTTCCAGTAAATAGTTAGCAATCTTCATAACATCATTAACTTTAACATAACCATCCCCTGTTACATCTCCTTTTACAGCAACTTTATAATTAATAGTTTGGCTTACAAATTTAAATGACATAATGTAACCGGTTGCTACTAGATGATTTTCTTTAATAATATTGTTTTTGTTATCATATAAAACGACTGTGCCATTTGTGGAAGTCTTATTTAATATGTCACTCATTAAAGAGCTCGCTTTAATGTGATAGATTATCTTATTATTTTTGTCTACTGATAGAGAACTATCAAATGTTAGATAATCATTTTCTTGCCAAACTGCCGTTACTGTTGCATCTTCGTTCCCCATTGTTAGTATGTTTCCATTTATACTACTGTCTTTACCTGATACTTGCCATTTAACGAAAGTATAGCCTTCTCTAGTAATAGTTGGAAGAGTATATTCTTTTTTATAGGCAACTTTTACAGAGGTAGCACCAGAGAAAGTACCACCGTTAGGTTTGATGGTAAGATTATATTCGATAGGAGAAAACTTTGCCCACACTTCATGATCGGTGTGTAAATTAACTTTAGTTGCTTTTTTATTGTACACATACTCGCCTTTGTCATTGACAGAAAGTTCAGTGTACCATCCATCAAACTTGTATCCTGTTTTAGATATTGTTGGCTCTGGATATTTAGTATTATATTTCAAGTTTGTTCTTGGAGTTTCTTCTGTTGTTGGTTTTTGATCATAATGTAGAACTACTTCATACTCAGCATCCTTATATACTTTACTTGGTCTAAGTACTGCAAATAAGTTTGATGAATATAATAAGTGTTTTATTACCCTATAATTACACAAATAATTCTTACCATTGTTCATGAGATAATTTCCTTCGCCACTAAATGTTTTAATAGTTTTATCACAAGACTCAACACCATTTTCACTGAAATTAATTAATGTTGGGTAACCATTCTTATCAAAATCAGTAACCATATAATATTTAAAATCAGTATTTGGATTTATTGTAGTTAAACTGAAGTTTAAAGAATTTCCAACTCCACTGTGAGAAAAATTATCATTAATTTTATCTGATACTACAATAATATCACCAATTTCAAAGTATCTATGGTGGATATACTTAATTCTTTTTCCAGATTCATTACCGATTAGCTTTTTACCGCCATACATTCCATCTACTAGCATTTTACTGATAGCATCATCAGTTCCATCCTTCTTGAAAAAGGCACTATATTTGTATGTGTAATTTTTAGTGTTATATTTCTGAGTAGAAGATTTGGAATACGAATAAAATAAAGAATCAACAATTTTCTGTCCTGTTAAATTAGTCAAATCAAT